>Ga0272448_1008947_pt1 | contig 10312 bp, 6 predicted proteins | sample YNPCB0191_FD_202220 | JGI IMG/M metagenome (GOLD analysis project Ga0272448, IMG submission 202220) | Hot spring sediment microbial communities from Yellowstone National Park, WY, United States - YNP-CB-019-1 | ecosystem: Environmental > Aquatic > Thermal springs > Hot (42-90C) > Sediment... | reverse complement strand
ATAAATATGTTTTTGCTCAAGATTCTTCAAAATCAGGAGAAAAAGGTTTTATATTTAAAAGAGAAGCAATGTTTTATGATAAAATTGATAATGACTGGATTCAGTGTAAGTTATGTCCAAGAGAATGTACACTTACAGATGGTCAGAGAGGATTCTGTCGTGCAAGAGAACCTTATAAAGGAAAACATTACTCACTTGTTTATGCAAATCCTACTGCTATACATGTTGACCCAATTGAGAAAAAACCACTATTCCATTTTTTGCCCGGCAGTTCTGCTTTTTCTGTAGCAACTGCTGGATGTAATTTCAGATGTAAATTCTGTCAGAACTGGGAAATATCACAGTTCAAACCAGAAGATACAGTAAATTATTATTTACCTCCAGACCAACTTGTTTCTGCAACAAAACACTATAATTGTGATACTATTGCCTATACTTATACTGAACCATCTGTATTTTATGAATATATGTATGATACAGCAAAAATTGCTAAAAAAAATAATATTAAAAATATTTATCATTCAAATGGTTCTTTAAATACAGAACCACTCAAAGAATTAGCAAAATATCTTGATGCAGCAAATATTGATTTAAAATCATTTCAGGAGGATTTTTATAAAAATATATGTAATGGTAAATTATCTGTTGTTTTAAATACATTAAAAATTTTAAGACAAAATAATGTTCACTTGGAAATAACAAATTTAATAATTCCAACATTAAATGATGACATAAAACAAATAAAACAGATGTGTCAGTGGATAAAAAAGGAACTCGGTAAAGAAATACCATTACATTTTTCTCGATTTTATCCAATGTATTTATTAAAAAATATTCCTTCAACACCAGTTTCTACCTTAGAGAAAGCAAGAGAGATAGCAAAGGAGGTTGGATTAGAATATGTTTATATAGGAAATGTTCCGGGCCACCCCGGAGAAAATACATTTTGTCCTGCCTGTGGTAAAATTCTTATAAAAAGAATTGGTTATCAAATCTTAGAAAATCATATCTCAAATGGAAAATGTAAGTATTGCGGTAAAAATATATATGGTATCTGGAAATAATATTTAACAATGTTTATTCTTTTTAGTGTAGTTTTGTTTGGTTTTATTTCAATTTCAATTCAGATATTACTGCTTCGTGAACTATTGATAATTAATTATGGAAATGAACTATCAATTGGTATAACTCTATCTATATGGCTATTTTCTACTGGTATTGGAAGTTTTGTTTTTTCAAAATTTGTTAATAAAATAAAAAATAAAATTAACTTCTTCATAGTTCAACAAATATTATTAGCAATTATTTTAATTTTTACAATAATATTTATACGATTTATTCCAAAAATATTTAACATAATAATTGGTGAAATAACTTCTCCTCAAACAACTTTTTTTTCCTGTTTTGCTGCTATTTTCCCTTCCACATTTATTTTGGGTTCTATTTTTGTATCTGCAACAGGTATTTATAAAGAAATAAAAGAAACTCCTGTTTCTGCAGGTTATGTTTATTTATATGAGTCAATAGGTGCTGTTTTAGGAGGAATATTTACAAGTATTTTTTTTGTAAAAATATCAAATATATTTCTTTTAATTATTTTTTTTTCCTTTCTGTTAACTGTATGTGTTATTGTGAATATATTCTATTTTAATTTAAGGAAAACAAGTAAGTTGAACTTTCTGCAGAATTCTATAATTTCAAATAGGTTAAAAAATTTTTCTGTATTTTCAGAGTTCTCAATTTTATTATTAGTTTTTTTAATATTATTTGGTTTTATTCTGAATTCTGATATAAATAAATATTTAGTTGATATACAGTGGTATCCATATAAAATAATTGAAACACAGAATTCTAAATATCAGAACATTACAGTATCTAAAATAGATAACCAGACAAATTTTTTCTCTAATGGTTTATTTAATTTTTCTTTAGAGGATAAATTTACACAGGAATTTATTGTTCATATTTCATTGTTGGAACACCCTTTTCCTAAAGAAATATTAATTGTTGGAAATGCAACAAAAGGAGTTATAAGAGAAATTTTAAAACATAATATAAAAAGACTTGATTATGTAGAAATGGATTCTTTATTGATTGATATGTTAGAAAAATATGAAGGGAAATTCACATTTAATAATTTTAAAATTATTAAATGTGATCCGGTTAGGTATATTTATATAACAAAGAATAAATATGATGTAATTATAATCAATGTTTCAGAACCACATACAGCAATGTTAAACAGATTTTACACTCTTGAATTTTATAAAAATATTAAAAGAATACTCAATGAAAATGGAATAACTATTTTTAGATTGAGTTCTAATCCAAATTGTTTTAGCCAACAGCAAGCAGAGTTATTTGCCAGTTTAAAAAATACTCTTGAAAAAGTTTTCAAACAAACAATTATTACACCCGGAGAAACAAGTTGTTTTATGAGTTGTGTTTCAGATGGAATATTAACAGATGACTGGAAAATATTAATTGAACGTGCAAAAGAAAGAAATATAGTTACAGACTATGTAAGAGAATATTATTTATATGCTGATTTTTCAAGAGATAGATTTGACTATATAACCAACAGATTAAAAGATTATAAAAACACAGATATTAATACTGATTTTAAACCAATTTCATATTATTACGATATTATTTTATGGAGCAGTCATTTTAATTTTACTTTTATAAAAATTTTTAAATTCATAAAATCAAATATTATTTATTTTCTTTTTGCTTTTTTATTTTTTTTGATTGTTTTTTTGTTTACATTTAGAGATTTAAAAACAAAAATATCTTTTGTAATTGCAACTACTGGATTTATAGAGATGTCAATTCAGATAATTGTATTAATAGTATTTCAAATTTTATATGGTTATATTTACTATAAACTATCTATTATATTTACAGTTTTTATGGTTGGTTTAATAATTGGTGCTTGTGTTTCTAATAAAACAATTGAGAGTGCTTTGCATATAAATTCTATAATTTCTTACAGGTTAAAAAAATTTATTAAAATACAATTATTTATGTGTATAAATTTATTTTTTTTAATATTTATTTTTTTTATATTGAATAAATTTAGAAGAAATGAAATCATATTTTTTATAGGCGATAATTTAGTTTTATCATTTATTGTTCCTTTGATAACAGGTTTTATTGGTGGTTATCAATTTCCATTAGGAAATGCACTTTATTATTCTGGTAGTCAGGAAATAATAGCAGGAAGAATTTATGGATATGATTTATTTGGTTCTTGTCTTGGAGGTATATTAATAAGTGTAATATTTATTCCTGTTGTTGGTATTTATTTTAGTTGTTTAATTTTATTATTGCTCAGTATTTTATCTCTGATTTATTTATTAATATAAATTTGAGTTTTTAAGGTTTAAAAAGTCCAAACTATATTTTTGTGGGTTTCAGGGGGTATCTCCCTGACTATTTTGTTATTGATCTTAATTTTGATAAAACATTATTGTTTTGTATAATATATATAAAATGAATAAGAAAAAGGAAAATTGGACAACTAAATTAGGAGTAATACTTGCAGTATCCGGTAGTGCTGTTGGTTTGGGTAATTTTTTAAGATTTCCTGTTCAGGCAGCACAGAATGGTGGTGGTGCATTTATGATCCCATATTTTGTATCTTTAATTTTGCTTGGAATTCCTTTAATGTGGATAGAATGGACAGCAGGTCGGTTTGGAGGTGGATTTGGACATAGCACAGCTCCTGGAATATTCCATACATTGGTAGAGAAAAATAGATTTATAAAATATTTTGGAATAATAGGTATTTTTGGTCCTGTTGTTATTTTTATATATTATACATATATTGAATCATGGTTATTGGGTTATATGTTTTTTTCTTTAACAGGAAAACTTTTTTCTGCGACAAATCAGGAAGAATTTAGATTTTTTTTAAGTGCATATCAGGGATTAACAAAAAATAATTATTTCTCTTCAATTATATGGGCATATTTATTTTTTGTTATAACATTTTTCTTAAATACCTGGATTATATATAGTGGTTTAAAGAAAGGAATAGAAAAGTTATGTAATTTTGCAATGCCTCTTCTATTGATAATGGGTATAATATTGGTTATAAAAATTGCAACTCTTTTTGCACCGGATACATCAAAGATTGACTGGAATTTTTTAAAAGGTTTAGAATGGTTATGGACTCCTGATTTTTCAGTATTAAAAAATGCAAAAGTATGGATTGCAGCAGCAGGACAGATTTTTTTTACATTGAGTGTTGGTATTGGTGTGATATTAACCTATGCGAGTTATTTAAAAAAAAATGATGATGTTGTTCTGTCAGGGTTAACATCAGTTAGTACAAATGAATTTGTTGAAGTAATAATAGGTGGAAGTCTTGTTATACCTGCTGCATATATGTTTTTTGGTCCGGAGAATATTACAAATATAGCAAAAGGTGGTGCTTTTGATTTAGGATTTATTACAATGCCATTGATATTTCATAAAATAAATTTTGGTGCTTTATTTGCTGTAATATGGTTTATGCTGTTGTTTTTAGCAGGTATTACATCAAGTGTTTCTCTTGCATTGCCTGGAGTTGCTTTTCTTGAAGATGAGTTTGATATTTCAAGAAAAAAGGCAGTTTTTTTGTTTTCTGTTATATCATTTATACTGTGTCAACCAGTGATTTTCTTTTTATCCAAGGGTGTTCTTAATGAACTTGATTTTTGGGCAGGAACTTTTTGTCTTGTTTTATTCGGAACTATTGAAACAATAGTTTTTACCTGGATTTTTGGAATTGATAAAGCCTGGGAAGAAATACATCGTGGTGCAGATATAAATGTACCAAAAATATATAAATTTATTATGAAATATATTACTCCATTATTTTTAATATTTATAATTTGTTTCTGGTTTATTCAGGACTGGATACCTGTAATATTAATGGAAAATATAAAACCAGAAAATAAACCATATATACTTTTAACAAGAATTGGTCTGTTGTGTTTGTTTTTTATGTTTGTTGTTTTAGTAAGAACTGCATGGCGAAGAAGAGCACTTAAAAATATATGAATATTAAAGCAATTATATTTATTGTTGTATCCTGGGGTTTAATTATATTTCTTTTTATTTTTTGTTTCTATAAAATATTTACCATAAAAAAACCAACAAAATAAATAAAAAATATATGAAAAATTTTATTTTAGATTTAAGTGAAAAAATAATTAATGAAAAACATAAAATTTCTTTTGAAGATGCACTGAAATTGACAGAAGTTAATAGAGATGATCTGTTATTTTTAATATATTGTGCAAATTTAATTACAAAAAAATTTAATAAAACAGATGTTGAGTTATGCAGTATATTAAATGTGAAAAGTGGTGCCTGTAGTGAAGATTGCAAGTTTTGTGGTCAGTCAATTTTTTATAATACAGGTGTTTCTGTATATGAAATTCTTGATAAAGAAAAAATATTTGAGAGTGCAAAAAATGCAAAAAAAAATAAAGCAAATAGATTCTGTGTTGTGACAAGTGGAAATGAAATTAAAGATAGGGATTTTGAAAAAATATGTGAAACATTGAATTTTATAAAATATAATTTAGATATAAATTTAGATGCATCTCTTGGCAGATTGACAAGGGATAAAGTAATTCTATTGAAAAAAACTGGTCTATCAAGATACAATCATAATATAGAAACATCAGAAAGTTTTTTTGCTAATATCTGCACAACACATACATTTAAAGATAGATTACATACAATTTTGTTATGTAAACAGCAGGGTTTAGATTTATGTACTGGTGGTATAATAGGTCTTGGAGAAAATTATAAACATAGAATAGAATTTGCATTTATTTTAAAGGAATTGGATATTAATTATATACCATTAAATTTTTTACATCCAATAGCAGGAACTCCATTAGAAAATATTCAGCCATTAAAGCCACTTGAAATATTAAAAATAATTTCAATATTTAGGTTTATTCTTCCTGATAAAAATTTAAGAATTTGTGGTGGAAGGGAAAAGAATTTACGTTCATTACAGCCGTTAATTTTTTTTGCAGGTGCTAATGGTATTATAATAGGTGATTATTTAACAACTCATGGTCAGGCATCAGAACTTGATTTGCAGATGTTAGATGACCTTGAATTAAAATTTTATTAAATGGTTGTTGAATTTATACAACAAGAACTCAATAAAATAAAAGAACAGAATTTATTCAGAGAATTAAGAACTCTTGAATCAAAACAAGATACTTGGATTGTTATAAATGGTAAAAAAGTTTTAAATCTGTGTTCAAATAATTATTTAGGACTTGCATTTCATCCTGCCTTAAAACAGAAAAGTATCCAGACAATAAAAAAATTTGGTTGTTCATCAGGAGCATCAAGGTTAATCAGTGGAAATAATATGCTCTATTGTGAATTAGAAAAAAAAATTTCTGAATTTAAAAAAACTTCATCTGCTGTAATTTTTAATAGTGGTTATACTGCAAATATTGGTGTAATAAGTTCTTTAATGGATGAAAAAAGTATTATTTTCAGTGATAAATTAAATCATGCAAGTATTATTGATGGAATTCTTTTAAGTAGAGCAAAATTTGTAAGATATCCACATAAAGATATAAATTTTTTAGAAAAAGAAATAATTAAATATAAAAATATTAATAAAAAATTAATTATAACAGATACTGTGTTCAGTATGGATGGTGATATAGCACCATTACCGGACCTGGTAAGAATATCAAAAAAATATAACTGTTTATTAATGATTGATGAAGCACATGCAACCGGAATTTTAGGTAAAAATGGAAGAGGTGCTGTTGAATATTTCAATTTAAATCCAGAAGATATAACAGTACATATGGGAACTTTCAGTAAAGCAATGGGAAGTTTTGGTGCATATGTTTGTGGTTCAAAGGACTTAATTGATTTTATAATTAATAAAGCAAGAAGTTTAATATATACAACTGCATTACCACCATCAATATTAGCATCTAATATTGCATCAATAGAAGTTATACAGGAATATCCCAAATTGAGAGAGAATTTATGGGATAATGTAAATTTTTTAAAATCAAGTTTATTGGAAATGAAATTTAATATTCTTGATTCTCAAACTCATATAATACCAATATTTACAAAAGAAACTGATATAACAATGAAATTCAGTAATTTACTTTTTGAAGAAGGAATTTTTTTGGCAGGTATAAGACCTCCAACAGTACCGAATAATCAGGCAAGATTACGTTTGAGTTTAATGGCAACACATAAAAAACATGATTTAGAATTTGCAGTTGATAAATTAAAAAAAATAGGTAAAAAATTGGGTATAATATGATAGATGATAAAAAAATAATAAAAAAAAATTTTTCTAAAATATCAGAATATTATGACAAATATGCTTTCTTGCAGAATAAATGGCAGGATAATTTAATTTTTAGTATTAAATCCAGATCAAGAATATTAAATTTACCATCTGCAATTCTTGATATTGGTTCTGGAACAGGAAATTTATGTTTTAAGTTAAGTAAAATTTATCCACATACAAAAATTTTAGGTATAGATATTGCACCGGGGATGATTGCTTATAGTAAAAAGAAAAAAGAATTTTTAAAACTTGACAATATTGAATTTATTGAAGGAGATGCAGAAAATTTTGTGTATCAAAAAAATTATTTTGATATAGTTGTATCAAATTTTGTTTTTCAATGGATACAGGACTATAATGCTGTATTTAACAGTATCCATCAAACTTTAAAACCTGGTGGATTTTTATTTTTTACTACATTGGTAGAAAATACACTTTTTGAATTAAAATCTTCTGTTAATGAAGTATATAAAATTTTTAATAAAAATAATTTTCCTGAAATAAATTTCTACAGTATTGATTTTTTTGAGAAATTATTGCAGAACAATTTTTTTGAAAAAATATATTTAGAAAAATTTAAAGAAACACTTTATTTTCAAACAGTTATAGATTTTTTAAAATGGTTAAAAATAACAGGTGCATTAAATGTTTTTAATAACAGAGAAAATTCTTTTTTAATAAAGAAAATATTGTTTGAGATAATAAATACCTATAATAAAAATTTTAAAATTGACAGTAAAATTCCTTCTACATTTGAGGTAATATTCTGTGTTTCAAGAAGTAAAAAAATCTAACTATAATGTTAAAAAATGAATAAAGGGATTTTTATAACAGGAACAGATACCGGTGTAGGAAAAACAATTATTACTTGTGGTTTAGTAAATGTTTTGAAACAAAAAGGAATAAATACAATTGCAATGAAACCAATTTGTACTGGTGGAAGGAAAGATATTGAATTTTTAATTAAAAATTGTATTATTAAAGAAGATATAGATTTAATTAATCAATATTCATTTAATATACCATCTGCACCATATGTTGCTTCAGAAATAGAAAAAACAGATATTAAAATAGAAAATATTTTATCAGCATTTAATCTGCTTAAAGAAAAATACGATATTGTTATAGTTGAAGGAATAGGTGGATTACTTGTTCCAATTAAAAAAAATTATTGTGTGTGTGATTTAATAAAAGAATTAAATTTACCGGTGATAATTGTATCAAGAGCAAAACTCGGAACAATAAATCATACACTTCTTTCAATAGAGTATACTGAATTTATTGGTATTGATATAATTGGTATAATTATGAATAATTCTAAAAATGTATCAATAGCAGAAAAAACAAATCCTGATATAATAAAACAATTTTCTGATGTTCAATTGCTTGGGGTTATTCCTCATATTGATAAATTAAATAAAGAAAATATTACATCAGTAATAAAAAACAATATTAGTATTAAAAAAATAGAAAATTATTTTAAAAAGAAAAAGATAAACTATGAACTTAAAGATAAAAAATATATATGGCATCCTTTTACACAGATGAGTGACTGGATAAAAGAAAAACAAATAATTATTAAAGAGGCAAAAGGAAATTATTTAAAGGATATTCAGGGTAAATTGTATTTTGATGGTGTATCGTCTTTATGGGTTAATGTTCATGGACATCGTAAAAAAGAAATTGATAAAGCAATAATTAAACAGATTAATAGTGTAAGCCATTCAACTTTACTTGGTCTTGGAAATATTCCTTCAATTGAATTAGCAGAAAAATTAGTAAAAATTGTTCCTGAAGGACTTAAAAAAGTATTTTATTCTGATAATGGTTCAACAGCAGTTGAGATTTCTCTTAAAATTGCTTTTCAGTATTGGCAACTGTTAGGTAATAAATCAAAAACAAAATTTGTTTCATTCATAAATGCATATCATGGAGATACAATTGGTTCTGTAAGTGTTGGTGGAATAGAACTTTTTCATAAAATTTATAAACCATTACTTTTTAAATCATTTAAAGTTGCCTATCCATATTGTTACAGATGTATTTTTAAGAAAACATATTTAGAATGTAATTTTGAATGTTTTAAACAGTGTGAAGAAATCATAAAAAAATATCATAACAGAATAGCAGGAGTAATCATAGAACCAGTTGTTCAAGCAGCATCAGGAATGTTAGTTTCACCTTTTGGTTTTCTTAAAAAAGTTAGGGAATTATGTGATGAATATAATATTTTACTAATAGCAGATGAGGTTGCAACAGGTTTTGGTAAAACAGGAAAAATGTTTGCCTGTAATTATGAAAATGTTTCTCCTGATATTTTATGTCTTGCAAAAAGTTTAAGTGGTGGTTATCTGCCAGTAGCAGCAACATTAACAACAGAGAAAATTTTTGATGTTTTTAAAGGTCCTTATGAATCAAAAAAAACATTTTTTCATGGACATACATATACCGGTAATCCTCTTTCCTGTGCAGCAGCAATAGAAAATTTAAATATATTTGAAAAAGAAAATATAATAGAAAAAATACAACCAAAAATAAAATTTTTACATTATGAATTAAAAAAATTTGAAAACTTAAAAAATGTTGGTGATGTAAGACAGAAAGGTTTTATGGTTGGAATAGAGTTAGTAAAAAATAAAGAGACAAAACAACCATATGAATATAAAGAGAAAATTGGTATAAAAGTATGTCAAGAATTAAGGAAAAAAGGAATTATATTAAGACCACTCAGTGATGTAATTGTATTTATGCCTCCTTTAAGTGTAACAATTTCTGAATTAGAAAAATTTCTTAATGAAATTTATAATACAATAAAAAATATGTAATCTACAATTTTTTTTGTGGTAATGTATAATATTATGTGTAATTTCAAAGGAATTAGTTTTTGATTATTGATTTAATATTTTTTAAAAGTATAGGTATAAAAACATTGCCTGCTAAATTTTGTGAAGTTTTAATGGCTAA
>Ga0272448_1008946_pt1 | contig 10313 bp, 6 predicted proteins | sample YNPCB0191_FD_202220 | JGI IMG/M metagenome (GOLD analysis project Ga0272448, IMG submission 202220) | Hot spring sediment microbial communities from Yellowstone National Park, WY, United States - YNP-CB-019-1 | ecosystem: Environmental > Aquatic > Thermal springs > Hot (42-90C) > Sediment... | reverse complement strand
TTGCAATCCCATCGGCACCGAAATATTTAATCTGAATTTCTTGTCCCTTTGGAGTTGCCCCAACATTCACCTCCCCGATTTCTCCCTCACCTGGGCAATGACGAAGCAAAAGCATAACAGAGGAAACTTCTCCAAACCAACCGGGAAAGAGATTATAGGAGTGAGGTTTGCCATCAGTGACGAGGTCAAAGGCGTAGCTTCGTCTTTCCTTTCCCTCTTGATAAACTATCTCTCCAAAGCTATTTTGATTTGAGGATTTGAGACGTAGGCTGAAGGAAAGGAGAGGGGCTTCCGTTCCCTTGAAGGGAGGGACGGGAAGGAGAAGATTAGCTTCATTGGAGGTTATCTGGAAGGTTAGGGATTTATCAGTTGATTTCTTCACATTTAAGCCTCCGTAAATAAGCCATTTTCCTTCTGGCGTTGGCTGAATTTCCTTAATCTTTATATATTCAATCTGGAATGTAGCTCCATCGGGAGGGTCAAGGCGGAGATGGATTATCTTTTCTTCCCCTCCCCAGAAAGGGAGGAGGCGATATATGTGGAAGAGGTTATCGCCTTTAACATAAAAGTCGTTCACTTTCTCGGGGCGAAAGCCGCCGTAAGGCTCCTCCAAGGTGCCTGACCAGAAAAGCTGTGCTAAGCCATCCCTATCGCTTTTCATTTTAATCTCCACCACTTGGCGATTGTTGGCTTTTATCTCAAAAAGGGGGCTGAAAATTTGGGGGTCAGCGCCAACGCATTTACCAGTTAAGTATTTGCCTTCTATCCTTAAATCGCTGATGCTTTGATTTGCTCTCCAATCTTTAAAAGAGGCAGATTCAAAGGATAGGAGCGTTATTTCCTCTCCAAGGGAAAGGAAAGGCAGAAGGAAAAGCAAGGGGATGATTTTGCCCATTTTAAATCACTCCTTTTTTAAATTATAAAGTTCAATAGATTGAAGCATATCAATAATACCATTTACAACACGGTATTTGCTCCCGCAGCCTGAGCAGATGAGCTCTTCCTTGTCAAGATAGATGTCTGCAAAGCAGATGGGACAGCGGAGAATCCTTATCAGTTTTTCGTCAATCTCCATTGATTTAAATATAAGGGAAAATCTTTTGAGATGTCAATCTTTATATTATATCATAATTGCAAAAAATTTTCCCCAATGTTATGATTAATTGTAAAGAATGAAGAAGTTGGAAAAAGAAGAGGAGATAAAGCTTGTCCAGCGTTGTCTCGCGGGAGATGAGGAAGCGTTGGAGGAATTCGTGAGCCATTTCCAAAAGCCGCTTTTCAATCTCGCATACCGCTTATGCGGAAATAGGGATGACGCTGAGGATATAGCCCAGGAATCGCTTGTGCGCGCCTTGGAAAATTTAAAGCTGTTCAAGGGGGAATCCTCACTTTACACCTGGCTTTATCGGATAACCGTTAACATCTTTTATGACTATACGAGGAAAAAGAGAGAGCTTTCCTATGACCAATTGAGGTATAGAGAGGAAGAAAATGAGAGCGAGGTAGATTTTCCCTCGGAGGAGACAGTAGAGGGGGAGATGGAGAAGAGGAATATTCAGGAAATAGTGCAGATGGAAATCGCCAAATTGCCATCCTATTATCGGACCGTTCTTGTTCTTTATGACATAGAAGGATTTTCCTATGAGGAGATATGTGCGATGTTGCAGAAACCCTTGGGCACTGTTAAGTCCCGTCTCAACAGGGCGCGCCAACTTTTAAAGCAAAAACTGGAAAAATATCGGGAACTTTTTGAGGGATAAATATGTCTAAAAGAATAGAAATGAAATGCGAAAGAATTAGAGAGTTGTTATCGGATTACATAAACGGCGACCTTACCCAAGCGGCAAGGTCGCTCGTTGAAATCCACTTGGAGAGTTGCCCCTCCTGCCGAGCCGAGCTCGCCAAGCTGGAAAGGATGCGTTCAATACTTCATTCTTTCCAGCCAGTTGAGCCCCCTTATGGCTTTACCCAAAAGGTGCTAGCGAGCTATCGTGCGAGAAGGGAAAGGCAGGTATCTCCCTTACGCCGTTTCTTCCTCGGCGGATTACAGCCGAGAAGAGCTTTAGCTTACGCCGTCATCTCCCTTCTCCTCGTCTTTTCCCTCTCGCTCCTCGTCCTTCTTCCCCGCTGGACGAGGGCTAAACAAGCTCTTTCCTTCCCTCCTTCTCCCACACTTAAAAGAGCACCGTCTATAATCTCGGCAAGGGGAATAGGCAAAGTCCTCATATTACCTCAAACACCCTATCCTAATCAACAGGGGATATTGAGACTGGAGATTATGATTTATCCTCCCTATCGGAAGGAGAGGGTTTGGCTAAACCTTCTCCTCTCCCCTGGGCTCTCCTTAGCCAATGGAAATCCATTCCTGCCCGGAGAAAAGGAAATCTATCTGGGTGCAATAGATAACCCCGTGGCATTCTGGACCGATGTGAAGGTTATCGCTGAGGGGGTGCAATGGGTGAGGGTTTCCTGTTCAAGCGATAATATAAATTGGGCTGAGGGTTTCCTTTTCCTCCCGCCTCCCGGTCCTCCCACTCATTATCTCGCAATTTCTCAAAACGATATAGATGCCATTCAGCTCCTCGCTACACTTGTGGAAAGATGTAGAAGACCCGTCGCCTTACCATTTACCCTTTCCGCAAGGCTGAACTTTTCCTATCAAGGCGATGCGGAAGGAGCTATCCATTATTATGCTTCCCTTCTCGGGCTAACTTCTTTAAAATATAACAGTGGTTTTATCTTGGAATCACCCTAAGAAGGGAGGAATAAAAATGAAGAAAGCTTTTCTCCTGCTATTTTTGAGTGCATTGCTTTTCTCTCAGGTTTCAATAAAGCAGACTACTTATAAGGGATGGACGCGGTCAATCTTATTGGAGGGAGGAGATACGAGGATAGCTATTTCGCCGGATATTGGCGGGAGGATAATGGAGTTCTCCATAGAAGGAAAGAACCCCATCTGGCAGAACCCAGCTGAATATGGCAAGGTTTACCCCATAACTAATGTTTGGCATAATTACGGTGGCTATAAGATATGGAACGCTCCCCAAGCTGTTTGGGGATGGCCTCCCGACCCCTTTTTGGATTACGGTAAGGCGAGCGTTGAGTTGATAGATGATGGGGTGAAGATTTATGGTGCTCCTTCATTAAAGGCGGGGATTATGTTTATGAAGGAGATAACCCTTCGGGAGAGGGGAAGGGCGAGGATAGTAGAGAGGATGAGGAATATCTCGGGGAAGGAAGTAAGATGGGGAATCTGGGAGGTTACGCAGGTTGAAACTCCTTGTTTCGTTGTCTTCCCCGCTGAGAAGAACTCAAAATTCCCCGCGGGTCTTTATTTCTTTGATGAGCAATCAAGAAAAAGCAAGCAATGGAAGATAAAGGATGGATTGGTGATAGTGAACTATATGGGCGAAGTGGGGAAAATCGGGTTGGATTCCAAAGCGGGCTGGATGCTCTATTTAAGGGATAGCCTTGCCTATGTGAAGCGTTTTCCTGTGATTGAGGGGCAGGAGTATCCCGATGAAGGATGTAGCGTGGAGGTATATACTAATGCAAAGGATTTGCCTTATTTGGAGATGGAAGTCCTGAGCCCTCTCGTGACTCTCAAGCCCGGTGAGGAGTATTCAACCTGGGAGGAATGGTATGTAAAGGTATTATCCAATCCAGTGAGGACGGAAGCGGATATACCTTCCGCAATTAGAGAGCTCGTCCTTGCGGGAATGCTTCCCTGGGATGCTTTGAGCTTTGTTCCCTAACAATCAGGCAGGATTAAGCTCTCGCAAAGAAAGAGAATAGATATTTCCCATCATATCTCCGATGAATATATTATCTTCCACTATTATGGGAGTGGATAGACAGCAACTATCCTTTGCCATAGCTCGTTTGTTGATGATTTTCCCGCTTTTCTTATCAACGCAGAAGAGAACATCGTTAAAAGAGACGATGTAAATATTTTCTCCCTTTATAACTGGACGGGAGTTAAAAAAAGGATTTGCTAAATTCGCTTTCCAAAGAACCTTCCCATCGGAAGAGATGCAATAAAGATTTCCTTCCATTGAGGCGATAAAAAGCCTATCTCCCTCAATAACCGGGGTAGAATAGCCGAAATTCCCCTCTACTTGCCAAATCAATCCTCCCTTATCATCAAGCGCTATAAGCCCGCCTTTTTTAGCCGTAGCATCATAGGGTTGGGTTAGGATAAGCTTATTGTTCCAAATAATTGGTAAACAGGTAGCGGGTGAGTAATAGCGGGAGCGAGCTTGTTCCTTTTGCCAGATTATATCGCCATCTTCAACATTTAGAGCATATAAATTCTTATCCCAAGCTCCTATAAATAAATTCTTTCCTCTTATCAAGGGGTGGGATTCAAGGTTTCCATCCAATTTCCTCTGCCAGATTATCTCCCCTTTCTCGTTCAGGGCGAATAAGAACTGGCTTGCGGGAATGAAGAGTTTACCATCAGCAAATGTTAAATGTCCGGTTATCGGCTGAGGCAATTGGGTTTCCCAAAGCATTTTTCCATTATTAGCATCAAAACAGCGAACGAAGCCTTTGAGAAAGGGGACGAACAGTTTTCCTTCATTTAATATTGGAGAGGTCAAGATTGGGGAATCAAATTTCTTTCGCCAAGCTTCTTCCTTGCTCTTTGATTTAAAGGCAACAACTTCCCCTGCCCAATCGCAGGCTATGATGAGGTCATTATAGGAAAGCAAATCCGCTTGTATTGCTCCTGAGAGCTTTTGGAAGAGAAAATTATTGTTAGATTTTGCGGGCGAGGAGGTCGGCGGGGTTCTTTTCAAAGGGAAGACTAATTTTTGATTCTGTATTTCATTGCCTTTTAAATCAAATGTGGAAATTTCTATGGTATCGTTTCTTATTTTTATGAACCTGAAGCAGGTATCCGCGTCCATCAAACCCTTAGTCATAAGGAAGTTTATTCCATCCACTTGCCAACTAAGGTTTGAATGACCGTGTCCCGTTAAAAGGAGAACTACATTATAAGGTCGCAAAATCTCCAATAAAGCATCTCTACCGATGAGGAAGTTCCTTGAGGGCATAATCGGATGGTGGCAGAAAATTATAATCGGCTGTTCATAAGGGATTTTCGCAAGCGTGTCCTTGAGCCAGGCGAGTTGAGATGGGTCTATTAAGCCGTATTGACTGAAGGGAAAGGAGGAGTCCAGGGCGATGAAGATTATCCCTTCCTTCGTGAAAGTATAATTGCGCTTATAATTGGAAAGATATTTCTCTCCCATAAGCCAGCCTGCTCCATTCCATCTGACATCGTGGTTTCCCAATGTGTGATAGAAAGTGATATTTAGCGAGGAAATGGCTTGAGAATAGGCTCTGAATTCCTCCTCACTACCGAACTCGGTCACATCTCCCGTGTGGATGATGAAATCGGGCTTCTCGGGAAAATTTTGCATCAATTGGATGAAGGAATTCAAATTCTTAAGTCCAGTAGCTGTCCCTATGTGGGTATCAGTGATGTGGATGAACTGGAGGGCAAAGGCTCTGCTAAGTAGGAATAGGAGGAGGAAGAATTTTCTCATTGAAGGTTCACCTCTCAATTAAAAGAAGCGATTTGAGGGCGGATGGCGGAATGGGAATTTTGAGGCTTTCTCCTATGGGCAATTCCTCGCCTCTGCTTTCATCTAAATTTGAAGGATATATTTTGCTGATGGGGAGATTTATTTTTATCTCCGCTTCTCCTTTCCTTCTTTCAGGGAGCCAGAAACGGAGAATCCAGCCATCGCCATAATCTCTCTTCTTCAAAGTGGTTAAAAGTGCTCCCTTTATCTCGGTGAAGGAATAATTATCCTGCTTGAGGATGCCCTCTTGATTTTGGAGCAGAAGGCAAAGGAAAGGACGGGAGAAACCCCAACCCAACTTGCTTGCCTCAAGATTTGATATTTCGCCCTTCACAGGAAAGATTGCGTAACGGAAGAGGAAATCGCCTCCTTGTGATGCCTTGTAATTCGTGTCCCAATGGTTGTGCATTAGGTAGGAAAAGAGAGCGCCCCTCCCCAGCTTAAGTTCATTGAGCCAGAACTCGTGTATCGGTTTCCCTAAAGAGATAAGGGGAGCGTCCTCACTGCACCAGATGATTGAAGAATTTTTGCTAGAGAATCCAACCCATTTATGTATAGTGAACCAGTTTTTGCAGGCTTGAGGGAACTGCTCCTTCTTGGGCTCAAGCACCGAAGTGGGATATTCAAGTTTTATCTTCGGGTTTTCAAGGGAAAAGGGGAAAGACAAGAGAATGGATTCCTTATCAAGCGTTTCCTCCTTGCTTATCTCTACTATAAGGTCTATCCTTTTTATTTCCTTATAAAGCCTCAGGCGAAGAGAGAAGTGGGGTGTTTTATAGGCTGAGGAGGAAAAGCGAATGTCAGCGAAAACCGGTCCCATATTCTCTACCCATATTTTCCCGTTTTCCAAGGAATTAAGCGTTTGCTTTCCCTCTGGACCCGATAAGTAAAGATAATCGGCGAGCCTTTTCCCTTTTTCCAGCAATTCCATATTTAAATCTTTATCTTTTATTGAATATATCCCCTTATCATCAAATCTGATTAAAAAGAAGGGAGTTTCCAAAGCGCCTTCCGAGGTTTTGAAGGGGATGGGGAAGGAAGAGGGTTTAGTTTTAACAATCTTGATTTTCTTATATCCCAAAGGAGGGACATCCTTAACAAAGAAAACAACATCTTGCCCTTCCCTCTGCCAAGGCATTTCCCTCTCGCCATCGTAAAGGGCGAACTCCTCATAAGGAATCCCCACTTTGGCTATATCCGAGCGAGGGAAGGAGAGGGGATTGAATACGAGGATTGATTCCTCCTTGCTCTCAACGAGCGTTGAGAAATTCCTCAGCGCTTCTTCCCTTAATTCCTTCGCCTCCTCGTAAGCTTTGTGGGCGAATGAGGCCTTTATTTCCCATTGCCGGAGCGTTGTCTCAGCATAGGGGTCGGAAACGCTACACCATGCTCCCCAGGTGTGTTCATCAAAGAGGAGAATATTTCGCCAGAGTTCCTTGAATTTCTGCTTCGGATAGTCAATGGAAGGGTTGAGGAGAGAGGCAAGGGAATAAATCGTCTCCGCCTCCACAGCCCTATCTTTAGCTTGTCTATTCATAGCCAATTCCTTAGCTGTTGAGACAGCTCCATCCTCCCAATAAGCTCCCGCATCAAGCTTGTATGTGGGTATTTTTGCTTTATATTTTTCCTCAATGTACTTAAAGAAGTCGCTATAAGTTGAAACGATAATTTTCGGATAGGCGTATTTTGCGTTCCATTCCTCAACCAGCTTCATAAAGCGATGGTCTATTAGCTCGTTATCGGAGAAGGCGCCATAGAGGAGGTAGGCATCGTAAGGATAATTGCTTTGTTCCAATCCCTCAAGGAGGGAGAGAATCCTGTTGCTGAGCACGTCAAAGGAATCCAAAAGCCCAATTCCCCTTGCCCAGGCATAGCCCGGGGAAGCGAAGAAGAGGACCTTCCCTCCATCGGGACCTTCCCAATAAAAAGGATAGGATGGATAGGGAAAGCGTGCTCGGTATGTATTTATCGCTTCAGCGAAATACTTGATTCCGTAAACATTGAGGATGCTGGGTAAAGGAAATATGGCGGAGGGAACATCCGAGAGGACGGCGGAATCAAGGGGGAAATCCTGTAGCCGAGAAAGTTGTTTGCTGAAGAGGCAGAGTCTGGCGAGGGATTCTGGGCTACATAGACCAGTGAGCATATTCGCATAAAGGGCTTGAAGGGAAAGCTGTCCTCCCTTTAAAAGCTTTAGCAAATCTTTGCTTAATTCTGGCTCATCCTGAAGGAAGTTTTCCAATTGCCAAGCAACCTCAAGGTTCCATTTGAAGTTTGGATTCCTCTTCGCTTCTTCTATCGCTATTTTCAAATTCTCGTCGTGGCGTCTGATAACATTTGTTTGAACATCCGTGTAGCCTATATCAGTATGAACGCTTGGGGCAAGGAAAAGAAGCCATTTCCTCTGGGGTTTTATATGGAGTGGAATCAGCTTATCCCCCGCTTTAATTTTTACATCGCCTGTAAGCCCTTTTGGTAAAGACACTTCCAGAAGATTATCTCCTTCTACAACTCTGAGAGGAATTTCCTCTCTTTTCTTTTCCTTTTCAATTGTCAGGATAGTATTTCCTTCCTTGCCGGTATTAGATAGCCAGACCTCTAAGATTTGCTTCGTTTCGTCTTTTTCCTTTACGAAAAAGGGAGTATCTTTTGCTTTTATAGCCTTGATTTCCGGTTTATCCAATTTCAATCCCTCCTCTAAAAGGATGGCATCGTAAAGAAGCCAACTCCCTCTTACATTTTCTATTCGTATCTCGTTTTCCCCCATATGGAAATCCTCTGGAGTTAGGTGGAGGGAAACGACCCAATTTTCTCCTTTTTGGGGATCCGTCAGTGATGCATCTCCTCCACCAGGCGGAAGCTGGCATTGAGAGATTTCTTTATCGTTAAGATAAACTGCAATGAGCGGTGGACCAGAATAATGGGTATTGACGAGGAAGAGGAGAAGACGAATGGAGGGTTGTGGGATGTGATCAAGGGCGAAGACAATTCCGAAGGTATGGGGCTTGGCGCCAGCCCAAAAATCGGCTGGACCGGGATGTATATAGGGGAAATCCCTGCTTTCAATGCTGGAACCTATTTTGAAGTCCGGGTCGTTCGGGAAAAGGGAAGAGTAGAGGGAATAATTTCCCGCTAATGCGAACTCCTCATAAGATGAATCGGGCTTCCCGATTTGAAAAATAGTGGAAGGGAAAGCGCTGGCAAAGGAAAGGAGGGCGATGAGAAAGCGAAGCCAATTCATTTCAATATGATGATAAAGTTGAAAAGGCAGGCAAGCAAGCAAATTCAAAAGAAGGCATTTAGTCATTGCCGTATGGTTAAAAATTTGGGATTAAAAAAGAATATCAGAGATAGAAGTGAGGGCTCCTGTAGGGAGCCCTAACAATCTCTTTTAGAAAAAAGAGATTGCTTCGCTACCGCTTGCAATGACACCCTCTCTTTGTCATTGCTGGCATGGGTAAAGGTTTCGGACGCTAAGGAAGGACAATGAGACGAAATTGAAAGAGCGACTTAAAATTAAATTTTTTCAAGATTTGGATTGAAAAATGAGTATATAGAAAAGGTCAATTATATTTACAGAATAAAATATCAAATCTTAAATTTTTAATTTGATCCAAAATTATTCGTGGCAACGAACTCCTAAAAACCTATACCCATAGATGCGAGGCTTCCCGAAGGGAAGCCGTGGCAATCTCTTCATAAAAGTCGCCTTGCTCCTGGCAATCTGGTTTTTCTGGATCCGAAAAGAATTGAATCTACTAAAATTTGCTTGATTAAAGGGACTTCTACTTTATAAAATGATTTCACAGAGCAATGAAGTCAAAAATGGAAGGAGAGATTTCGGATGAGCAAGACATTTTTACCTCTTCTATTTTTACTTATCTTTTCCTTCGCCATTTTGAATGCAAACGCTGGAGAGAGACCGCCTAAAATCCACGCCTTGGTTGATATCGCCCACGAATTCACCTTCTATTTCGATGGCAGATTTGGAAATGCCTATCTTAAATCGATTGGTGGTATAGATGCCCGATGCTGGTCGGTTCTAAGCGCCGCCGACCTCAGCAACATCAACTTACTCATCATCCCCCAGGGGAATACCCCCTGCCCTTACACTGCAGATGACCTCAAAGCAGTCCTAAAATTCGTTAGGGAGGAGGGCGGCGGGCTTTTGATGATTGGGAACTATGGAATCTTTAAAGGTGAAAAAGAATTCAAGTTAAATCAACTGGCTAAGAGATTTGGAATAGAGTTCGTTAAGGATAAGCCCAAGGGAAAGCTCAGGATTTTGCCGAATGAAATAATAAAGGAAGCAAACGAGGTGCAGGGGCAGGCAAGCGGCGTCTTGCAATGGAGAGAAGGCTTGCCTTGGAGGAAATTTGTGGTTGATGAAGAGGGAAGGGCGGTGGTGGCGGTAAGGGAGTTCGGCAAGGGAAGGGTTTGTGCGATGCATGGTAGCGGTTTACTAAGCGATAAGCCAAAGGATGGTGAGGCGATAAATTCAAAATGGCTATGTCCTCTCCTTCAATGGTTATCGGCAAATAAAACAATTGACCCCACAAAGCCTCCCGAAGGAACCTCTCCTGAGAAGGAGAAGGTGGTGGAAGGTGGCTTAAAGGTTCAATATTCCGCCTATCTGGAATCCTATGCGGATGAAATAGTTAAGCTGTATTTTAAGGTTGCCGAGCAATTGAGGGAGATAATGGGCGTTCCCCTTGCGGAGGG
>Ga0272448_1008945_pt1 | contig 10313 bp, 10 predicted proteins | sample YNPCB0191_FD_202220 | JGI IMG/M metagenome (GOLD analysis project Ga0272448, IMG submission 202220) | Hot spring sediment microbial communities from Yellowstone National Park, WY, United States - YNP-CB-019-1 | ecosystem: Environmental > Aquatic > Thermal springs > Hot (42-90C) > Sediment... | reverse complement strand
GGACGGCTGCGTGGAGCCTCCACTTTGCCTCGGGGTCGAGAGGTGTCAGTGGTCTGCTGCGTTCTGGATCCCGCATCGAGTGCGGGATGACGGGTAGGGGCGGTCGTGCGGGCCCTTTTTGTCTTCCTGGGCGGTGTCCGTCATCCCGGGCTTGCTTCTCGTCTTCCCCGCCGGAGAGCGGGGATCCAGTCAGGGCTGGACAATGCCTCCCCTTTTGCCTCGAGGCTGATAGGTGGCATCGGTCGTGCCACGTCCTGGATTCCTGCATTCGCAGGAAGGACGAAACCCCCGACCTAAAGTGCAAGCCCACCCGGTGTGGCGTCTCGGGGCGAGCCGATTCCGCACCTCAATGCCAGGGGCGCGATCCGGGGTATCTCTTGGTAAATCGGTCGACTATCTCCCAGAGGTCCTCTGTGAGGGTCTCCCGCACCTTGCGGCACACAACGTCAGGCGGCGGACCGTAGAATGCCTCGGCAATCCCTCCGGTAATGCATGCCAGTGTATCGCTGTCCCCGCCCAAGGAGATCGCGTTTCTGACCGCATCCTCCCAAGAGTCGGAGTCGAAGAATGCTATCAGTGCTTCTGGGACCGTACCCTGAGACGAGACGTCGAACCTGTACGCCGGCCTGATCTCGGAGACCGTTCGGCCGAGGTCGTAACCAAAGGACTCCTCGATGTCTCTCCTGATTTCCTCCTTTGGTGTTCCTGTTCGTGCCAGGAACACCGCCAAGGCCGTTGCCTGCGCCCCTCGTATCCCTTCAGGGTGATTGTGTGTCGGTGCCGCTGTAGCGGCTGCCTGCCTGAGTACGTCCTCTCGCGTCTCGAATGCAAAGCCCACCGGGCTTACGCGCATTGCGGCGCCGTTCCCCCAGCTCTCGTACGGCACGGGATGCTCTGCATAGAGCCATTGGAGGAAAAGGCCGCCATAGCCTGCGTGAGGATAGCGGCGACCGAGATCCCTCAGGGCGTCAGCATACGGCCGGCCGCTCAAAATGGCCTCTGCCACAGCTATGGTGAGTACGGTATCGTCGGTGAACCTGCACCTGGGATGGAGAAGGGCAAAGGCCTTTGTCTTGATCGGCGAGTGCTCGTAGACAGACCCGATGATATCGCCCGCGATAGCACCGATCATACGGAAGTCCCTCTCCCCGCCCTGCTCTCGCACGCACCTTTGCATGCATCCGCCTTGCCCCGCTTCGGCGTTCGGCTCGCTCTCTTTTCCTTCGGAACCATGGACAGGTAGATGATCAGTCCCAAAAATGCGAAAAACAATTCTTCTGCCCGCAGGATCAATGCAAAAGCAGCGCCTGAGGAGGCAGGGAAGTCCAGGGCCTGGAACACGAGCACCCTGCCGAGCTCCTTGGTGCCGATCCCTGCCGGCACGGCGAACATGACCATGTCGAACCATGACCCCAGGATCCAGATCGTGAAGGCGACGAACATAGAGGATTGCCCGAGCACCGCAACCTCGAAAACCCAGGCTTGCAGAATACCGCCGATGGCGAAGCCCAGCCACAGTATGAGGTTGGCGAGCCAAAAGTCTCCTCGATGCCCTCGGTGGTACTGTCTGAGATGTGTGTCCACCGATGCGATATTTTTCTCGATCCACACTCGTACCTTCTCCCCGAGAATTCTCCCCGCGGTCCTGTCCAAACCCGAGGAAAACAGGCCCCTGGCCTGGAAGACAAAGAACACGGCAAGCCCGCCTGCGAGCAGTATCGTTCCAACGAGCAGCGAGGCGCTCAGTGCCGTGGGGAGAGAGACGACCAAGAGAATAGGGACGGCGCCGAGCACGCAGAAAATCAATTTGGAGGCAAAATAGGCCAGCTTGTAGATGAACACGGCAGAGACCGCCTCGGAGGCCGTGCAGTACTGTTCGAGGATCGACCATTTGACGACATCGCCACCCATACCGCCCGTAGGCGTCACATAGGTTATCGCCCGTTCGCTCAGGGTAATACGCCAGAGATCCCACAGGGAGATCTTCCGGGATTCGGGGACGAAACAATACCGTGTGGCCCAGGCATAGAATACCGTCGCCACCCCCTCGAGAAGGATGAACACGACGATGGCCCAGCCCATGCTCCTCAGGTCATGGAGGACCTCCCGCGGGCCCACCCTCATGATGATCCCGACGAACAGTGCCAGGCCAAGGCCGGCTGTCAGTCCGTAGAACAGTTTTCGTCGAATCGGCGCGCTCCTGCCTCAGGGATTACCCACCCTCCCGCCGGGCTCACTTCGGCCTGCCGGGGATGGCCTCGAGGGCGCGGAGGAGCTCCTCGCGTTTCTCCTGGTAGGAAGAAGGTGCGATAAGGCCCTGTCGGTTGAGTTCTTCCAAAAAGAGAAGTTTGTCTTCGATCTCTTGCCTGGACTGCGGGCCGGGCTGCCCTGTCTGTCCCGCTCCCCCGACAGCCGGAGCAGGCGAAGAGGGCTCGTGCGCTGCCGGTAGCTTCGAAGCGCTCCCGAGAATCGCAGGCATGTCGAGCTTGATCCAATTGGGATAGGTCTTCGCGCCGAGAAGCCCCGGCTTCTTGACCGCCTCCAGTTGCTGCCCCTGACCAGTCACCAGTGACCACTGCGCAGGTACAGGTCGCGAGGTCGGATCTTCGAGGTAGGGCCCGTAGGATTCTTCGGGGGAGCCTCTTTCCTCGTAGGCGATGTTCCTGAACGCGCAATGGAGGGTAGCCCCTTTGCGGAAGAGGACCCCATCGGTGAGATACCTTCGCTGCACGACGGCCCATGTTTTCACCTGCACGAAGGAAAAATCAACCCACTGGTCAGGGCCGGCTGCGGCGAAGGCCTTCTGGAGGTGGGGGAGGAGGGACCTGAGCTCTTCCTCGGGGAATGCCCTCGAGGGTTTCCCCTTATAGAGAAAAATCTCCTTTCGGTAGAGGACCGATGAGAGCAGGCGGCCCAGGGCATCGGCGTCGACGTCCCACGGGTGATCGAACCCTTTGGGGACGATCGCGCCTCCACGGTCCCTTTCCTCCACGAGGCTCACCCTTCTTGTCTCCTCGCGCACGAGATCTTTCGAGACAGGGTGGACCGTGGCGCACGAGCACAAGGGTGCGCACAGGAGCATGGCAAAAACCCTTCTCTTCACCTCTTTGTGGCGTCTGGTCATCTCGGCGACTCCGTCTCTTGTTGTGCCGTAGCATCTCTTTCCGGGAAAGCCGGCACCTCGATGGCTGGAAGGCATCAGCCCTCTGCTCCAGAAAAGCACGCTGGTCGACCCGGGATGCCTATGGTACCTCTAACGGCCTCCTATTGAAATATCGGGGGATTGTCGTAATAATGACGCCGCGCCCGCAACAGAGCCACCGGGCCCTGAAGGCGGGCTCCCCAGGAGAGGAGGAAACGGTATGGTGCTCGGTATCTCCACGTTGCTCGGGCGACGGAGGCTTGGCTTCAGAATCCACGAGGTGATGAGCGGTACCCACGAGTTCGTGGGCAAGGCCGGACCAAAGGGCGAGTTCCCGTTCTCTTTCGAGCTCGACTGGGGTACCGACAATCTCCTGGAGTTCCTCAACCCCTTCTCGGGGCAGTCGTTCACAGCCAAGGCGGAAGGGGTGGTGAGGATGGGGGAATTTGTCGACGAGGCGCCCTGCAGCGGCACCTTGGAGTTCTGCTACTTTACCGAGGCGAAGATCCGGTACAGATTCACATTTACCGTAGGCGGGAACACCTACGAGTACATCGGCGAGAAGGTGGAGATCCGGCCCTGGAACCTTCACCGGACCCATACCACCTGTTACGGGGTGGTCTACGACGTCAAGCAGGGAAAGGAGATATCCCGGTCGATTACCTACTTCGATGTCGCCGCGCTGCCCGCGTTTCTTTCGAGCTTCCGTATCGTTCGGCCGTGAAAGAACCCGAGACCAAGGGGCACGCTGCCTATGCCGCGCAAGGTCTATATACGGCCCCAACCAGCTGCGGCCCCAAAGAGGCGAAGAGGCCGCACGCACGGTGACCCGCAGCCCCACGGAGGGACGGGCGTACTCGTGCGGTTGGAGAGCGAGGACCCGAGACTTCTGGACAGCGAGACAAAGAGGCTCTACGAGATACTTGCGGGCGTGGGCTCTGAGGTTGTGGGGCCGTTCCCGCTCCCGGTCATGGTCCTCGAGGGTCAGCCGGCAGGGGCCGGCGTGGAAAAGAGGATCCACCGGAGGACACTCGAGATCGTGCGGCCCACACAAGAGACGATCCAGGTCTTGGACAGGCTTCAGATGTCGCGCCATGTCTCCATAGCCTTCGAGACCGAGGGAGAGGCTGCCGGAGAGATGCCGCATCGAGGAGGACCCGCCGCATGAGAAGGGCCAGGATTCTCGGGGTAGGCCGATACCTGCCCGAGAAACGAGTGACCAATTTCGATTTCGAGAAGATGTTCGATACCAGCGATGAGTGGATACAGCAGCGAACCGGGATCGTGGAACGCCGGTTCGCCGACGAGGGGGTCTATTGTTCGGATCTTGCTCTGGAGGCCAGCCGGGCCGCCCTCGAGAGCGCAGGCATGGAGGCTGCGGACGTTGACTTTATCATATTCGCAACGCTGAGCCCTGATCATCACTTTCCGGGCAGCGGCTGCTACCTGCAGAAAAAGCTGGGCATAAGCGAGATCGGCTGTATGGATATAAGAAATCAGTGCAGCGGGTTCCTCTACAGCCTCGCCGTTGCCGATGCCTTTGTCAGGGTCGGCATGTACGAGAGGATTCTCGTGGTCGGGGCGGAGGTTCATTCGAGTGCGCTCAACTTCACCAATGAAGGCCGCGATGTGGCAGTGCTGTTCGGTGATGGGGCGGGCGCGGTCGTCGTGGGGCCTTCAGAGGATCCTTCGCGCGGGATTCTCTCCACCCATCTTCACGCAGACGGAAAATACGCCGACATGTTGAAGCTCGAGATATGGGATATCAGCAAGAAGCCGTACATCACCGCCAAGACCCTGGAAGAAGGCAGGATATGGCCGAAGATGAAAGGCAAAGAGGTCTTCAAGATGGCGGTCACCAAGATGCCCGAGGTGATCGAGGAGGCGCTGGAGGCCAACAATCTGAAGATCGACGATATCGATATGTTCGTGCCCCATCAGGCGAATCTCCGCATCAATCAGTTCACCGCCGCCAGGCTCGGTGTGCCGGAAGAAAAGTTCTTCAGCAATATCCATCGGTACGGGAATACGACGGCGGGTTCGATCCCCATCGCACTGAGCGAGCTCGTGGAGCAAGGCTCGATACGGGAAGGTTCACTGGTGATGCTGGTTGCCTTCGGATCCGGCTTCACCTGGGGTGCCTCTGTGATCCGCTGGTAGGCTGGTGGGCAGGACGCAGACACGCGCGGCTGCCCGCGATCCGGAAGGTCTCGATCGTGTCTCTGAGGATGAAGGAGCGGACATGAAGGATTTGAAAGACCGCGTGGCTATGGTGACAGGAGCTGCGAGCGGGATCGGCAGGGCGACGTCGCTCGCCCTTGCGGACGAGGGCTGCCACCTCGTTATCTGCGATATCGACGAGGAGTCTCTCGCAGGGGTGGCGCGCCAGATCGAGGCCAAGGGGAGGGACGTTTTGGCCAGGCGATGCGACGTCTCGAGCGAAGAGGATATGCGGGATCTCGCAAAGGCATCTTTCGAGCGCTTCGGCAAGGTCGATATCGCCATGAGCAACGCCGGATGCGCGGTAATCGGCGAGTCCTACAAGCTCGATTCATCGCACTGGAGAAAGGTCCTCGGCGTGAACCTCTGGGGAGCCATCTACACCCTGATGTATTTCGTCCCCCCTATGGTCGAGCGACGAGAAGGCCATCTGGTCGTGACGGCCTCTGGTATGGGCCTCGTTGCAGCCCCGTACGCGGCCACCTATAGCACCTCGAAGTTCGCCCTGGTGGGCCTGACCGAATCGATACGGGCCGAGCTTGCCGTCCACAATGTCGGGGTGACGACACTCTGCCCCGCCGTGGTCAAGACCCCTATCTTCCAGAGGGCCGAGCTCATCGGCTTTCAGGACAAGGTCAGATGGATGCTCCACTACACAGGCGGCATAAGCCCGGAGCGGTTTGCGCACAAGGTCATCCGCGGCATCAAGGAAAACAAGGGCCTGATGACAGTGTCGGTACTCACGCACGTCACGCACGGTATCAAACGCCTCTCCCCGTCCCTTCACGAGCGCGCACTCGCAGCCTTGGCTCGCAGCACCTATTCACGCTACAAGGAGTAGTCGCTTTTCCTCGCGCACTGTTCCGTTCCCCAGCCCCGCACGATAACGTGAACCAAAGATGCGGCCGTAAGGGGAAGGCCGGCCCGAGACCTTCCTCACCTCTGTGCCCCCACTGAATGTGCGGGCCTCTCCCCCCTGCATCGCCTCCCGCCTTTTTTGGGAAAAAGAATCAGCTAAAGTATTCGCCCCCCAGCTGCCGAACAATACGACGAGGGGAACGCATTTTCTTTTTAGCCTGACCGGTCCGCCAGGGGGAGGGCACGGTGGAGGAGTACTCTTATGCAGCGGTGGCTGGTCACGCCTATCATTGTCTTGTCCGTCGTCGGTAGTTTTTCAGGATGTTCGCAGAACACCTTGCTGGTGACCTCGGTCTTTCCGAACTACGCGAGCGAACATCATGACGAGCCTGTCACCATAACCCTCTCAGGGAATGGGTTTGCAGCGAAAGGATACTGGATCGACTGGGTGAAAATAGGAAACCACTCGTTTACCACCTTCGCCACTTTGAGCAATCAGTCGGTGGAGCTCGTCCTGCCGCCGGGCGTGGATCCTGCCGGGGCGGTCGATGTGGTTGTCCACCGTCAGCCGGACAATGCCGTGGCGGAGCTTAAAGAAGGGTTCTACTTTTACCAGGACAGCTTGGAGGGACTCTTCGAACTCAAAGGCTACACCATGCCTGCCTCGTGCGCGGACAACCGCGGGGTTGCGGTCATGGACTTGAATGGTGACGGGTACGACGACTTTGTCATGGCAAACGGATACCTCGGGGTTCGTGTGTATCTGAGCGACCCCTCGGTGAGAAGCGGCATGGGAAACTATCGTTACGAGACCATTACAAAGGTGGAGAAGGCCGGTGCGCCGGGCCAATGGCAGTACATAGGCGGCGCAGCGGGGATTCTGACCGCCGACGTGGTGCTCTTTTCCGTCGCAGGCACGACAGCTGATGACGGTACGTATCTCTTCGTGGCGAACGCGGGAACGAACACCCTCTTCAGGGTCTCCTCGCAGGGCGACACGGTCGTCCTGGAGGACCGCTGCGCTCTTCTCCCGCCGGCCGTCGGCCGGCCCGCCCTGAGGGCTGTTGCAGGCGACGTGGATGGAGACGGCACGGTCGACAGGATCGTCGTGGCGAACGGACGCCTGGACGACGTGAACCACCCCACAAAGTGCCAGGCGATCCAACAAGGAGAACCGGCGGATCTCTACCGTACCGAGGTGTATTCGATCTCGACCGAGGGCGGCAGCCTGAGCATCGGGCTCTCTGCCCTGGAAGGGGACGACGGACAAGTCTGCCACACGATGGCAGACCTAGGGGACATCGACAACGACGGTGACAAAGATCTCGTGATTGCGAGCTTCGGCAGGGCCGGAGGGAACGGCTGGCCCAATGAGCTCCATCTGTTCGATTCGGCGGCAGGGGACTTTGTCAGGTGTGCAGACCCTGCGCTCTTCCCCGATATGGCGGTCTCAGAGCCGACAGTCGCGGTGAAACTCGCCCAAGTGAACAACGATGTCCTTCCTGGAGAAGGGTACCCCGACCTTCTGGTGCTCAACTTTCAGTGTGACAACCGTCTCTATCTCAATGCCAACGGCTCGCCGGAAGGGTCCTGGCTCGGGTTCGTAGAGGCCTCCGAGAAGCTCCCCTCCTATAGAGGGCTCCCCTTCGGCATGAAGTCTCATCACGATGTGGCCTTTGTGGAACTCGACGGGGACGGTTTTGTCGACCTGTTCATTGCCGGCGAAACAAATCACTATTATTTGAATGAGGGCGATGTCTGGGACCCCGGGAGCGAGCAGTACCGATGGGGCGGGTACCGATTGGTCCAGCAGGGCGAATGGAACGACCCGAAGGTGTTCTCGAGTCTTTGCGTGGGCCTGGTCGATTTCGACAAGGACGGGAACAAGGACATAGTCACAGGGGGCTTTGTCGAGCAGAACCGGCTCTACAAGAACCATGGTGACGGAAGGGTCGAGGACATCACGATACAGCCCGGGGTCTTCCCGTCCGACGGCGAGATGACCTTCAAGGCTGCGTTCGGCACGTTCGGTCCACCGGGCCAGAAGGAGTGGCCCCTGCAAGATTTCATAGTCATGGCAAACGGCTCCTGGTCCGAAGACCCTGTGCACAACACAAACCGCATCTACGTCAACGACGGCGCGGGAGGGTTCAGGGATGCCACCCTCGAGCTGTTCGAGCCCTCGGCCCGTTACTCGGAGAGAAGTCGCGATGTGGCTGTCTTTTTCTCCGACGCGCTGACCAGCCAGGACGGACCCTTCCTCTTCTTCGCGAACGATACCGATCCCAATCGACTCTACCGCTGGGACGGCCAGGCAGGCCTTTTCAGGGAGCTTGGCCTCGCCCCAGGGCTGCGTGCGCAAGGCGAGAGAACCTCCGGCGTGGCTGCCGCGGATTTCGATCAGGACGGCTTAACCGACCTCGTCGTGGTGAGCATGAGCGGGACTGCGGCGGTATGGTTCAACCAAGGCCCGCCTGCCTATTTCCAGGGCGCCGAATCTGTCGTCCTGCCCGGCAGTTACGGTCCGGTGCACAGGGGGGTCGCCGCGGCTCGGCTCGACCAGGACGAATACCCCGATATCGTCCTTGCCAACGGCGGGCCCTTGGGCAACGGAAGCTACGGCAACCAGGTCTACTTCTACAAGGAGCCTCGCTTGTTCTCTGACCCCTACACACTTCCAAACAGCCAAAACCTCTACAGCAACGCGGTAAAGCTTGCCTGCGTGAACGACGACGCCTTTGTCGATATCCTTATAGCCAATGGCGGGATCGGCGGCCCGACCAGTGTTTCGACGACAGGAGGGCAACACGGCACGGATATCTTCGGTCAGAAGAATTCTCTCTACATCAATAACGGCGACGGGACCTTCACCGACAAGAGCGCGCTGCTCCCGGAACGGCCGGACCTCGATCGCTACGGTGCCAGCGCGGGCGTCGACGCGGCGGATCTGGACCAGGACGGCATTGTCGATCTCATTGTGTTCGCCAACAATCCCCAGGAAGGCCTCTATGGCGTCAAGGCACTGACACGGGCCTACTACGTGCGTCACGGCAGCAGCGGGACCTTCGCATTGTTCGATCTCTCCGAGCCCATGTTCTCCTTCGGGGACACGAGCTTCGATAACGACACCCAGGCCGTCGCAAAGGAGGATTATGCGTGGGGTGCGGTCTTCGGTGACGTCAACGGCGACGAGATCCCCGACCTGGTCATAGCCACGGACGGCCAGAATCGTCTTCTGGAGACGCACTACCCGTTGTGCCCGAGACCTCCCACACCGGATCTGCTCGAGCCCGTGGAAGGGGCAACCGAAGTCTCTACGACCCCGACGCTCGTGTGGGCGGCAGCGACGGGTGCAGTCTCGTACGATGTCCAGGTGTGTGCGAGCAGCGATTGTTCTTCTGTGGCGAGATCGGCCAACACCTCGGAGACTCAGTGGACGGTTGCGCCGGAGCTCGATGCCGCCACGACCTACTGGTGGAGGGTTCGGGTGGTCGGCCCCTGCAGTAACGGCCCGTGGTCGGCCCTCAGGAGCTTTACGACACTCTAGCTCGGGCCCCCACCCCGGTCTGCAAACCGGCGGCGACCATCTGCCTGAGGAGCGTGACGCTGGCGAGCTGTTCCTTCAAGGTGCTGCCCGTGGGGAAGGCCTTGTAGATCCCGAAGAACCTCTTCGGTATGAGTTCCAGGTTGAGGAGCCCTATCTCCTGGACCGATGTCGCGCGCACCAACCGGGCGATCACCCCGGCAAAGGCCTCTCGCTCCTCTAAAGGGATGCGGGACAGTGCCATGTGCTCGTCGTACTCCTCGAAGAAGGCCTCGCCCGTCAAGATGTGGCTCCGGTTGTAGTGGATATGAGCATACCCAATGTCTTTGCCGAGCTCATCGATCATCTCGCGCACATACCCGAACTGCCGTACGTACTGCTCGAGAGGTTCTCTCCGGTTATCCCTTGCGAAAAAGCGGCTGTAATTGTTGGCATGCCCCCAGTCGAGGCAGACCTTCACAGCAGGACTCCTGAGCGTTCTTAGCGCCCTCTGCAAATCCCGGTAATCGGACCCCAAGTAGGTTTCGCCAGGGGGACAGCGAGGCATAT
>Ga0272448_1008944_pt1 | contig 10314 bp, 5 predicted proteins | sample YNPCB0191_FD_202220 | JGI IMG/M metagenome (GOLD analysis project Ga0272448, IMG submission 202220) | Hot spring sediment microbial communities from Yellowstone National Park, WY, United States - YNP-CB-019-1 | ecosystem: Environmental > Aquatic > Thermal springs > Hot (42-90C) > Sediment... | reverse complement strand
ATGATCAACAGGCTGGCAATCAGGCACAGCGCCACAATACCACGCGAGAAGACCAGCCGACTGCCGCGATACGTCAGCTGGCGGGGCAGGAAGCCGTCAATAGCCAGTAAAGCGCTCAGCCGGGGAAATCCGTTGAACGAGGTATTGGTGGCCATGACCAAGATCAGAGTTGTAGCGCTGATGACTGCCAGATATGGAAGACCCCGTCCGTCAAAGGCGGTGCGCGCCAGCTGCGAGATGACCGTTTCTTCGGCGGAAGGGATAGCTCCAATGGCGCCGGACAGGTAGGTGATGGCCAGGAGCAGGGTACCCAGTATAGCCGCCATCCAGATCAGGGTAATGCCCGCGTTGCGGCTACGCGGCTCCTTGAAGGCGGTGATCCCGTTTGAGATGGCTTCCACGCCGGTCAACGCGGCGGTACCGCTGGAAAAGGCGCGCAGGATCAGGAACAAGCTGATCGGCTGAGCCTCGAGCACAGCTTCAAGCGGCGGGGGATCGGTCACTGTGCCCAGGCCACCTGCAAGGTGGCGCACAAAAGCCACCCCAACTGTAAGGAACATCGTGGCAATGAAGAAGTAGGTGGGTGCTGCAAAAATAGCGCCCGATTCCCGGACACCCCGCAGATTAATCAGCATAATGAGAAACACCATTCCCACCGACAGAAGCACCCGATACGGAAACATGGGTGGGAAGGCCGATACAATCTGGGCCACGCCGGACGAAACCGACACGGCTACGGTCAAAATGTAGTCAGTCAACAACGCCGCGCCGGCGATTTGGGCCGGCAGCTCGCCCAGGTTGTCACGCGCCACGATGTAGGCGCCGCCGCCGTCGGGATAGGCGTGGATAGTCTGCTCATAGGACAGGGTGACGATTGCCAACAAGCCGGCAATCGCCAGCGAAATCGGGAAGGCGTAGCCAAAGGCCAAGGCGCCGGCGGCCGCCAGAATGACCAGTATCTCTTGGGTTGCATAAGCCGTCGAGGACAGCGCATCCGAGGCAAAGATGGCCAGCCCCACAAATTTGCCGACCCTCTCATGTTCCTCGCTGGCGGTGGGCAACGGCGATCCGATCAGCCAGGTGCGCCATGAGCGACGCGGACGGTACGCCGCGGTGTGCCGCAGAACGGTTGTCCCGCTGCCGGGTTCCAAGGAAGTCACGTTTCTAGATATTCCTCCGATTTTCCAACCCAGCGATTCTACAGCTGTTCACGGCAGGCGCCAAGCCAAATACCGTTGGATCTCGCCCGAGTCTGAGGCGTGGAATTGAGGTCGAGGAGCATCACTACCGGGACGCAAGATCTGGATGGAATCAGGCGTATGCGTGTGCTTGCCCAAAAGAGCGGTGAATCTTACCGCTGTTCTAGGATGCGCCGGATGTTGTACTCGTCGGCAGGTCGGAAGGTGAAATAGCGTACCAGCTCGCCCAACAAGCCGATAGCCCCCAACTCGATGCCCAGGATCATGGCCAGCACACCCACAATAAGCAGGGGGCGGGTACCGATGGGGCCGATGCTGGCCACGCCCCCCACTTCGCGCAGCAACCAGAGCACAGCCAGATACAGGTTGATCAATAATCCCAGGCTGAAGATGACCACGCCCGCCGTGCCAAACAAATGCAGCGGCCGCTTCATGTACGTGGTCAGGAACATAACGATGCCAAAGTCCAGAAAGCCTCGAAGCAGCCGTCCGGTACCATATTTTGAGCGGCCACGATGGCGAGGGTGGTGCACTACTGGCAGCTCGGTGATGCGAAACCCTTGCTGGTGGGCCAGGACGGGGATGAAGCGATGCAGCTCGCCGTACAGGCGCACACTGTCGGTGACAGCCCGCCGATATGCCTTGAAGCCACAATTGAAATCGTGCAAACGCACGCCCGTAGTGCGCGAAACCACGAAGTTGAAGATGCGCGAGGGCAGTGTCTTATCCAACGTGTCCTGCCGGCGTTGACGCCAGGCTGCTACCAGGTCGTAACCCTCATCAAGCTTGGCCAACATAGCGGGGATCTCGGCCGGGTCGTCTTGCAGATCGGCGTCCATGGTAACGATCACCTGCCCGCGCGCCTGCGCGAAGCCGGCACTCAGCGCTGCCGTCTTGCCGAAATTGCGCCGGAACTGAAGCACTCGCACATGAGCCGCATCGCGCTGGAATAGCTCCTCGAGGATGAACGGCGAGGCGTCGGTGCTGCCGTCATCCACAAACAGTATCTCGTACGATTGCCCCAGACTCTGCAAACTGCGTGTCAGCCGTTCGTGAAGCAACGCCAGGTTCTCGGCTTCATCCAGCAGGGGGATGACCACTGACAGAGTGACGGATGCTGTGTCCATAGACCGACCTATCTCACTTGCCATGTTCCCAGTTGAGTGCGTGCCACGGCATCACCATCAGCGCTGTCGAACAGAACCAACTCCAGCCGGTATGCACCGGGCGGCAGCTGCTCTGGCAAGGTCAACCGCCACGGGTCCTGCACCAGCTGGCCGGCTGTCCACTCTGACATAGGGTAACCGCTGTACACGGGCCGCCCCAGCCAGTAAGCTACCTCCTGATCATCGGTTCTCAGCAGCCGTATCCCCACCACACGGTCGGGCGGAGCACTGCGTTTGGCCCGCCAGTAGAGGGTCAGCCAGGCGGACTGACCGGCCCTGGCCGGCGCCGGCTCGAGGTCATACCCCAGCAGCGCAACATCATCGCTTACAAACTGAAGTGGATGGGCAGGTCGTACCCCGTGATCAGACGGAAATTCGGCCGGCACGTCCACCGCCAGATCATCGCCATCGGATGGCAACACGAAGTAACCTACCGTAGTGCGCCCTCCCTCGGTTGCGAATCCCATCTTGAGCACGTAGTGGCCAGGTGGCATACCGATGGGCAGCACCAGGCGCGCCTCGCTTTCCACAATCTGCAGCCGGGTACGTGCGGCTGTTTCGAAGCCCGGGCGGGCCTGAGCCGTTGCCGACGCCCAGGTATAGTCGGCGCTGTCGCCGATTTTGACGAAAAACACGTCATTGGGCTGCTGGCCCTCGTTGCGCCAGAACAAACTCACGCTCAATACCTGTCCGGCCTGCAGCCGCGTGTTGCTCAAGTTGTAGCCGTAGAGCGTGCCCCGGCCTTCCAGTTTGGTGCCGCTATAGTGTTGTGCTGCCGGTCCCGGATACAGCTCGCCGTATTCCACGCCCTGGAGGTGTAGGGTGTACTCGGGTGCGCGGCGGGCCAGGTAGCTGACGATTTCCGAGTCGTGTTTGCCGCGCTGCAGCTGCGAGATGTACACAAACACATAGTCGGCCAACACCCAGCGCCCGTCCAAATTGCTCATCGGGATGGTCTGCCCTTTGTACAATGGAGCAAACTTGGAAGACATAGCCGAGGCCAATTTCAGGGTACTGGCGTTGGGTTTGGCGTTCAAATAGGCTGCCACCTGATCTACCCCTTCGCCGTAACCCAGGCGGGTCAGCTGGCGGGCAGCCTGAATGCCGCCCATCAAGGGGTTATAGTAGGTGTAGTAATAGGGGTGGTTGATCCAACATAGACCCCCTTGAGCAACCAACACCAGCAAGGTTATCCCTGTCCATACCAGGCTCCGGCTGCCGGCCGACGAGGCGACTCGGGGCCAGATACGCAGGATGCCCTGCCCAATCCAATACAGTCCGACGGCTGCCACCAGATCCACGGCCAGAAGTGCCGCCATCAGGTAACGCTCGAACTTGAGGGCACTCATGCTGATCATCAGGCTGTACAGGACAGCGTATCCCAGGAGCAGCAGCACACTGACCGCCGGCCAGTTGTCGGCAGATGGCCGCTGCACCGGCTGGCGGCGCGACCACAGAGTCAACAGCAGCCCCGCCCACGCGGCGACCAGGCCCAACCAGACCAGCGGAGTGGAACGCAGCAGCCAGGTGACCGGATAGAACAACCAACCCGGATCGTCAGGCTGGATGCTCCCCAGGAAGAATACGCCCGAGCCCTCTTTGCCTTCCTCGACCATACTGCCGGTATGGGCCATAAGGTTGGACACTGTCTCTATGGGGGCCACCCACAGGGCTGGCCATAACACATAGATGACAGCCAGCGGGAGCAGGCCACACACCAGCGCCGCATGCACGTAGAAGCGCCATGCCCACCGGCGTTGCCGGTGCCAATGCCAGAGGAGATGCAGGCCCAACAATAGCTCGAAGAAGGCCAGCAGGAACAAAGAGGGGTTGCGCGCCAGGCCAGCCAGGCCGGCCAGAACGCCTGCCAGCCACACATAGCGCGGCTTCCGGTAGCGCAGGAAAGTCAGGAAGGCCAGCACTGACAACAACATGAGCCCGGCCGCGGGCGCCTCGGTGCGCAGCTGGCGAGCCTCACTCAGGAAGAAGGGATCCCATGCCACCAGCAAGGCCCCTAGCCAGGCCACCATCAGGGGCAGGACGCGGCGTCCCAACAGGAAGATGCCGACAACCATCAGCGAGTTGACAAAGGCCAGTTCCCAACGTTTGGTGGCCAGCAAGGCCATACTGTTTTGCGGCCCGACCAGCGCACTCAGGTCTGGCTGCCCCCCGATGGCGTACAGGAAGCCGTATTTGATCCAGGTGATGATGAAGTTGACCCACATCAAGAAAACGCCCGGGTGGCCGGTCTGATAGGTGGCGGCCAGATCGCCGCTGCTCAGCGCCCAGAAGAAACGTGCCGGCCGGGTGACCCAGGAGAACTCGTCCGGGCCGACGAACACGGCCAGGTCGGTCAGGCGCGCCACGGCAGCCAGCGCAAAGACAACGGCGGCCAGCGCGCCGACTGTTCTGCGTGACACTCCGGACGTAACAGCCGCATTCGGCGCCAAACCGCTACTCAGGGCGCACCTCCAGCCTCCCCAGGCTCAGGTTATTACCTGCCGGGTTGCCTGCCTGGTCCAGGCAGTCCAGGCGTACTCCGGTCTGTTCTTCGTAAACGCCCACCTGGAATGAATAGCTGCCGGCCGTTATGCCGGCCGGCAGGCGCAAGAGATGTCGGTCGGCCACCAGCTGGCCGAGCGGCCAACGCGGCATTTGCCAGGTGCCGCAAGCCGGGTAGTCGTCGGCCTGGGCGACCACCTGGTCGCCATCTGTCAGGTGCAGGAACACCTTAAAGGGAAGATGTACCGGTTGCACCGCCCGCCAATAGAGGGTGATCAGCGCCGCGCCGCCCGGCCGCGACCACGTCTCGTCCAGCTGCCATCCAACCAACTCGACCGCGTCGTGCACATCCGCCAGACGGGGATCAATAGCGGCTGCCAGCTGGGTCTTGGCCGGCTCTGACAGGCTGAACCGATGAGCCGGTGAGAGAGGTTGCATATCCGGGTCCGTTGACACCGGCAGCAGGTCGGGCAACGCCTGAGTGGTTACAAAAGTGGGATAATGGCGCGGTTCGACCAGGTCGGTCGGCTCATCCAGCTGGCCCAACGGGTCAAAGCTGAAGATCTGCATGCGCAGTCGCTCATTGTCCCAAACGCGGTAGCGCAGCCGATAGCTGTTGGCCGCCAAATCGAAGGGGATGCCTATGCTGTTGTCCTTATAGGTGATTTCGGCCAGCATCACGTTGCGCGGGTAACACGTGCTGCGCCTGCGCCCCATAGTATACCAATCTATCGAATTACCCGAGTCGTTGGCAGCCCAATCGCCCTCCAGCTGGCCGGTACGGTATAGATGAGCCACCATCTGCCAGCCCAGACGATAGGGGAACCCGAACCCAATGCGCGTTTTGAACGGAAAGCGGCTATCAGTAATGAACAAGGGATGCCGATGATCGGGGTAGGTGAGGATATACTCCAGGTCGTTGCGCACCACCAGAAGGTATTGGTAGGCAGTGCATATCATCAGCCCGACCAGCAGCACGGTCACCACTCCAGCCGTCAGGACCCTGGTCAACCTGTTCCAAGGGCGCCCGGCCAGCCAGCCGATCGCTTCTTGCGTTCCCCAGCCTGCCCATAGAGCCAGGGCAGGGAAGAAGACGTAGTTGTGGTTGCCCGGTCTTTCTACCAGGAACAGGTAGACGATCCATGCCGGCGCCAACCAGACGATCAGCCCGCGCAACACCTCCGGTAAGCGGGGCGAAAGGCTGAAGCAGACGAGCACAACCAACGACGCGGCCAACAAATACGCCGGCTGAAGATCAGGTAGCCACCACCCAACGCCGGCCCCCACAGCCCCCAACAGCGCGACAACCGGAATGAACCGGTCGCCAATGACCCGTCGAAGCGTGATCAAACCTGCCGTCAGCGCCAAGCCGCCGGCCAGCCACAGGTAATAGTAGGCATTGTAGGTCAGCGTGCTGACGTAGAACAGCGGAAAGTTGTTGTAGAGGAGGGCCGATCCCACCCGACGGGCCAGGTAGTTGCGCGTTTCGATCGCCTGGGGGTTGAAGATGACCGGCAAATAGAAGGCAGCCACCAGCGCCCCCAACAGCCCAAGCGCCAGCACCAGACCCTTCCACTCTTGACGCCAGGCCGCACCCGGACTGGCCAGACGTCGCCAGGCCAGAAAGACCAGCAACGGCACCAGCAGGATGGCCTCGAAATGAGTGAGAAAGGCGGATGCCAGCAGAAAGGTGCCCAACACCAGATGCGCCCGCCGTCCGCGTTGGTAGTAGGCAAACAGGAACCATGCCGCCCAGACGCTGAAACAGAAGAACAGGCTCTGATACTGGGCCGTGCGCGCATAGGTGACCAGTACCCCATTGACTGCCAGGAGCCCGGCGGCCACCAAGCCGGCCCAGGCACCCAATAGACGGCGTCCCAGCAACCCAACTCCCATCACACCCGACACGCTGGCCAGCGCGAAGGGCAAGCGCATGGTGAATTCGTCCAGTCGCCCGGTCAACGTGCCAAACGCGGCGGCTATCAGGATCTCGGCCGGGCCTTTGGAATGGGTGAGCAGCGCATTGTCATTGCCTACGATCAAGGTCGCTGCCCGGAACAACACCTCGGCTTCATCGCCTTGCAAGTCGGAGTAGTGATTGCCCCACACGCGCAGGAAAAGGGCCAGGACACCCAACCCGATCAGAGTGAACGCAAAGGCGCGAGGCGCAGGCGAATCGGCCTCATCCCGATCTACCGGCTTGGGGTTGCGCCAATGCCACACGGCGAGCCATGCTGACAGGCAGGCGAAGGCGATCAGGATGCCGCTCAGGGTGATCTGCCCAACCAGGTAGGTCATGCCCATCAACGTAGCAACCCAGAGTCCATAGCTGATGCCCAAGCTGCCGCACAGCGCCTCCAACCCACCGGTCACCGCACGGGGCCGGCCCACCCGCACCCGTAGTATCGCATAGCCAGGCAACCAGCCTACCAGCAAGAGTGTGCCCGTGAGGCTGACTGCGTAGACGTCAGCCAGCTGGCCAATGGCGACCAGCAGCATAGCCAGCCCGGCCGACGCGAGCCACGACCACAACCACGTACGTTTCATGCTACCAGAATCCTGACTCACCTCACCCCTTCAAGACCTGGCGGAGCTGCTCCACCACGTAGTCCACGTCGGCCTCATCCATTTGGGAGTGAAGGGGCAGGCGGATCAATGAGGCAGCTACCTGCTCCGTAATGGGCAGATCACCGGGTCGGTATCCCAACTTCTGGCAGCCATAGGGCGAGGAATGGAGCGGGACGAAGTGAAAAGTGGCCTCGATGCCCCTTTGCCTCAAGGCGGTCAACAGCGCGTCGCGCCGGTCGGGGTCAACGCGCAGCGCGTAAATGTGGCCGTTGATCTGGGCTTTGGGATCCAGGCCAGGTCGAACGATCTGCCCGGCCGCCTCCAGATCGGCCAGGCCGGCGTGGTAGCGCCTCCAGAGGGCTACCCGGCGTCTGGTGATCGCCTCCAGGCGATCGAGCTGGGCGTCGAGAAGCGCCGCCAGCAAGTCAGAGGGTACAAAGCTGCTGCCGACATCTACCCAGGTGTACTTATCCACCTCACCCCGCAAAAAGGATGTGCGGTTGGTGCCCTTTTCGCGGATGATCTCAGCGCGTCGGGCGATGCTTGGATCGTTGGTCAGAAAAGCGCCGCCTTCGCCGGCGATGATATTCTTGGTCACGTGAAAGCTGTAGCAACCAATATGCCCGATGGTGCCCAATGGTTGACCGGCGTAACTGGCCCCGATGCCCTGAGCAGCATCTTCAACCACCCAGATGCCATGTGTCGCGGCCAGGGTCATCAGGGCGTCCATGCGGCACCCCTGCCCGGCGTAGTGCACTGGCAGGATGGCCCGGGTGCGCGCGTTGAGGCGTCGTGCCACGTCCTCGGGGTCCAGGTTGAAGGTGGCCGCGTCGATCTCGGCAAACACCGGGCGTGCACCCTGGCGCACCACGGCGGTGGCGGCGCTGACGAAGGCGAAACTGGGCATGATCACCTCATCGCCCGGCCCGATGTCCAACACCAGCATAGCCAGCTCCAGGGCATGTGAGCAGGATGTGGTCAACAAGACGTGCGAAGCACCCGTCAGCTGGCTCAAGCGCTGTTGCACCCGATGCGTGATACGCCCGTTGCCCCCCAGTGCGCCGGCGCGCAGGGCTTCCAGCACCCGTTCGATGTCGGACGCGTTGAGGTCAGGGCAGCAGAAAGCTATGCTGCGTGCAGTCGAAACTGTGGTATCTGTCATAAAATCACTCGCTCCCTTTGCGCCTGCGGCCCCCAACCTCAGTCCTGGTCCAGCCACTTGTGATAATACAACGACATACGTCGGGTGAAAAAGCCCATCTGTTGGTACAGGCGCTGTGCCGGCACATTGCGCGCCTGGGTGGTGACCTCTGCCCGGCTCGCTCCCTGGCGCTGAAACCAGTCCAGGGCGGCCTGCACCAGGGCCGTACCCACGCCGCGGCCGCGCATCCCCTCCCGGACGCCGGCCAGCTCGATAGCGCCCGTGGCATTGTCCTTTTGGTTGCAGGCAATCAGTCCGACCGGCTCATCCGAAATGCGAGCGACCAACACCACGTGCGTCTCGTGCTGCAATGCCCTGGCCAGCCAGGCCCGGTACAAACGCGGGCAGGCATCACGCGGAAACCCCTGGTCAAAACAAAAGCGGCTGGTGTGCCCGATCTCAACCGCTATATCTTCCAACACCCGGGTGTCGGCCGGGCGCGGGCCCCCGATCTCGATCAAGGGCGAGATCGGATAGCGCGGCACCGGTGCCGGACGGTCGGTAAAGGGATGCTCCAGGACGATGCGCACGTCCACCAGGTGAAAGCCATATCGTTCGGCCAACCTGACGCTGAGCGCATCGTTGGGATCGGCCTGGAAATACAGGCAACGTAAGCCAAGTCGTCGGGCCTGGCTCAGCAGTGCCACCATATTGGCCTCGTCCAGGCGGCTGACCAATACCTGCCCGATGGCAAAGCCGAAGAAGTTGCTGTCCCAATCCAGCACCTTGACCAGGTCAGTCATGCGAATCGCTGCGCGTCAACACGCTACGAATCAGATAGTAAGGACGGCCCTGTGCCTCGATGTAGATGCGCCCGACGTATTCGCCGATAACCCCCATGCCCGCCAGCTGGATGCCAAACAACACCAGCAATAAGGCCACAAACGAGGTCAGGCCGGTAGGGTTGACGCCGAACACAATACGCCAGCCCAACAGAAACAGGCCGGCGGCCACACCCAGGGAGGCCATAACCAGCCCCACGATGGTCACCATTTGGATGGGCAACAGCGAATAGCCGGTCAACAAATCAAAGGTCATGCGTACCAGGCGGCGGAAGTTATAGCGCGATTGGCGCAGACTGGCGGCCGCGTGCTCCACTGGCACCTCGCCAATGCTCACGCCGAGCCAGCTGGTGAGCGCGGTGATGAAGCGCCGCGACTCGCCGCATTGGTTGAGCAACTGCACCACGTAGCGCTGATATACCCGTAACATACACCCGTAATCGTGCAGCTTGACGCCCGTGGTCGAGGCGATGATCCAGTTGATCAAGCGCGAAGGCAACCTGCGCAGCAGAGGATCGTGGCGGGTTTGTCGCCAACCGGTGACGACGTCGTAGCCCTCTTTCAGCTTGTCCAGGAGCTTGGGAATCTCCTCAGGTGGATTCTGCAAATCCGAATCAAGGGTGATGATGATCTCACCCGAAACATAGTCGAAGCCGGCCGTCACCGCCGGATGCTGACCGAAGTTGCGCATCAGTCGGATGCCCACCACATGCGCCGCGTCGCTGGCGTGTAAGCGGCTGAGCACCTCAAAAGTGCTATCCCGACTGCCATCATCTACGTAGACGATCTCGTAGGGTTGCCCCAGCTGTTGCATGACCCTGGTCACCCGTTCGTGTAGCACGGGTAGCGAGGCGGCATCATTGAAGAGCGGGATGACCACCGAATAGGTCAGGCTG
>Ga0272448_1008943_pt1 | contig 10314 bp, 8 predicted proteins | sample YNPCB0191_FD_202220 | JGI IMG/M metagenome (GOLD analysis project Ga0272448, IMG submission 202220) | Hot spring sediment microbial communities from Yellowstone National Park, WY, United States - YNP-CB-019-1 | ecosystem: Environmental > Aquatic > Thermal springs > Hot (42-90C) > Sediment... | reverse complement strand
ATGGTGTCGTGAATCTCCTGAATCCGGTTGTGAAGTTTCTGCTGGAGGTTGAGATTCTTCTCGATGCCGGTCTCCGGCAGGAAGTTGAAGCCATAGACCACATCGTGGTCGCTGCCGATACGGTCAATGCGCCCAAACCGCTGAATCAGCCGTACCGGATTCCAGTGCAGGTCGTAGTTGATGATGTTGTCGCAGTCTTGGAGGTTCAGGCCTTCGGCCAACACATCCGTCGCCACCACGGTCATCAACTCCGCCTCTCCTGCCGGGCGCTGGTACTGCGGATTGGCCTTCGGCGCGAACCGGCCCACGACGCGCATCTTGCTTTTGTCGCCGCTGTAGATCACGTCAATATCGTCGCGTTTGCCGCCGGGATTCAGGTTCTCGTACAGATACCGGGCGGTGTCGGCATACTGGGTGAAGATCAACCGCTTGCCGTCCTTGAGCGGCTTCTTGCCCAAGCACTCTTTCAACTTCTGCAACTTGGCGTCCTGTTCCGGCGTGATCGGCTCAACCAGCTCCAGCATCTTCTTCAACAGCTTCACGTCATGCGCGATGGCCGTTTTCAGCTTCGGCAAATCGAAATCAGCGATGTCATACCGGCCCGACACCTTCCGCAGCGCATCCATCAAATCCTGTTCCTCGTCTTGGTTTGGCTCGTAGAGGATAGCTTGGGCGTCGTCGCCGGCGGGGACAAATCCTTCGTCCAATGCCTTCAGGAAACGTTCGTGAACGACGAGCAACCGCCGCACAGTTTCCTTGAAGGCGAACACGGACGATTCGAATCGCTTGAACAGCAGGATGCGGATCAACCCGCGCAACGTCGCTCCCGCCCGTTGCAGGCTGGCATACGGCTCGCGCTTCTGTTTCTCGGGCTTGATGTAATGCCAGAGTCCGTACCGGGCATAGGTCAGACAAGGTGGCACAGACATTCCTGTCTGTGGTTCTGGTTCTGGTGGGTGCACAAGATGCACAGGCCGGAATGCCTGTGTCACATTTTCGTATAGCCAATACTCATCCCCACGTAATCGTGCTTTCAGTGGGTTGTCCGCAATGTACTGCACGAATCGCTCGTATTGCGCCTCGCTGCGAACGATGTGGTCAAAGGATTCATCCATCCAAAACGTCCCGCTTGTGCCGAGGATGTTGTTGGCGGCGCGCGCGCTTGCGCCTTTGATGCCCTTCATCAACTCGGAAAGCGAATGGCAAGGTGACACAGACATTCTTGTCTGTGATGGGGCGGATGCACAGGCACGAATGCCTGTGTCACCCTTTGCCGCCGCGTGAAGAATGGGCGGGATGTCCGAGTGGCGTTGAAAGCGGCTACGCATTTGCCAAGCTTTCAATCTCAGATACCACTCGGTCCAGTTCCTCGACCAACTCGCTTGATTCGGTCTGTCGGAATGCCTCAACCAGGCAGCGGTAGTACCACAACGTTCCCTCCTTGCCGCCGTTGAACCGTGACCAGAGGCTTTCGCCCTGTGTCCGGTAATCTCGGAGAATCGCCCGTGCATTGTGCAACTTGTCGGCGGCCGAGACGAGGCGCACGGCGTGCGATGCCGTCGCGATATGCTTCACATAACTTTCTTTGCGTTCCCGCCACGGCGGTTTGGGGATTCGGCGTTTACGGAAAGACCTGTTTGAGTGCCGGACAGGGTTGCAGTGGCGAATTGTGTTCTTCGGCGAGAAGGGTTTGCTGACCGCTTATGATGTGATGACGCACGACGAAATTGAGGCGTGGCTGCGAAGCTTTTGAGGGGACCGAAGCGCTCCTTAAGGAGCGAATGAAAAATGCAGAATGGAAAAAGTCGCAACGCCGGCGGCTACTCCCACAACATCAACAACCTCAACACCGCAGTCTGGCTTGACCATCCATAGTCACATCGCGCTTGCGCTTCTTCCGTTGCTGGCGGTTGCGGCCACGAGGGTTCCGAGTGCTGATGACTACCGATCGGTTGTTGCCTTCGGCCCGGTTGCCGCGAGCGCGCGTTTGAAGTGTTCGTATTCGGCAGACAGGTCGGGTAAATTGGCGTGCATCAACACGCCGAAGCGCAGGCGGAAGGACCCGCCTCTCGTTACGGTCACCGCGCTCTTTTCTCCTTTGGTGAAAGCGTGTCGGCCAAATGGATTCGCCACCATCAGGCCGTAGTCGCGGTTGTGAAACCAGCTTGGCCGGAAGTTTTGCGGGTCCGGCATCAGCAGGATGCCGGCGCGCCGTTCGCCGATGAGACCGGAATAGTCGCACCAATCCGCCGGTTTGCCCCACGTGGCTTTTGCGCCTTGTGCGCCGGCGCTGTTGCGGATTGTGCCGCCGTTTTTCTGGGTGATAGCCGTCGCCACTCGCGCGCCCATGCCCATTTCCTCCTGATCGCCAAAAACAAGGTCCTGGTCGCCGGGCCGAAACAGCGCCTCCCAGATCAACAAATAACCGCAAGGACGCGCGGCCAGCGTGATCCGTGATGTCTGTGTCCCCAACGGCTGGCCGTTGGCGGTCAGCAGAGTGTTCTCGGAGGTGAACGCGAGCTGGCTGTCGCGGACTGACGGCGGCTCGGCGAACCGTTCGTGTCGGATGACAGCCTTGTTCCGCCAGAAATCGTGGCCGTTGATGTCGCCGAACGCCAGCCACAATCCCGGATGCATCGCGTCGTGGTCAGCGGCGTCCTTGCCGGCAACGGGCGGATGGTTGCGCGTGACCTGAATGCCGCCGGGCGCGTGGACCTGTTTGAAATAAGGTCGCAAGATTTTCTCGTCGCGGAACACGTAGGTTGCCACCGGCTGATTGCCGTGGGTGATCACCAGACAGTCCGGTTTCTGTTCAACGGCGAACACAACGGCGGCCAGCGCAACAGCGTTCACGCGATTTCCTCCAACACATACGGCTTGCGATACCGGCCGCGGGCCAACACGCGCGCTTCCGCGTCGGCGATCTCCTCGCGGCGCGCGTCCACATCCAACAGGCGGCCGACACGCAACGGCGTCTTGTCGAGGTCCACTTCGTTGGCGGCAAGATGATGTTCGAGTCGCTCCAGAGTTTCGCTGGCCAGTTTTGATTCAGCGAGAATGCGCCGGGCGGTTGTCAACGGCGCGCCTGCGCCGAGACGGTACGAGATGTTGCCGAGGTGACAAACCGCCGACGAGATGTGGCCTTGCGCGATGGGCGCATTCAGATCGCTGCTCTTGCGGCTGCGCACAGCGGCAATGAAATTCGCCGCATGACCGCCGCCGCCGTCGCCGGCGAATTGTTTGATCCGTTTGCGGTCGTTGTCGAAGACGCTGCCGCCGCCGCGCATCCCGGCGAAGTAACCGTGCTCGCATTGCAGGATGACGCCCTCGCGGATGCCCAGTTGTTGGTCCATGGCTTTCATGCCTTTTTTCATCGGCAGATTGCGGTTCTCGACGAGAATGGTGACGGACGGGTAATCGAGCACGGTGAGTTGCGTGTTCGGAGTCTCGGCAGCATCGTCAACACCGAATCGTCCGCCGAGACTGAGCGCGCGCGTCGGCAATCCCTCGATGCCGGCGAGCAGACGGCAGACGTCGAACGCATGAATGCCGCTGTTGCCGAGGTCGCCGTCGCCGGTCGACCAGAACCAGTGCCAGTCGTAGTGCAATCGCGGGCGCGTCAACGGCTCCAGCGGCGCGGGACCGCAATACAAATCGTAATCCAGCCAGTCAGGCTTGTACGGTTCTTTGCGTCCGATGCCGGGCCGGAACTCGTACCAGACCACGTGACCCCAGAGCACTTTGCCGAGGTTGCCTTGACGGATGAAATCTGCTGCCTCGCGCAACCCCGGATCCGACCGATATTGCGTGCCGGCTTGCACGATGTGGTTGTAGCGCGCCGCGGCGCGCACGATTTGTTGGCCTTCCCAGATGTTGTGCGAAACCGGTTTCTCAACATAAACGTCCTTGCCGGCTTCGCACGCCCAGACGGCCAGCAAGGCGTGCCAATGATTCGGCGTGGCAATCACCACGGCGTCCACATCCTTGCGCTCCAGGATGCGGCGCGGATCGGCGGCGCAAAACGCCGATGCGACACGGGACTTTTGCGCGTTGAGTCGTTCGGGATCAACGTCGCACAACGCCACCACACGCGCGCCGGGCAGCTTGCTGAAGTGGGACACATGAGATTTTCCTTTGTTGCCGAGACCGATGACCGCCACGCGGACATCGTCGTTTGCGCCGCGGACGCGCAACGAAAACCCCGTCCACGCGAGCGCGGCGGTTTGTAGGAACGTTCTGCGTGAGAGTTTCATTCGTCCAATGTCCTTCTGCTTGTGTCCGGCGCCCACCAGATGGCGATCATGCCGAGCGCGTAGATCGTGGCGCAGAGGGCGCCGACCTTCGGATAGTTGCCGCCGAGCGCCGTGAACAACATCCCCGCCATCAACACGCCGGCCGCCGTGGCAAACCGTCCGGAGTTGTAGGCCAACCCGGCGCCGGTGGCGCGGACGCGCGTGGGGAAAAGCTCCGGCAGATACAACGCCAGCCAACCGAAAAACAACGTCGCCACGAAACCTTGCGCGAAAACCACCGGGTGAAACGACGCTCGCAACGGCGCGGTCAGTTGAAACATGGCCATCGTCAGAGCCGTCGCGCCGATGCTGATGAGAAAATAGCTGACGCGCCGGCCGAGCCAGCCCGCCAGCGGCGCGCCGGTGAAACTGCCCAGCGTCGCGCCGAGCGCCCACCAGCCTTGCGTGGCCGCTTTGTAGCCGATATGCGCGTTGCCGGCCACTTTGTCGGCCCACGGAATCATCCATTTGCTGGCCGCCCACGCGCCGATCATCGGAATCGCGCTGATGAAAATGCCCGTGAGCGTCAGCCGCAAAAGCTGCGGCTGAAACAGTTCGCGCAACGGCGGCGCGAGCGTTTTCGTCGCGTTGCGCGCCGCGCGCCATTTCGGCGATTCTGGCAGCGCGAGAAGAACGATCAACCCCAACGCCGCCGGCGCGGCAGCCAGCCTGAAAATCCAGCGCCACGACTCCGGCGAGATCGTCCAGATGCGGACCAGTTGCGAAAGCAGGAGAATCCCCGCGTTCAACCCCGCCATCATGACGCCGGAGACCAGCGGGCGCGAGGCGTTGGGCCAGCATTCGGAAACGAGCGCGACGCCGTTCGGCCACATGCCGCCCACGCCCAACCCGACGAGGAACCGCAGCGCGAGCATCTGCTCCTGCGTTGTGACAAACGCGCCCAGCCCGGCAAACAGCGAGTAAAACAAAATGCTCACGCCCATCGCGCGCGTGCGACCGATGCGGTCGCCGAGGTTGCCCAGCGCAATGCCGCCGACCGCCGCGCCGAGCATCAAGGCAGCGGTGAACCGCGCGAACCAATCGCCGCCCAGCGTCGGCGTGTAGGCCGCGCCCAGCAAACTCTGCGACACCGACAACGAGGCGACCGGCATCAGGCCGAGTTCCACGCCGTCAAACACCAGTCCCGCAAACACAGCGGCGAGCACGGCGACGCGAGCGCGCGGCGGTAGAATCGGGTCGTTCATGGCGACGGTTTCTGGATGACCTTGATGATGGCGCTGTTGTCCCATTCGCCCAGCCCCATCGCTTCCGCCTGCTCCAGCAGCCGGCGATGCGTCTCCGACAACGGCAACGGCACGCCGCTGGCCAGAATCAAACGCACATCCTTCAAGTGCTGCGACAGACGCGCTTGCGCCGTGAAATCGCCTTCGATCATCTTGCGGCCTTTCACGTCCATCACCCGCGAGTACGCCATGCTGTTGCGGAGCGCCTCCAGCGCGGCGGCGGGTTCCACGCCGATGGCCTCGGCATACACCAGTCCTTCCGCCAGAGCCGCCCGATTCAATCCCAACACGAGATTGCTCACCAACTTCATCTTGGCCGCGCTGCCGCACGGTCCGAGGTAAAACACTTTTTGTCCCAGCACCGGCCAGAGGTCGGCGCAGGCCTCGAAGGCGTGGCGGTTTCCGCCGACCATCACCATCGCCTCGCCGCGACGGGTTTGTTCGCTGGAGCCGGAGATCGGCGCGTCGAGATAGTGCACACCGCGCGCCGCCAACCGCGCGCCCAACGCCGCGCTCTGCGACGGTTCGCCGGTCGTGGTGTCGAGCAGAATCTGCCCGGCGCGCAAGCCGTCGCTCATTTGTTCGAGAACCGCTTCCACCACATCGCTGCTGTAGAGACTAATGATGACGCGGTCACAGGCCGCGAGCGGGTTGTCGGACCACTCCGCGCCGCGGGCGATGAGCGGATCGGCTTTGGCGCGGGTGCGATTCCAGACCGTCACGCGAAATCCGTGCTCCAGTAGCCGCTCCGTGAGGGCCGTGCCCATCAGACCGAGGCCGATCAAGCCAATGGGTTTGTTGCTGGCGCTCATCTATCGCATGATGGATAGCACAACCATCGCGCCGACAACATGCGAAATCCGCCCGATGTCTTGTGAAAATTGCCAGTCTCGTCCGCGTCAATCGTGAGTGTGGCGACGGAACCGCGACGGACTGTCCCCAGTATGGCGTCGGAACCAGTGACTGAAGTAAAACTCGCTGGAAAAATTCAGCCGCCGCGCCACCTCCTTCACCGAAAGGCGACCGTCGGCCAACAACAGACGCGCATGGTCAAGCCGTGTGCGAGAAAGAAATTCGTGGAGGCTTTCCTGCTGCGTCGCCCGAAAAAGCGAGCGCAGCCGGGAATAACTGACGCGGGCGACACCGGCCAGCTCCGCCGCGCGCCACGCCCGCAACGGGTCGGCCGCCACAGCCTCCAAAACGCGGATGACGGGAGCCGGCGCTACCGACGGCTCGGTCATGAACACTCGCCGCGCAGCCAGCAGGCGACCGAGCACGCGCGTGATGATTTCGTGCGCTTGCCATTCGTAGCCGGGCGGCCTCCGTGTTACCAGACGCAGCAGCCGCCGTTGAGCGCGGCACAGAAGCATCATGTCCCTCGACGACTCGAAACGAAACTCTCCACCGCCGCCCAACGTCTCGCGCCACAGATCAAGCCCCGGTCCGGCGAATCGGAATCCGCTGGTCACCAACCGTTGACCCGTGTCGGGCAAGTAGGTTCGCGGTTGCCCCATGTCCACGAGCCACCAACGCGGCCCGGCGCTCAGCCTCCAGCGTTGTCCCGGCAGGAGCAGGACGCCGCGGCCGGACACGACCCGGAACAGAAACAGGCCGGCCTTGTCGAGCGCAGGGTGCGACTCCGGTTCGTTGCGCCAGACGCGACCGACGGAAAGCACGTGCCACAACAGGCGTCGGGCGATCGGCGAAGGCGCCACCTGATGAACCTTGTCGAACGAGATCGGCATCGCGCGCGGAATACCATAACACATCGCCGCCATCTCGCTCAACGTGAGGACGTCTTCAAGCCGAACGGTCCGGCCGACCGAGCTGATTGCGCGCATCCGGCGAATGCGGCGAGGCCGCAGACAAACGAATCTCAACTTGGAAACCGGTGGGTTGGCAGTTTCGGGCCGTGACGGTGCCGCGGCAGGCTTCCACGCAGGTTTTCACGATGGCCAGGCCGAGGCCAACGCCGCCGGTTTCGCGGCTGCGAGAGGTTTCAAGGCGGAAGAATGGATCGAAGATTTGTTGCAAGTTTTCTTCCGGCACGCCGGGGCCGGAGTCGGTGACAGTGAGGGTGACGTGGTCGTTTTGCGCAGCCGCCCGGATGACAATCGGCCCGTCGCCGCCATAACGCAGCGCGTTGCGGACGAGATTGGCCAGCGCGCGCGACAGCAGGCCGGGTTCGGCGAAGGCCGTCAGGTCTTCGCCGATCTCGATTTGCACGCGCCCTTCTGCTTCCCGAACCACGACGTTGCGTGTCAATTCCGCAAGGCGAACCGGTTGGAGAGCGATTTCCTTCTCGCGTAACCCGGCTTTGGAGAATGAGAGCAGTTCGTTGATCAGTTGCGACATTTGTTGGACTTCTTCGCGCACGTCCGCGACAGCGCCACGTTGCTTTTCGTCGGCCTGCTGTTCCAGGATGCCCACCGCCATCTGGATACGCGCCAGCGGCGAACAGAGTTCGTGCGCCACGTCGCCCAGAAAGCGTTTCTGTCCGCTGACAAATCCGCTCAATCGTCCGGCCATCCGGTTGATGGCGGCGCCAAGCCGTCCCAACTCGTCGCGGCGGGTTTCGTTGACGCGCACGTCGAACTGGCCTTCGGCGACCCGTTCCGTGGCGCGCGTCACTTGGGAAAGGGAGCGTGTGATGCTCCAGATCATCGGCAGCCAGAACAACACTGACAACACCGCGGCGACGACTCCGACTACAATCCACGGCTTGAAATCAAACAACACGCCGTTCCCACTCAATGTGTTGGAAACCGCCAGCAGCACATGGGGTTGCCCCGGTCGGTTGCGCTCGGCGATGGGAATACGAATCCCCACCCAATACTGGACCGGCGATGTCGTGCGCACCAGGAACTTCAAAAAAGGACGACGCGGCGGTGCTTCCGAAAAACGCGGCACCGGCTCGTCACGTCGTGGTCGTTTGCCGTCGCGCATCGGAGGCCGCGGCGGTGCCATCTGGTTGAGGCGTTTCTGGACTTCATCGGGTAACACAACCGTTTCGCCGGCCACCCGCGTTCCGTCGGGGCGAACGAGGAAAAATTGGATTTTGTGCGTGGCACTGACTCGTTGGAGGACTTCGTTCCACTCGGCGCGCGGTGTTTCGCGCAGTTCCGACGCGATGGCCAGCCCAATGGCTTCGATTCGGTCGCCCGCCGGCCCCGCGAGAAGCCAATCCAGCCCAACTCGGAACTGGAGACGGAAAAATCCGTAGAACACCGCCCCCAATACGGCGATGTTGAGAAAAAACCAAAGCAGAATCTTGGCAGCGAGAGGGAATCGGAGTTTCATAATGACTCCGGGTTGACCATCATATAGCCAGTGGCGCGGATGGTCTTGATGAAGCGTGGTTCCTTCGGGTCGTCGCCGAGTTTCTTGCGAAGCGCGCAAATATGCACGTCAATCGAACGGTCGAACACCTCATAGTCGCGTCCCCGTATTTCTTCGAGCAGCGCCTCGCGGGTTTTCACGCGACCGCAGGCACGCGCCAGGCTCACCAGCAAATCGAACTCCACCGGCGTAAGATCAAGCGGCTGGTCGCCCAACACCGCTGTGTGTGCCTCCGGATTCACCCGCAATGCGCCGACCACGAGTTCCGTCGGGGTGGACGTTGGGGTGCGCGCGGCTCGCCGTGTCACGGCGCGAAGGCGGGCGAGCAATTCCCGTGTGGAAAATGTTTTCGGCAGATAATCATCCGCCCCGATTTCGAGGCCGACAATTCGATCTGCTTCATCACCGCGAGCCGTTAACATCAACACCGGCACGTCCGACTTTTGTCGTATCTGTTTCAGTACCTCAAAACCGTCCAAGCCCGGCAACATCACGTCGAGAATGACCGCGTGCCAGGGCTGTGCCGTGGCCTGTTCGACGCCGTCGGGGCCAGTATGGACAGTGGAGACCTCGTAGCCGAGTGGCTCGAGGTACGTCTTGATCAGACGGCAGAGTTTGCGGTCGTCATCGATGACCAACACGCGTGCCATGGCGGCAGTGTAACCGGTTTGGAGGCGAAATTCCGCAACTTTTACATTTCCTTAACAATTTTCTCTGCTCGCCCAAACATCTCCTTAACAGTGGTGGTGTTGATTCTTGGTGTATGAAGAAGAGCCTCTTGTTGGCGATGGTTCTTGTGGCGAATGGGGCTGCCGCCGCGGACTGGCCGCAATTCCGTGGCCCTTGCGCTAACGGCATCGCGCCCGCTGACGCGAGGCCCCCGACTGTGTGGAGCGACACAAAGAACCTGCAATGGAAAGTCGGCCTGCCGGGCCCCGGGTCGTCGAGTCCGATTGTTTGGGGCAACCGCGTGTTTGTGACCTGTTACAGTGGCTACGGCGACGGCATCAACAACTCCGACATCGAGAAACTCCAGCGGCATCTTGTCTGCATCGAACGCGACAGCGGGAAAATCCTTTGGGACAAATCCGTCCCCGCCGAACTTCCGGAGGATCGTTACAGCGGTTCCCTCACCGAGCACGGTTACGCCAGCAACACGCCGGCGACCGACGGCGAGCGCGTTTATGTTTTCTTCGGCAAGACCGGCGTGCTCGCGTTTGATTTCAACGGCAAACCGCTTTGGAAAACCAGCGTCGGCAAACAATCCGCCAACCGCCGATGGGGTTCCGCCGCAAGTCTCCTCCTTTACAAGAACACCGTCATCGTCAACGCCGCCGAGGAAGGCCGTGCGATCTACGCGCTCGACAAACTCACCGGCAAGGAAATCTGGAAGGCCGAGTCCCGCAACCTCGAACTTTGTTACGCCACGCCCGTGCTGG
>Ga0272448_1008942_pt1 | contig 10315 bp, 11 predicted proteins | sample YNPCB0191_FD_202220 | JGI IMG/M metagenome (GOLD analysis project Ga0272448, IMG submission 202220) | Hot spring sediment microbial communities from Yellowstone National Park, WY, United States - YNP-CB-019-1 | ecosystem: Environmental > Aquatic > Thermal springs > Hot (42-90C) > Sediment... | reverse complement strand
ATTATTAGATCTTGATAATAATTATTAGATCTTGATAATAATTATTAGATCTTGATAATAATTATTAGATCTTGATAATAATTATTAGACATCTTAATAATCATCACTTTGATAATAATTATTAGATCTTGGTAATGATTATTATATTGATAATAATTATTAGATATCGGTAATGATTATTATATTGATAATAATTATTATACACCTTAATGATAATTATTATGCACATTGATAATAATTATTATACACCTTAATGATAATTATTAGATATCGGTAATGATTATTATATTGATAATAATTATTATACACCTTAATGATAATTATTATGCACATTGATAATAATTATTATACACCTTAATGATAATTATTATGCACATTGATAATAATTAGACACTTTAATATTATTAGACACATTAATAATAATTAGACACTTTAATATTATTAGACACCTTAATAATTGTTATTTTGATAATATTTATTAGATATTAATAAACATTAATAGATCTTGATAATTATAAATAGATCTATTTATAAATGTTATTAGATATATTTAATAATGAGCATCTTGATATGACTATTAGATTTTAATAAATGTTATTAGACATCTATTGATAAATAATATTAGACATCTATTGATAAATGTTATTAGATATCTTAATAATTATCTTGATAAATGTTATTAGATATCTCAATAACATCTTGATAATCTTTATTAGGAACCTTAATAGTTATCAAGATGATAAAAATTATTGGATATTGATAATGATTATTAGATATCTTAATAATCATCCTATCGATAATAATTATTAGACATCTTAACATTAATTATCAAGATAATTAATATTAGATCTTGATAAACATTTATAGATATCTTAATAATCATCATCTTGATAATTATTATCAAAATGATTACTAATATTATTATTATGAATAAATATCTAATAAGATGAGTACCAATCATAGTTATTATTAAGATATGTCTTGGTATCATAATTATCAATACTAAATATTATTAAGATATGTCCTGGTATCATAATTATCAATACTAAATATTATTAAGATATGTCCTGGTATCATAATTATCAATACTAAATATTAATAAGATGATTATTATTAAGTATAATAAGTTTTTTAAGATAATAATTATTAATTTAATGTTGATTAGCAAGTAATTAATAATAAGTATTAAGATAATACTTATCAAGTACTAATAGTTGATGTTAATATCAATATGATTATTATTAAGATGGTGATTAAAATAATGGTTCACTATTTAAGTAATGATAATTATTAAATTTATAAAGTATATTTATCAAGATAATAATTATGAAGATGATTAGATCAAGATAATAATCATTAAGATGATTAGATTAAGATTATAATCATTAAGATGATTAGATCAAGATAATAATTATTAAGATGATTAGATTAAGATTATAATCATTAAGATGATTAGATTAAGATTATAATCATTAAGATGATTAGATTAAGATTATAATTAGTAAGATGATTAGATCAAGATAATAATTATTAACAGAAATAATTATCAATATTTTACTATTAAGTTAATTATTATTAGTTGTAATAATAATTAATATTAACTTAATTTACAAAATGATAAAATATCAACGTGTTATTATTAGGGTGTGTTAATTATCTTGATAATCATCATTATTAATAAGATAATATTAACTTAATGAGATTATCAATAGATCATTATTAATAAGATAATCTTAACTTAATGAGATTATCAATAGATTATTATTAATAAGATAATATTAACAGATGATTAATAATCATATTAACTTAATCATTATTAATAGATCATTATTAATAAGATAATAATTAATAAGCTGATGATTAACCAGATAATAATTAATAAGCTGATGATTAACAAGATAATAATTAATAAGCTGATGATTAACAAGATAATAATTAATAAGCTAATGATTAATCAGATGATGATTAATCAGATGATGATTAATCAGATGATGATTAATCAGATGATGATTAATCAGATGATGATTAATCAGATAATAATTAATCAGATGATGATTAATCAGATGATGATTAATCAGATAATAATTAATCAGATGATGATTAATCAGATGATGATTAATCAGATAATAATTAATCAGATGATGATTAATCAGATGATGATTAATAAGATAACAATTAACAAGCTGATGATTAATCAGATGATGATTGATAAGATGATTAATAAGATAATAATTAATAAGATGTTGATTAATAAGCTGATGATTGATAAGATGATTAATAAGATAATAATTAATAAGATGTTGATTAATAAGCTGATGATTAATAAGATAATAATTAATAAGATGTTGATTAATAAGCTGATGATTAATAAGATAATAATTAATAAGATGTTGATTAATAAGCTGATGATTGATAAGATAATTAATAAGATGATGATTAATAGAGTAATAATTGCGATAAGTAAGAGTAGATAAATAATTAATAGAGAATTGAAGAAATAGAGGTTAGATTGATAAGGATTAATAAATGTGATAATCAAATAATGTTTATAAGATTAAACAATATTTTAATATAAATCTAAAAATTGATAACAATAAAAAAAATTATTATTAATTGATAATAGATGGAGTGATGAAAACACCTCAAACTTCAATTGATAGTATATTTAAATGGGATGGATCAGATTTAGGAACTATTACAGATAATAATATTGTAGCGGAAACTATTAACAATAAAGATAAATATTGGAACGTAAAAATGGGAGAAGAAGAAACTGTTTGTCAAATTAAAATTACCAATACAACAGCACCATTTATAATAGATGAGTTGAAACCGCTATTTGGTATACCTAAAAATGGAACACATAAGGCTAAATATAAGAATAAAATGTTATTATTGATTAAGACTCCTGTAACAATTGATGGTTACATACAAGATGAATTTACATTAAATAATTATCCATTGATTTATAGTCATTCATTCATATTACAAGTACAAGAGGTATTTGTATTTAGAGAATTAGTAGGAATTTCAAAAACTTATGAAAGCAGTATTCGTGTTAGATGGAATTCAAAACTAAAAAAACCATATCCAATTAGTTATCACGAACCAAAAATGACACCATATATTGAAGAAAGAGTAATACCTAATACAGTTTTAGATAAATGGTTTAATAAAACTGATATTGGGAGTGTAACTAGAAGATTATTAAATGTAACCTCCGATAAAGATATAACGGAAGTAATTCATTTAATGAGAACCAAAATCGAAAATATAATAAATCGTTTGGATAAGGATTCAATAATTATTTCCTCATTAATAATTGATAGAATAACATCTAGACTCTTATATAATCCTATGGTCTAAAGAATAGAAAAATAAAATTCATTAAAAAGATTGTAAATTTATAAAATGGATTATCTAACAATTCCCAATATTACTTTCTATTATTTATTAGATAAAGATATTGATTTAACTAATATTGATTCTGAAAATATTGATATACCAGACATTTTATGTTATTATTTATTAGGCAATTTTGTGATAAATGAATATTTAGAAAAAAGTTTACATTGGAGTAAAAATATTGACAATTTAAAATTAATAATTGGATGGTTTATAATTAATAATTTGTGACAGTTTAAAGTTTTATTTTATCTGAAAAAAAAACCTTTTTTCTTAAATGGCTCAAGTGGATAAAATTTATACCCCCATAATTTATAAGCCTTTTGACAAAACTCTTAATAAATTTAGTAAAATTAATCAACGCATAGATAGCAATCAAATTAAAATTTTTAATCGCAAACGTCCTTCTTCTAATATTAATTATGTTATGGAAGTTAATTGGTCTCTTATTCGTCCTTCTCGTGGCGGTGTAATCGTTTATACAGTTATCAATAATGTATTATATTTCGGTTTGGGTATTGATACTGATTCTGGAGATTTAACTGATTTAGGTGGTGGTATTAGAAAAAAAGATAAATCTTCTGTTGATGGTAGTCTTCGTGAATTTATGGAAGAAAGTCTTTGTGTTTTCGGTATTTTTAATGAAGAACAAGTTAAACGTAGTCTGGTAATCTATTCTCAATCTATGATGATTATATTTTTACATCTCCAATTTGATCTTAATACCATCACTAATTTATTTGATGAACGTGTTAAATCAAGTAAAAAACCTGAAATTTCAGGGTTAGTTTGGTTAACTCAAGATGAACTTGAAATTGCCATTAAAACTGGGTGTATTAATGGTTATTTTGGATGTCGTAAATTATATGATCGTGTCAAAAAATTGTTATATTATGCTGCTGATTTTTATAAATTTTTATAATTTACTCATTTTAGATATATTAGTTATTATACTATTATATCTCCCTATTTTAGTCACATTATCTTAACGTTATCTTAACATTATTTGCAATCTCTCTTTACATATCACTTAAATTACTAGCTCACGATAATACCTGAATACTATCAATTTTACTCAAACCAATATTGCATTTCATATACGTTATCATTGATGTATTTTAATCCCTCAAAAATTATTCCTTTTTGAGTAATAATATCTTTATGAAGGACTTGTCCATTATTTTTAATTTTATCTATAGCTTGTGTAATATCGGAAGATTTATCCTGTATTAGATAATTCGTTAAATCATCCATAGTTAATGGATTATTATAATATTTTAAAACCTCTTTAAGTATATCTGTTTGTTCAATTGGACAATAATTGAGGGTGATCTTATCTAAAATAGTCGCATATCTAGTTGCAGGTACCATAATTATTATTGGATCTTTAAATTGATAATTATATTGATATCGAGTTGATTTAATATCAGACCCCACATACCAACCTGGTTCTGAAAGTGGATAATAGTATTCATCCTTTATAAAATTCATCTCTACATAATTGGTTATCATATTTCTCCAAGTTTTATTTGGGGGTTTAGTATATATCCAATTGGGAAATTCGCGTTTAAATATTGATTTCCAGATGAAATCATCTAAACCTAATTTATATAATTTAATATTCGTTTGACTTAACGAAATAATATCTTCAATTGGTAATTTTAGTATTATATGATATATAATCTCATTAGGTTGATTAGTTAAATGGTTTTCCTTAAAATAACCTAACTGTATTAATTTTTGACAAATTTCCTTTTTAGTCGTTAATTTACTTCTACCTGGTACTTTATATTTTGTTAATATTGTTCTAAGTTGTTTAACTGTAAATAATAAATAATTATCCATTAAGATAATATAATTTTAATATTTTTAATTTCAATTTTTTACCTAGTAAATAAGCTATTCTATAAATAATAGTTGGATATCAACTATAACCATACTTGATTATCAAAATATAAAAATGTTCAATATCCGTATTAGAAGATAAACTGGTTTCTTAATATCTCTATTAATTAGGTAAATCCCATTTTACTAAAGTTTTAGTAAACTAACAATCTATTGAATAATTATGATTAGTTACAATATCACTTACAAATGTTTTTAATTTCCCAGACAATTCATATTAACATCTTTTTAAAGATATTAGTTATCATTATCTTTAAAATAGTAATCAATTGATTCATCTAATGACTTTTAAAGCGATATTCAATTGATCATCATCTGGTGACTCTTAAAGTGATATTCAATTGAACCTTTAAGATTAAAACTCTTTAAGAAGACGAATCTTTAAGATGATGAACCTTTAAGATTAAAACTCTTTAAGACGACAAACCTTTAAGATGATGAATCTTAAAGATTAAAACTCTTTAAGGTGATGAATTTTTAAGATGAGGAACCTTTAAGATCACAATCTATTAAAGATTAGGATGTAGTATTGACAATATCGAAATGTATATCATTATGATTAAATGTTAAGTTAGTAATTTTATCTTAAATAATAAGATAAAATTAACAGTACAAGGTATTCAATTAAATACCTTTAGCATATTGATCTAAAGCTTTCTGTTTAGCAGTAATAATTTTATTATCGACCACAGTTTTCAATACTACTAAATTATCATTTTTATCGACCCCGATTAATTGAACATAACACCCACCTGTACCTTTTCTAGGTAATCTAAAGAACATATCAATATAACCATCACGTTGTATACGTGATAAAGCACCTTGATAATAAGGAGCTAATTCAGGAACCATAAATTCATTTTGTTCACGTTGAAGATCAGCCCATTCTTGAGTAATACCAAGTTCAGTTAATCTATTTAAAGCTATAATATAAGCATTATTAGTAGCAACTTTCTTAGTTGATCCCTCTGCGGAGGCTAAAATATCATTAGGAAAATTAATACCATAGTTAGCTAAGGAGGACAATACACAATGATCCATCTTTAAATATAAAATGCCACTAGTGGCATCAGCATTGGCATCCCATAATTCTTTAAGACTGGGCCAACTCATCTTTTCAAATGTTTGTTTGACTTGAGTTTTAGAACGTCCCTTAGCAAATGATAAATCAATATCAATAGAATTATAAATACTGACTAATAAATTATAACATAAAACATACCCACCTCCCACTTTAAATACTAGATCTCCAATTTGTAACAAAGCACCAAATAAAGATTCCAATAAATCTTCGAAAATATGTGTATTTTTATCGACTAAAATTAATATCCATTTATCTAATCCTAAATTAAGTGCTATTTGAGCTTGTTTTTCTTTACTAAGATAATGATTACTTAGCTCACTTAATATTGCCCGATTAATATTTGCGAATCTTATCATTAAATATTTAATAAATATGGTTTTCATTACTGCATCACCTAATTTTTCTAATTCTTCATAATTTTGTCCCAAATTGGGATTATAGGTCTCATGTGTAAATGTTTTTGCCCATAGTAACATCGGTTCTTGATCCACTAATTTCAATCTTCTTGTTGGATCAGGTTCAGCTAATGGTAATATATCATTATATAAATAATGTTGAAGACCTATGAACCACTTCTGATATTGGTCTGGTGATAAATATTGATTGACCGGATTGGTAGACATATTTATTTCAAGTTTTATAAAATAAATGTGTCTTTTATACTCATTAAAAACAATTTTTTCAGAATTCAATTTTTATTCTAATTAAATTAATTTTATTTTTTCAATTTTATTTTTGTCTAATTGTAATTATTAATATTATCTATCATTTCGTTATAGATAATATAATAGTATAATAATTAATATTATATGTCATTTCGTTATAGGTAATATACCAGTATATGTCATTTCGTTATAGGTAATATACTATTATATTAATTAATATGTTAAACTTAATTTTTTATCTAATATCCTATCAAATAACTGCTAAATAATAGTTTAATTACCCATATTATTGATACTAATGTTAATTATCATCCCTTGGTTAATATTATAAATAATATTTATTGTATTAACGTTAATATAATAAAGTTAATTATTTATAACAATAATAAATATGACATTATATTTATGTACGTCTTGATAATGATTAAGTACCTATTAATCATAAATAGTGTTAATATTATTTTAAATACCAATAATAATTAAGTAAAGATATTATATTATCTTAATTAAATTATCATATATTATATGCACTCTTAACACTTTAATTAATCAAGTCATAGTATCTTCTTAATTATAATCAATTAAGTTATATGCTCTTAAGAGTTAATCAAGTTACTTTCTCTTGATTAATCATTAAGTTATATTTTTTAATGATTAAACAAGTTATATTTTTTAAATGATAATTAATAAGGTTATATTGTCTTAAGAGTTAATCAAGTTAAATGCTCTTAATGATTAAGTAGGTTATATTCTTTGGGTATTTAACCACGTGATTATTAATCTCGTAATGAATTAAAATTATATTAATTATCAAAGAATTTCCATTTATTGTTTACTAAATAACAATAAATGGGGAGTTTTTATTGAAAAGTATAACACATATCTATATATTAATAATAAGGATTAAGAAGATATTATTATGTTGATGAGAGTTAGTTAAATATTAAGTTGAGATAAATACGACAGGACATGAAAAATTAATTATAAGTTGATTGTAGCTGTTAAATTATAATAAAAGAATTTATTGAATATTAATAACAATTAAAAAGTGATATTAAAATCTTAAATTCTTAATATAAAGAACGTGGTTTAAATTTGAATTTAAATTTAGAAGTAGGAGGTAATTTAGGATGTTTAGGACACCGATAATTTTCAATAAGAACAGATTTAGATTGATGATAATGATGTTTATTATAATAATAAAGTATAATAACTAAAACAATGCCAAAAAGTAAAAAATATAACCAAGATCCAATTCGAAAGATCAATAAGAGTACAGCTATTACCAGAATTAACCTAGTTAAAGCATTTAATCTTTCTTCTTCAGTCATCAAACCATTGGGTAAAATGGTAATGTTCCGAAATAATTCAGTATAATCTTCTAACCAAAACTTAACCACCATTTTACATCTTTATTAATATCTCTAATAGAAAAAAAAACATCTGAAAATTCAATATTAATTTAATGAATATTATTCCCTTTGGAATAATATCATAATTATATCTCTTAACCAAAAACATTTTCTTGACAACACGTCATATATAAAAATCCATCATTATTTTTATGTTTATTATAAATTTGAGAACAGGTATCAGTAAGACGGGGAAGTGACTTATCTTCCAATAAAAGATAAAGAGAATAGTCGGCGGTAAGAGGTTGAAGATAATGGCGAAGTTCAGACAAAAAGATACTAATAGTTAAATCAAGAGGTACTAAAAATTTAGTTTTGTTTAATAATAATTTCTTATTTTTAGGGTCAGGGGTCACTATAATAGGAATACGATCAGGATAATTATCTCTAATTTTATTACAGGTTAATTGACGTGACTGAAATGTATAATCTTGCTGAAACATATTTAATTTAAAATATATTTAATTGAATCAAAATTAATTCAATTAAAGATTAATTTCAATTTAATTAATTTGATAATTGCCTCTTTTTGTAGGTCTAAGAACTAACACATAAGTCCCTAAGAAAAATTGTTTTCTTTAAATATTTTTACTGATTATTGATTTTTATAATTAATTTGTATATAAGCCACCCAATAATCACGCCAATAGATATTGATTTTTTTTTTATTTATTGTATTATCTATTAAATAACTTATTAATAATGTCATCATCTACTCATCTAACTTCATTTAATGAAGCTATAACTTCTTTTTGTATTAATTATATTTTAACACCACTAAGTTCATCTATTGAACACTCTAAAGGTTATAAAATTTCAGTTGATGAAATGATTAATTTACTTAATATTAATTCCACCGCTTCTACCCCTGTCCCTAGACCTCCAACCATTAATAATGTTCCTACTTTACAAATGCCTAATATTCCTAATTTCTTAAAAGGTAATGTAACTACTCCCAATAAAACCAATAAAATTCAACAAGGTCGTGGTCGTAAAAAAACTATACCCTCTCCACCTAATCCTAATGCTACACCTTGTCCTTATATTTTCCAACGTGGTGATCGTAAAGGTCAAATGTGTGGCGAACCTAGTACTGATAGTTCTCAATTTTGTCGTAATTGTTTAAAGAAACGTGGTGTTCAACAAGTTTTGACTAGTGGTGGGTCATCGACTACTTCAAGTCAAGTAAAAGCCCCTACTATCCCAGGTTCTCTTTCAACTTCATCTTCTTCCACTCAACCAATTCAAAAAGAACTTGAAGTCATCAATATTCCGGGACGTCAAGCTATGTTTAAAGAATTAAAACATGGTTTTATTGTTAGACAAATGCCCGATGGTACTATTATAGCTTTGAAAATTGAAGATGGTAACGGTGGTGAACGTAATTTAACTGATGACGAAAAGAAATTAGCTAATTCCATGGGTATTGCTACTCCTATTGATGATTCTTCTCATGAAAATGATCCTGACGATGATCTTGACGACGATGATGATGTTGATGATGATAATGATAATGAAGATGATGAAAATGAAGATGATAGCGAAGAAATTGCCACACGCTCATCACTTTCTAAATTATAATTTTAATATTATATGTTATAACATATAATATTATTTTATGGATAGTCTAATTTTTTAAATTGTTTTATTATTATCATTACCTTTAAGCTAATTATTAATCATCATAACATATATCAATAATTATTATTATTATTTTTATCTTGATTAATAATCATCTTGATTAAATTCATCTTGATTAATATTACTTGATTATTAATCATCTTGATTATTAATCTTGATTAATATTACTTGATTATTAATCATCTTGATTAAATTCATCTTGA
>Ga0272448_1008940_pt1 | contig 10316 bp, 17 predicted proteins | sample YNPCB0191_FD_202220 | JGI IMG/M metagenome (GOLD analysis project Ga0272448, IMG submission 202220) | Hot spring sediment microbial communities from Yellowstone National Park, WY, United States - YNP-CB-019-1 | ecosystem: Environmental > Aquatic > Thermal springs > Hot (42-90C) > Sediment... | reverse complement strand
TTTCTCCGTAAGGGCCATGAAATGAAGCTCGCCCGCCCGCACGCAAAATATCATCGCCGCCACGCTCGAACAAAGGTTATCAAAAAATCTTTTGTATAAGTTCTGTCTGAGTTTTGTCTGAGCTTCGTCAAGTTTTCGTCAGCTCGACTTTTCGCTTTCGTTCGATGAGTTTTGGCTTTCGCTTAGCTCAATTTCTGCTTGGCCTTCGGGCTCCACAGCTCTCTCTTGGGTTGAGCCAAGCTGCTTTTGTTGCTGCGCTTCTTTCTTCTTTTGCTCCTCTTCAAGCTCCTTTTGCGCGGCTATTTTCCACTCCCAAATCATGTTCATGCATCTTGGGCAGACGATGAGCGTTCGCATGTCCTTCGCTGGGTACTTTCCTCCACAAATTTGACATTCTATTAGCACGAGGTCTCGCGGTACTGGCTGCGGCTGCTGCTCGCCCTGCTGCTTGCGCTTTTCGAGAATTCCGATAATTTGGTCAACCATGTCCTTGACGTCGCTTATACGCATCCTGTACATCCGCACGTTCCATAACGCTCTCAACTGTGCATCTTTGTCGGGTATTCGCGTTAGTTCAATGGCGGCCCCTAGAGGAATTTCTTCCTTGTCGAGCGCGTCTAGAATGTCAGGGTGAGCGTTTGCTATTGCGAGCAAGTCTTCTAGGTAGCGTAGCCTGTAGCCCGTCTTAAGAGCAATGTCTTCTAAGCTCATCTTGTGCTTTGTCACGAGCTCGTTTACAACTCGTATCATGTCCGTCACTTTTCCTCTTCCCTGCAGCTTACCTGTCGTAAGATTGAAGAGCAAAACTTCGTCAAGACGTCCATGCCTTACGATGCAGTCGATTTCTTCCTGATTCTGGTTTCTAGCTTCCTCTACTCGATGCTTTCCGTCTACCACGTAGTATTTGTCTCCATCGTAGATTACAAGAGGAGGGTTGAGAACGCCTTGGCTCTTGATGCTTAGCCTGAAGAATTCCTGCAGCTCTTCGGGCATCATTGCAGTTACTCGAACTTCAGGTATTACTAGGTCGCGTATTCTCATCCTTTTTCTTTCTATTTTTCCGTATTCGTATTTTTCCTTCTCTTCGACGCTCATAGTTCACTTAACCTCCTTTTCTTTATCTGCCTCTTCTCGATTTCCTCGCTTGTCCAGTACTTTCTAAACTGTTCTAAGTAGCTTTTCAGCCAGTCTGGCGTGTAGATGTCGACTACTATGTTCTGCTTTGCGCATAAATCCTGTATCCATTTCAGCTGTTCTGGGATTACCAACCAATACTCTACCTTCATCGTCTTAAGCTCGGGAATGTCAGGCGTTTCAGGCGCAATCGTTCTGTAGTAAAGAAGGTCTCCAATCGCATTCTTCGGGTTTATGATTTCTGCTTCTGCCATCACGATTTTGTCGGGTAAGTAAACTAGACAGTCGACAAACGGCCTCCATCTTCTGTACATACGAACTGCGCGCTCAAAACCAACCTCTTCGATTGCAGACTTCGGCACTGGTCCCAAAGGAACGTTGAACTTCTTGTTTGCCTTAGGAAAGCGCAAGTCTGCCCACTCTGCGATGTAGCGCTTCTCTCTCGGAGCATACGTCCCAATTGGAGGAACTTCGCCCATCTAAAACTTCAGCCTCACCATTTAGCTTAAATTCCGTAATATTTAAGTATTTTCCTCGTATAAGCGTTAAAGCAGAGGTGAAAAGAAAGTATGCCAAAGTTGGTTGTAAAACCAGTTGACAAGATAGCGGACAAATGGGCTACAGTAACACCAGGTCGAACAACCTATTACGAAGCAGGAGTAAAAGCACCTCTCAAAAGTTGGGAGGACAACACAATAGCACAAGCCGCAGCCTACAAGAGTGCAGTAACTTCTCCAAACATCGATAAGATGTTTACTGGAGGAGTTAGGAAAGCAGGTCAAGCAAAGTGGCAGAGGAAGGCTACTGAAGTTGGTGTCTCCAGATTTGGTCCTGGAGTTCAGGCAGCCAAGCCAGACTACCAAACAAACTTTGCTCCCTATGCTGAAACTCTAGCAAGCATTGAAGTCCCAGCGAGAGGACCTCGTGGTGCTGATGTAAACTTCGATAAGGTAAAGAAAATAGGACAAGAATTAATGAAGAAGAGACTTGCTTTAAGGGCGGCAGGCACTTAAGCTTTCCAGTACTTTCGGGGTGAAGTAAGAAATGGCAAAGAACGTTCCCTTAGACAAGATTTTAGTTCAGGGCACAGTATATACAACTGACGACCGTGAAGCTTGGATAATCAAAAAAGTGGGAACAAACTCATCTTCGATCGGATATCTAAAAATCGACGAGAAGCCTACAACTCAGCTCTCTTCTGTTGTCTCTGCTCTGCACAAGACGTCTTCAAGTTTTCTAGACTTGCTTGACTTAGGTGCCGACTACAACGTAGTTCCTCCAAACACTAAAATCGAATGGGTTGGAGCCTCTGGTTCAAAACTAAGAGTGAAGGGAATAAAAGTTCAGCTCGATGCTCAGGAAAAGCTGGACGCGACTTACTTAGACAGGTTCAGCAAACAGACCTTAGAGTACATCGTTGTTGTCGAGAACTCTTATTCTCACGGAACAGGTACTGATTGGGCAGCTGGCTTAGAGAAAGAAGTTATTTCATTAACTCCCAAAACAATTGAAAAGTATATATTCGATAGGCTTCTGATGGCTTCAATAGCAAACGTCTCTGGAGGAGTTTCCGAAGGAGATTGGGTTTTAAGGATATACTACGAAAACGCACCAGACGAGTTCGTATACGGGAGCAACATAAATCATGGAATTGATATACTGAGCCTTCCAAGACCGCCTGCAAACACAACTGAAGACGTTCCGTTTACTCTGGAGGACTTTCCAAAGACTGTTGAGGGAGACCATACTCTTAGCTTGAGGGTTGCAAACGTCAGCGGGTATTCAAAGTCTCCAACATCGGGAAACTCGATAACAGTAACTGTAACCGCAGTCGCAAGATACATAAAGTCGGCATAGGAGGCGACATAAACAATGGCAAACTTCGCAGCGTTCAAAGCAGTTCCAAAAACTAATACAACAACTTATAGAGTTACGATAAATGCAGGAAGCTCAGAAGAGTTTTCTTGGTCTTCAGACGACGACTATACAATTCATCGTATTTTCGTGATTGAAGAAAGCGGTTCGAGCCTATACAAAGAGGATACAACAGTTCTAATCGACCAAACCGCATACACGAAAGAAGCAATCCCTGCAAGCTTACTTGCTCCAAACGCGTTGTATTCTCCAATCGTGGACGTTCCTCTTAAGAAAGAGCAGGTCTTCAAGCTAACGATATTAAATAACGAAAGCACTGCAATAACTGTAAGAGTAGTCTTAGAGCTTTGGAAGTAGGTTAGCAAAGAGGAGGTGTATATTTTTTTTGTTTTTTTGTTTTTCTAGAGGCGAAGTGAAATGGCAAAGCGTTTTTCCGTAACTTATCATCTTGTGGCGAACGGAGGAGAATCGGGGCAAAAAGAGATATACAGAGTAGAGGCTGGAAGAACTCTCAAGACAGAGTCTGTTTATATAGCTTTTCCAGCTGGGACTTACTTTGAGCTGGAAATTTCTATATTTCATGGAATAAATCAAGTAGCGCCTTCTTCTGGAGTTTACGTTGGAGACAATCAAGTGATTGAGGATGAGTTCATAGAAGATATACCGTCGAGCGAGCGTTTTCTTTTGAACTACAAGAACAACAACTCGTCGCAGACAAGAGAAGCGTTTGTAATAGTGAGAGGGTTCCTCGAGTAATGACGTTAAATCCTAAGCTCGATAGTAGTTGTGTTTTATGCCTTCCTTTTGAAGAGGACAGCGGCTCAATCGCTTACGACCAGTCGTTGTACAACAACAACGGAACGATATATGGTGCGACTCGAACACTTGGAAAGCTAAGAAAAGCGTTATCGTTTGACGGAGTGGACGACTACGTTCAAATACCCTACTCTACAAGCATTGAACAGAGAGATAAAGTATCGTTTTTATGCTGGTTCAAATGCAGTGACGTTTCAAAGGAAAGCTACCTATACGTGAGAGACACAGGTTCAGGAACAGGCGAAAACCTTTACGTCCGCATCTATAACGGCTACGTATGGTTCTATCTTGCTGGAACTTCTAATGCTGGGTGGCACCAAAGCGTTTCGCAGGTTTTTAATGCCATTTGGTATCATTTGGCTGTAACGTATGATAGAAATGTTGGTAAAGGTCGGCTTTACCTAAATGGATTGCTGGATAAGGAAATTAATTCAACTGGGAGCATGGAAGCTTCTACAAACCCTGCAACTATAGGTAAAAGGATAAATAGCTTTTGGTACGAAGGCATCGTCGACGAAGTTCGCCTTTACAACCGAGCACTTTCGGCGAAAGAAATCTACGAGCATTATATATATGGGATTCAGAGCCTTAGGAGACCACGCCTCCGTGAATTCAGAAAGGAAGTTCGTAGAAAGTTATGGCCTGAGATAAGCGTTTAGAGGGAGGTGCAAAATGGGAATATATGTTTTTGACTTTTCCATTCCTCCCTCAACAACTTCGAAGAAGGAGAACTTGGAAGTTGAGGGAGAAGTTCTCTCGAAGTTATACATTCTCATTCCAAGCGGACATAATGCGCTCGCTGGAATGAGAATTATGTACGGAGAACAGCAGCTTCTCCCAAGCGTTCATGATACATACTTCAAGGGAAACAATGTTGTATATAACTTTGAGCCTCTCTTACCTTTGCCTTCCTCTCCATGCGTTCTGACTTACGAAGGATACAACAACGACCCTGACAACCAGCACACTTTCTATACTGTAATTGAGACGAGGAGCGAGGAAGAGGCAAAGCCTCTTGGTGTTCTGCAAGACTTCATAGAAATACTTAAAAAGGTGATGAGGATAAGATGAGTATTCTCAAGTCAAAGTTAGAGGACCCAACTGGTTATCCAGACTTCACTTTGCCTGTTTCGATCGTAGGGCAAGTTATTGAAAGTCTGAAGGTAGATATCGTAGCCGAAACTTTCGGAAACTTGAAAGTTGACATAGCTTCAGAGAGTATTGGAAACTTAGGAGTAGATATAAAAGCTCAGAGCGTTGGCAATCTTAATGTGAACATTGCAGCCGCGGCTCCAACTGTAACTTTAAAAGTGGATATATCTGCGCAGAGTGTTGGAAACATAAACGTGAACATCGCTTCGCAGTCTGCTTATATAAACGTGGACATAAAAGCACAGTCTGTTAACTTCAACATATATACAGGAAGCGGGCTTAGGGTAATGGTTGGCACAGGTCTGATAACGAAGTTCTACAAGGTGGCGCAGGGCTTAGCGTCAGGAGCAAGCTACGACGTAATAACTATAAATGGAAAGGGAAGGGTAGTAAGCGTCGGAATAAAGGCATACGACTCATCGTACAGCCTAGCTCAGAACGTTGAGCTTCAGATAATAGCAGACGGAACAACCGTGTACGACGCTCGTCTGGACTGGCTCGACTACATAAATGGAAGGCAGATGGCCTATGCTTTGCGCAGCGGAACTTCGAGTTCGCCTGTATATGCCAGCGCTCCTCTGCTCAACCCTGAAGGAGGCGTCGTCGCAGGTTACGGATGGGTCGACAACAAAAATCAGATATCTCCTGCAGAACTTCTCAGACTCATTGAAGCATACGCAATAGCAAACGTGAAGGTCGAGTTCAACTCTTCCTGTATAGTAAGAATAGTGAACGGCTCGACTGGTAGTGTGAACGTTTTCGTTGGCGTTGAGTACGGGTTGTATCCTTAAGATGAGCGAGATAGTAGTCAAAGCGATAATCAAGACGGCTGAAGGCGTTGAGGTAATATTAGGCAATATTGAGAGTAATGAAACTGTCGACTTGTATTCTGAGAAATTCGACCACGACCCAAGCGACGATGAGATTGAGGAAGCAAAGAATAAATTTAAGAATATAGTTGAGGAAAGGAAGAAGCGTGGAAGAAGATGGTAGACGAAAAGGAGACGAATGTACAGGTTAACGTTAGCCTGAAGGAGATTTATGCGTTGCTTTGCCCTTCCTGTAAAAAGAAGGTTATTCATTACGTTTGGGAAAAAGTGCCTGAAGAGCAGAAAAAGTCGAGCTTTGTCAAGCATCCGCTCTTAAAAAAGGTATGGAGCAAACTGAGCGAGGATGAAAAAGCAGAGGTTCTTTTCGGCTTAGAATAGGATAAAAGTTTATAAATCGTCTAAGCGTCGTATAATGCATGACTAAGCGTTCTAAGATAAAGAAAGAAGCGTTTGGAGCGCAGTTGAGCGGCATGCCTCAGGACTTTGCTGAGCGCCACATCGCAGCTTACATGTACGCCTTAACTGGAGAGTGCAACTGCCCAGCGTGCGTCGCTCTTCGACCAATTGCGAAGATGTTCTACGAAAAGTATGGGTTTCCTAAAAAGAGCGAACAAAAAGAGGTGAGTTCGAAGAATGAGCAAGGAACAGAAGAAAGTTGATGTGAGTATAAGAAGGACAGAAATAGACATATACGTTGAGCCAGGCGTAGTTAGAAAACAGTTAGCGATAACATATTGGAACGAGACTCTTGCGCCTTCAACAATATTCATGTGGAAGGATGAGTGGAGCGAAGAGAAAGAGAAGAAGGCAATCGCAGAGGATATAAAGAAGAGAATGGGAGCGCAGGGAGGAACATCGACAATAACGATCTAAGCTCGAAGTGAAGTACAATGACAGGGAAACAAATAAAAAAGGAAGATTGGGCGTGGTTAGCTGGTCTTCTCGAAGGAGAGGGACATTTAGGCATACATATACACCATCGAAAGTATCGGAAAAGAAGTTATCCTCTGCCAATAATTCGTATGAGAAATACTGATTTGAAGATGCTTCGAGCAGTAGTTCAGATTTTCGGTGGAGGGATTAGAAAAGTCTATGATGGTGGAAGAGCAACAAACCTTGGCATAGCACGTAAGCCATACTATGAATGGTTTCCACGCCAGAGTAAAATTGAGGAGATTGCGAAAAACATAAGACCGTTTGTCAGAGGGAAAAAGATTAAAATAGTAGAGAAGATAATAAACTTCTATAATCGACCGGAGGTGATGGAAAGACGCAGGCATTGGAGTCATCCAAAGAGGTGAACCAGCTATGACAGGGTGGCCTTGAGTCGCTCTAAGCGACGGGCAAGCCCCTGGATAGCGTTCAGAACTGGTTCGAGAGCCTATGGAACAGCATATCACAGTGGATAGACGGCGCAGTAAAGGATATATCTAACAAGCTCTACGATGTGATGAAATGGTTCAATACTACCTTTCTTGACCCTTTGAAGAACTGGATAGACACTTACATCAAGAAGCCGCTGGACAACCTGTGGAACCAGCTTCTGTCTTTTGGAAGAACTTTCTACGATACATATATTAGTCCTGGTCTCTCTTGGCTAAAGGATTCTTTTACGACAGTAGTTAACAACATCTGGAACAACTATATATCTCCTGCTTTGAAGGGCTTCCTTACTTCGCTTGACCAGGTCAAAAACTTCCTATGGAAGAACGTAATCGAGCCTTCTTTCGACTTCCTTAAAACCAACGTAACGAACATCTTCAACAAACTGTCCAACGATATATGGCCTAAATTAACTTCCGCTTATGATACTCTTGTATCTTTCAAGAACGATATAAGCACTAAAGTGTCGAACTTCTGGACTTCGATGAGCGATTCAATCGCGAACGTGAGCAACTTCGTTTCCGCTTCTCTAAAAGAACTAACCTCAACTTTAACTGCTCCTTTAGACAACTTGTGGAACTGGTTCTCTAAGGCACCTGACAATATCTTGAATATATTTAAGTCAGTTATTCCAGGAGTGTTGGATACATTCGGGAAATCAGCTGAAGGCGTGCTGAACGCGGGAAAGGGATTGGTGAACACGTTCATAGGCGCAGCGCAGGGAGCTGCTGGAATGTTTTCAGGCGTGTATAACTCGCTCTCTGGAGCAGGAAAAGATATAGGATCGTTCCTAGACAGCACTATATTCGCTCCCCTTAGGCAAAGCTTTGACAAGTCTTCAGAGAACGTTCACAAGGCATTAGGTATGAGTTCACCTCAGCCGATTTTCGTTACTGCACTTGAGCCTCTTGCTCCTTTGTTAGCGCTGTATGCTGGTCTCGGCTTAGTTGCAAGCGCAGGAAAGGCAGCAGGCGATACACATATACAAGCGGCAACCTTCGGAATACGTCCTGGGTTTTTGAAGATTTTAGAAGCAGTTGATGCTCGTGAACTTATAGGCGGAATAATAAGCGGCTACGTAATGGGTCTTGCGATGGCTTACTTCTCAGGAACTGTTATGGAGCAGGTTAGGAGAGAAGCGCTTGAAGCAGGTAGACCAATACCTCCAAGCGTAATGGACGCAGCCACAATGCTGCGAAGAGGGTCCATAACTCAGGACCTGTACGTAAAAGCAGTAAAAAGAGCAGGTCTTATGAAAGAATACGAGCAGGGATATCTAGAATTAGTTAAGCAAATTCCAGGACCAAGAGACATAATTAGCTTCTTCGTTCGCGAGAGCTATGCTCCTCTCTTTGAAAGTAAGTACCCTGAAAAGTTTGCTGAATATCCTAGCGAGTTTGGAGAGTGGATGAAAAAACAAGGATACGATGACTTCTGGGCAAAGAGCTATTGGGCTGCACATTGGAATCTTCCAAGTGTTGAACAAGTTCTTCAAATGTTATGGAGAGGAAGGATTACGCTCGATGGGACGAAAGCATTCTTAAAAGAGGCGGATATCGACCCTCGCTGGAGAGACAACTTGATTGAGATTGCGTACCATTTGCCTTCTCGTATTGAAGCGAGGTGGGGAATGGAGTGGGGCGTCTGGGACCAGGATAAAATCATGAACTTCCTCAGAGCGGACGGGATGCACCCAGACTACATTTCCGACGTTTACGCTATCGAGAAGAAGAACGTCTTTCGTGAACATATTAACGCGGTAATGAACGCTGAGAAGACAAGATTAAAGAATGGCTTCATAACAAAAGAGCAGTTCTTGCAGACGCTTGAGAAGTTAGGATTTCCTGAGGAAGTTCGCACCTTGAGAGCTTGGGAAGCGGATATAATTGCGGACAACGATATAAAACAGGACGCAGTTACTGCAACTATTACAGACTTCAGGAACGACAAGATAAACGAGCAGCAGCTTCGCGATATGCTCTCAACGATAATCGTTGATTCTGCGAAGTTAGACCAAATTGTCAAAATCGAAGTTGCGAGAAAGCAGAAAAGAGCACCAACAGCACCAACGTTGGCAACTGAAGCTGAGAGAGCAAAGGAAGACCTGATGAAGCTCGAACAAAAAATAACGGATATATCTTCAGACATAGAAGCCGCTCAGAGAATGCGCGATGCAGAGTTCGCGATTTGGGAGAAGAAGATCGCTGACCAAGAACGCCTTGTGGAACTTGAGACGAAGCCTGAGAAGAAGGAAGCCGCACAGGAAAAGCTCGACCTTCTTAAACTCCAGTACGAGAAGTCAAAAGTTTACTGGGAGAACAAAATCAACGAACTGAAGGAGACGCTTGGCTTCTACCAGCAAGAAGCCGAAGTCCTAAGAACTAGGGTTTCGGCATACTCAAGCGCAGCTGCTTAATGAGAACCTAGGTTCTCATTCACTCCTAGGAGGTTATAGGAACCTAAGGTTCTTATACAGCAACTGACGAACCTTGACAGGAATTACTATGTAATATACACTCATTTATACGTAAGCTTTATATAGTTGCGTTTAGTACATTATCCCATGAGTAAAAAGAAAAGTGAGATAGAAGAAATACGAGAATGGATAATAAAGGAGGGACACATTTGGTGGTGCTCTGAGCACCAGTGCTACCATCCTCCGAGAAAAGACAAATACGCGCCAGACCACAGCATCATAATACCCGTTAGCGAAGTAGCTGCGTTCTATCCAGTTCTTGGTGAGCAACAATGAAAGAAGAAAAAATCTGCCCAATAAGTTTCGCAAACGACGAAAGCGACGTCTACTGCAAACGTGAGCGTTGCGCTTGGTGGGATGAAGCAAATGGTATGTGCGCGCTGGTTTCAATAGCTCGTGCACTCGATGCACAGCGCTACGTGATGGAAGAATCGCTCGAGCAAAAATAGGCCTTACGGGCTGGCCTCAAAGCCCGTCTGTTTTTTATTTTTTTGTTCTTTGATAAGCGTCGAATATTCTTGGATTAGGTCTTCCCATAATGTTTCTAAGTTAGTTTTGTTGACATCCATTTCCTCATATATATGCCTTATTTCGATCGAAAGGCTAATTAGGTTCTTGATTTCTTCCTTACGCGAAGGGTCTCCAAACAT
>Ga0272448_1008939_pt1 | contig 10316 bp, 8 predicted proteins | sample YNPCB0191_FD_202220 | JGI IMG/M metagenome (GOLD analysis project Ga0272448, IMG submission 202220) | Hot spring sediment microbial communities from Yellowstone National Park, WY, United States - YNP-CB-019-1 | ecosystem: Environmental > Aquatic > Thermal springs > Hot (42-90C) > Sediment... | reverse complement strand
GTGTCCACGACCACGGAATACGCGTGGGGTTGATCGCCGTACCGGCAAACGCCGCCGCGGGCGTCGCCGACCGCCTGGCTCGTGCGGGAGTGCGAGGTTTGCTGAACTTTGCGCCGGTGCCGCTGCGGGCGCCGGCAGGCGTGTATCTGGAGCAGATGGACATGACGACGTGGCTGGAGAAGGTCGCTTGTTTCGCTCGAAACGAGGCGATCGGGAAGGACGGGAATCAATGAGTACCGTGGCGGACGTGGAACCGATCCTCAAGCAATTTGCCAACGGAGGGCGGGATGCCCTCATTCCGATCCTCCAGGCCGTGCAGGAACGTCATGGCTACCTGTCCCGCGAGGCGATCGTTCAGATCGGCCGTCACCTGAAGCTCCCGGTGAGCAAGATCTACGGGGTCGCGACGTTCTACAATCAGTTCCGTTTTCAACCGCAGGGTACCTTTCACATTCAGGTGTGCCGCGGGACGGCTTGTCACGTGAAGGGTTCCGCGGCGGTGCTCCGGGCATGTCGGCAAGCCCTGAAGATCGAGCCCGGGCAGACCACGAAGGACGGCGCGTTCAGCCTCGAAGTGGTGGCGTGCATGGGGGCATGCGGTCTCGCGCCCGTGATCAATGTGAATGGCGAGTTTCATGCGGCCGTAACCCCGGACAAGGTGAAGGCAATCATCAATACCTATCGTGGAAAGGTCGCCCAAGATGCCCCGACTCATTGACGAAAAGTGCTGTGGACAATGCTGGCACAGTGTCGAACGACCTTGCCCCGACCTGATCAGGTGTCTTGTCGAGGGGCCCGTGTGCCATGACAGCGATGCATGCCGGCGGCGTATCGCGACACGCGCCGCCGTTCTGCGACGGGAGCGCCTGGATCGCCCCGTGGTCTTCGTCGGCACCGGTACGTGCGGGCTCGGGGCGGGCGCCGGCAAGACGCTGGCGGCCGTAAAGCGTTACCTGGTGGACCGCCAGCGGGAGGCCGACGTCGTTGAAGTGGGTTGCATCGGCCTGTGCTCAGCCGAGCCGATGCTCGACGTGCAGTTGCCCGGGCGGACGCGGGTGTCCTTTCAGGGCGTGACGGAGGACAAGGTAGCGGGCCTGCTGGACGCGGTGTTTGCGGGCGACATCCCGGCGGATTCGGTCATCGGTCAGTTCCGCACCGCAGCGGCACAGCCGTGGCCCGGCGTGCCGTACGTGGATGAACATCCGTTCTTCGCGCCGCAGACCCGCTGGGTACTGGCGAACTGCGGCATGATCGACGCGGATCAGATCGATGAATACCTTGCCCGGGGCGGGTATCGGGCCTTCGCCGACACCATCCGCACGAAAACGCCCGCCGAGGTGTGCGACATGGTCGAGGCGAGCGGGCTTCGCGGCCGGGGCGGCGGCGGCTTTCCCACGGGCACAAAGTGGAAGTACGCCCTGAACACCCCCGGCGAACAGAAGTACCTGATCTGCAACGCCGACGAGGGCGATCCGGGCGCCTTCATGGATCGAGCCGTCATCGAGGGCGACCCGCATCGGCTGCTCGAAGGCATGGCCATCGCCGCATACGCCATCGGCGCGAGCAAGGCCTACGTCTACATCCGCGCGGAGTACCCGCTGGCCGTCCGCCGCCTCGTTCGCGCGATCGCGGACGCGAAGGCCTACGGGCTCCTCGGCGACAACATCCTGGACAGCGGTTTTGACCTGGACATCGTCATCAAGCAGGGAGCCGGTGCGTTCGTGTGCGGCGAGGAAACGGCGCTGATTCACAGCATCGAGGGCAAGCGGGGTATGCCGCGTCCGCGGCCGCCGTTTCCCGCGGTGCAGGGGCTTTTCGGCAAGCCGACGGTAATCAACAACGTCGAGACGCTCGCCAATCTGCCGGAGCTCGCGGCCAGGGGACACGAATGGTTCCGTGCCGTCGGCACGAAAACCAGCAAGGGTACGAAAGTCTTCGCGCTGTCCGGCAAGGTCGCGCGGACCGGTCTGGTCGAGGTCGCCATGGGTACGAGGATGCGGCAGATCATTTTCGAGATCGGCGGCGGCATCCCGAACGGCAAAGCGTACAAGGCGGCACAGATCGGCGGCCCGTCCGGCGGGTGCATTCCCGCGCAGCACCTTGACATCGAGATCGACTATGAATCGCTCAAGACGGTCGGCGCGATGATGGGCTCGGGCGGACTCGTCGTGATGGACGAAGACACCTGCATGGTGGATGTGGCGAAGTTCTTCATGGACTTCATTCAGCGCGAGAGCTGCGGCAAGTGTATTCCCTGCCGGGAGGGCACCCGGCGGATGCTGGAGATCCTGCAGCGGATCACGCGCGGCCGGCGGAACGAAACGGGCCAGGAGGCCCTGGAGCGTTTCAAGGGTGTGATGTACCTCAACCGCCTGGCGGAGGTGATCAAGGATACGAGCCTGTGCGGCCTCGGGCAGACCGCGCCGAACCCGGTGCTGAGTACGCTGCGGTACTTCCGCGACGAGTACGAGGCGCACATCTTCGAGCGGCGCTGTCCCGCGGGCGTCTGCACGGAGCTGCTGACGTATCGGATCGACGCGGCGAAGTGCAAGGGCTGCACCCTGTGCGCGAAGAAGTGTCCGGCCGAGGCGATCATGGGAACGCCCCGGAGCCCCCACTACATCATCCCGGACAAGTGTATCGGTTGCGGTACGTGCGTGGACGTCTGTCGGCTGCATGCCGTCGTTGTGGAATAGCGCGAGGGCAGGACTGTGATAACCATTGAAGTGAACAACAGGCGGATCGAGGCCAAGCGCGGCGAGATGCTCCTGAGCGCCCTCCGGCGGGCGGGTATTACCGTTCCGACGCTCTGTCACATGGAGCACCTCTTCCCGAGCGGCGCGTGCCGCATGTGCGTCGTCGAGGTCGAGGGCCAGCGGAACCTCGTTCCAAGCTGCGCCTTCCCCGTCGTGGAAGGAATGAAGGTCCAGACCCATTCCCCGCGCGCCGTGCGGGCCCGCAAAACGATCATCGAGCTGCTCCTCGCGAGCCACCCGGACGACTGCCTCTACTGCGTTCGCAACGGCAACTGCCAGTTGCAGACCCTTGCCGGCGAGCTGGGCGTCCGCGAGCGGTCCTACACGGGCGAGAAGAACAACTACAAGATCGACACGTCCAGCGCGTCGATCGTCCGCGACCCGGCCAAGTGCATCCTCTGCGGCCGGTGCGTCCGCGTCTGCGAGGAAGTCCAGGGCGTCTCCGCGATCGACTTCATCAATCGGGGCAGCAGGGCCCGGGTAGGCACGGCCTTCGACCAGGGGCTTAACGTATCGAGCTGCGTGAACTGCGGCCAGTGTGTCCTAGTCTGCCCGACCGGCGCCCTTCGGGAGCAGAGCCACATCAAGAAGGTGCTCGACGCCCTCGCGGACCCGAACCGCTATGTCGTCGTCCAGCACGCCCCGAGCGTCTCCGTGACGCTCGCCGAGGAGTTCGGCATGAAGCCCGGCGTGGACATCTGCGGCGTGATGACTTCCGCCCTCCGCGCGCTCGGCTTCCGGCGCGTGTTCGACACCGCCTTCAGTGCCGACCTGACGATCATGGAGGAGGCCTCTGAACTGGCCGCCCGCATCGCCCACGGCGGGATACTGCCCATGATGACAAGCTGCTCGCCCGGCTGGATCAAGTTCGTGGAGGAGTTCTACCCCGATTTCATCGGAAATCTGTCCACGTGCAAGAGCCCCCAGCAGATGCTCGGTGCCGTAATCAAGAGCTACTTTGCCGAGCGCGAGAAGATCGATCCGGCGCGGCTGTTCAGCGTCTCGATCATGCCGTGTACGGCCAAGAAATTCGAGGCGGAACGGCCCGAAATGCTCGCGCACGGCGAGCCGGACATCGACGCCGTCCTGACCACGCGGGAACTTGCGCAGATGATCCGCATGAAGGGGCTCGACCTCCACGCGCTGCCGCCGGACACGGCCGACACGCCCTTCGGCCGGAGAAGCACGGCCGGCAAGCTCTTCGGGGCCAGCGGGGGCGTCATGGAAGCCGCGCTGCGGACCGCCTACTATCTGCTCACGGGCAAAGACATGGAAAACCCGAAGATACAGGCCCTCCGCGGCTTCCAGGGAATCAAGGAGACGCGGATCCGGATCGGCGAACTGGACATCGGTGCCGCCGTGGTCAGCGGACTGGGCAATGCCCGGAAGCTGCTTGACGCAATCCGGGCCGGCCGCAACGACCTGCACTTCATCGAGGTGATGACGTGCCCGGGCGGCTGCATTGCCGGAGGCGGGCAGCCCTACGGTACGGATCTCGACGCCGTTCGCGAGCGGATGCAGGCCCTCCACCGCATCGACCGGGATGAACCCGTGCGCTTTTCGCACCGGAACGAGGACGTTGAGCGGCTGTACGCCGACTTCCTGGGCAAGCCGCTGAGCGAGAAGAGCCACCACCTCCTGCACACCCGCTATGCACCGCGCGAGGTGGTGGTCTGAGGAGACGCGATTGGAACCGCCGGAACACATCCCGCTGGTAACGACGATCAAGGAGCGCTGCCGCGTCTGCTACACCTGTGTGCGCGAATGCCCGGTGAAGGCCATCCGGATTGCGGAAGGCCAGGCGGAGGTCATTCCCGAGCGATGCATCGGCTGCGGGAATTGCGTGCGCGTCTGCAGCCAGCATGCCAAGCGGGTGCTCCGCTCGATTGAACGGGTCGAGCAGCTTCTGGCGTCCGGAGCAAGGGTGGCCGCCTGCATCGCCCCCAGCTTCCCCGCCGAATTCGCCGACATGGATTACCGCCAACTGGTCGGGATGATCCGGTCGCTCGGTTTTGCGGTGGTCAACGAAGTCGCCTTCGGGGCGGACCTGGTGGCCCGGCAGTACCGCAGACTCTCCGCGGAGGCAGGCGGCAAGCGGTATGTGGCGACGAATTGTCCCGCGATTATCGCCTACGTCGAGCGGTATCATCCGCGGCTGGTCGAGTCCCTGGCCCCGATTGTCTCGCCCATGGTGGCCACCGCCCGCGCCCTGCGGCGCCTGCACGGCGACGATCTCAAAGTCGTCTTCATCGGGCCATGCATCGCCAAGAAGGGCGAGATCGCCTCCGAGCATCTGCCGGGTGAAGTCGATGCGGCCCTGACGTTCGCGGAGCTGCGGGAGATGTTTCAGGCCCGCCAGCTCGCGCCGCAGGCCGCCAGCCCGTCCGAGTTCGATCCGCCGCATGCCGGTACCGGGGCTCTCTTTCCGATCAGCCGGGGCATGCTCCAGGCCGCCGATATCTCCGAGGACCTGATGGCGGGCGAAGTCGTTTCCGCCGAGGGCCGTACCGACTTCCTCGAAGCGATCCGCGAATTCGAGGCGGGCGATCTCGACGCCAAGCTTCTGGAAGTGCTCTGCTGCAACGGCTGCATCATGGGGCCGGGCATGCAATGCCAGGCGCCGCTGTTCAGCCGGCGCTCCCGCGTCAGCCAGTATGTCCGCCGCCGGCGAAACGTCGTCGATGCAGGGCAGTGGGCGGAGAACATGGCCCGCTTCGCCGACCTCGACCTGGGCCGCCGTTTCGCACCGAACGACCGGAGGATCCAACCCCCGTCCGAGGGTGAGATCAGCCTCATCATGGCCGAAATGGGTAAGGTCAGGCCCGAAGACGAGTTGAACTGCGGCGCCTGCGGATATGAAACCTGCCGGGAACATGCCGTCGCCATTTACGAGGGGCTCGCCGAGTGCGAGATGTGTCTCCCGTACACGATCGATCAGCTTCGCAGGGCGGTCAAGGAACTCGCCGTCTCCAACAAACAGCTTGCCACCGCGCAGGAGCAGTTGATGCAGTCGGAGAAGCTCGCCAGCATGGGCCAGCTCGCCGCCGGCATCGCGCATGAGGTGAACAACCCCCTGGGGGTCGTCCTGATGTACGCGCACCTGCTGCTCGAGGAATGGGGATCCAACCCGAAGCTCCGCGAGGACCTCGCCACGATCGTGGACGAGGCCGACCGATGCAAGAAGATCGTCTCCGGCCTTCTCCATTTCGCCCGGCAGAACAAGGTCGCGCTGCAGCCGACCGACCTGCGCGAGCTGGTCGACCGGGTGATGAAGACGATGCATACGCCGGCCAACATCACCGTGCGCGTCGAGCACGGGGCGGCGGACGTGGTGGCGGATGTCGATCCGGACCAGATCGTGCAGGTTCTGACAAACCTCATCACGAACGCGCAGGCCGCGATGCCCAACGGCGGAACGCTTACCGTCCGGACGGACGGGGACGACGCGCACGTCCGCCTGATCGTCACGGACACCGGCGTGGGGATCCCCAGGGAGAATCTGCCGAAGCTCTTCGAGCCGTTCTTCACCACGAAGCAGATCGGCAAGGGAACCGGCTTGGGCCTGGCTGTGACCTATGGTATCGTGAAAATGCACCGGGGCGACATTCAGGTTCAGTCCAACGCCGACCCGGCCGCCGGACCGACGGGCACGACGTTCACGGTGTCCCTGCCGCGGCGGGGGCAGGCGGCCTGACGGAACGACAGAGGACGTGGTTTATGGCCAGAATCCTGCTGGTAGACGATGACGTGGACCTTGTGGAGATGAACCAGCTCGTCCTGACCCGCCGGGGGCACGAGGTGACGTGCGCCTATTCCGCCGCGGAGGCGCGAAGCCTTCTGGCGGACGCGTGTCCCGATCTGGTCGTGCTCGATGTGATGATGGAATCGGATACGGCGGGCTTCGAACTTGCGCGGGAGATTCACGACCGGAAGCCCGATCTGCCCGTACTGATGCTTTCTTCGATCCGCTCGGGGCTTAAGACGCCCCCCGGCTTTTCGCCGGAGGAGATGAAGCTGCCGGTCGTGAAATTCATGGACAAGCCGGCGTCTCCGGAACGCCTCGCGGATGCGATCGACGCGATCCTGACGGGGTGACGGGCACAGGAAGGACGGTTATGGCAAAAAAGATTCTCGCAGTAGACGATGATCCGGATTACCTCGCACAGTTGCGGATCGAGCTGGAGGCGGCCGGCTACCAGGTCCTCGCCGCCGAAAGCTCCGCCGCGGCGGAGGAGATTCTCCGGCAGCAGAAACCGGACCTGGCCATCTGCGATCTCATGATGGAGCACACGGACGGGGGCTTCACGCTGTGTCATCACATCAAGAAGCTCGACCCGAAGATTCCGGTGCTCCTCGTGACGGCGGTCGCGAGCGAGACGGGGATGGACTTCGACGCTGCCACGAGTGAAGAGCGATCCTGGGTCAAGGCCGACGCCGTACTCGCCAAACCCGTTCGCTTCGAGCAGCTCCGGCGGGAAATCGGCCGGCTGCTGAAGGACTGACGGGCATGGACACGCTGCGGATCCTCGTGGTGGATGATGAGCCGGGGATGCGCCGGGGGGTTGCCCGTGCGCTGCAGGACTTCCGCGTGCGGCTGCCGGATCTCAACGGCGAGGTCCTGTTCGCGGTGGACCAGGCCGAAAGCGGCGAGGAAGCCCTCGAGAGGATCGCCGCCTCCTGCCCCGACATCCTGCTCCTCGATCACAAACTCCCCGGCATGTCCGGGCTGGATGTGCTCGACCGGATCGCCGAGCAGCAGCGTGACGTCCTCACCGTGATGATCACGGCGTACGCCTCGCTCGAAACCGCCGTTAGCGCCACGAAACGCGGCGCCTACGACTTTCTCGCCAAGCCGTTCACCCCGGAGGAGCTCAAGACCACCATCCGCAAGGCCGCGGGCCATCTGATCGTGCAGCGCCAGGCCCGCCAGCTCGCCCGCGAAAAACGCCAACTGCGATTCGAGTTCATCTCGGTGCTCGCCCACGAGTTGAAGGCCCCGCTCGGCGCGATCGAGGGGTATCTGAACCTCCTGAAAAACCGTTCTGCGGGAGACGATCCCGCCGTCTATGATCGGATGATCGAACGCGCCCTGATTCGCGCCGAGGGGATGCGCAAGATGATCATGGATCTTCTCGACCTCACGCGAATCGAGTCCGGGAAGAAGAAGCGCGAGCTGACCGAGCTGAGTGTACGCGAGGTTGCGCAGAACTCCATCGAAACCTTCCGGCCGGATGCGATGAAACGCAACATCACCATCAACCTGCGGGCCGACGATCCGGTGATGATGACGGCCGACCGGGGCGAGATCGAGATCATCCTGAATAACCTGATCTCGAATGCCGTGAAGTACAACCGCGACGGGGGGAGCGTCGATGTCGCCCTCACGCGAAACGACGAAACGGTGACCATTACCGTCACCGACACCGGCATCGGCATGACCCGCGAGGAGGCGGCGAGGCTGTTCGGCGACTTCGTCCGCATCAAGAACGCCAAGACGCGCAACATCCTCGGCAGCGGCCTGGGCCTGTCGATCGTGAGGAAGCTCGCGAACATGTACGGCGGGGATGCCTCGGTAACGAGCGAGCCGGACAAGGGAAGCACCTTCACCGTGACGCTCCGGGCGCATTCACAGGCACAAGCGGATTCCCATGCATCGCCGCGAGATCCTTGATTGGCTGCGGGTGAAGGATGAACGCCGCCTGGACGAACTCTGGTGCCGGGCCGACGAGGTGCGCCGGCTCCACGTCGGCGACGAGGTGCATCTGCGCGGGCTGATCGAGTTCTCGAATCACTGCGTGCGCCGGTGCGCCTACTGCGGGCTGCGAGCCGGGAACCGGCGGATCGAGCGCTACCGCATGACGGCCGACGAGATCCTCGACTGCGCGCGCCAGGCGGTCGCGTACGGCTACGGCACGGTCGTGCTGCAATCGGGCGAGGATCCCGGCACGCAGGCCGCGTGGCTGGCCGATGTCATCCGCCGTATCAAGGCGGAAACACCGCTCGCCGTCACGCTCAGCCTCGGCGAACGCGAGGATGACGAACTGGCCCTCTGGCGGAAAGCCGGGGCCGACCGGTACCTGTTGCGGTTCGAGACCTCCAACCGCCGGCTCTACGAGCGGATCCACCCGCCGCGGCCCGGCATGCGATCCGATCGTTTCGCCATCCTTCGGCGGCTGCGGGAGCTCGGCTACGAAGTCGGCAGCGGCGTGATGATCGGCATCCCGGGACAGACCTACGACGATCTCGCCGAGGATATCGAGACGTTCCGCCGACTCCGCCTCGACATGATCGGCGTGGGGCCGTACATCGCACACCCCGACACGCCCCTCGGACAGCCGCGGCAGGACGCGCCGGTGCGTACCCCGGCCGGCCCGGCCGCGCAACCGGGAAACAGGGCGGCTGTTTTCGCGGTCGACACGGCAGTGGCGCACGAGCAGGTGCCCAGCACGGAACTGATGACCTACAAGACGATCGCCCTCGCGCGGATCGTATGCCCACAGGCGAACATTCCAAGCACTACGGCACTGGCGACACTGAACCGGGCAAACGGGCGCGAGCTGGGCCTCTCGCGCGGAGCCAACGTGATTATGCCGAACCTTACGCCCCTGCGTTACCGCTCTCTGTACGAGATTTACCCGGCGAAGGCCTGCCTGTACGAAACGGCGGCGGAGTGCGACGCCTGTCTGAAGCGTCGCCTCCGGGCGATGGGGCGCGAGGTCGGCACGGGCCGGGGCGATTCGCCCGGGCGTAACCCGGTTACTACAATCCCCCGAAGTGCGGAGAAGGACTGAAATGCCTGCAACGTCGGCGTTGCCGCAGATGAGCCTGAGCGAGGGTGCAACGGACTTCATCGATGACGCCCTGTTGACGAAGCTCGTGCAGGCCCCGCCGCCGGATGCGGCGCGCGTCCGTGAAATCATGGACAAGAGCCTCGCCAAGACGCCGCTGAGCGTCGAGGAGACGGCTTCGCTTCTGACGGTTACGGACCCAGCGATGATCGAGGAGATCTTCGAAACCGCGCGCCGGCTGAAGCGCGACGTCTATGGAAACCGGATCGTCCTCTTCGCTCCGCTGTACATCGGCAACGACTGCGTGAACGACTGTGCCTATTGCGCGTTCAAGCGGTCCAACCGCGCGGTCATCCGGCGCACGCTCGACAAGGCCGCGATCCGCCGCCAGGTCGAAGCCCTGGAGAACCACGGCCACAAGCGTCTCATCCTCGTCTTCGGCGAGCATCCGCGTTACAGCGCCGAGTTCATTGCTGATTCCGTGCGAACGGTGTACGGGGTACGGGTCGGCCACGGCGAGATCCGTCGCGTGAATATCAACGCCGCTCCCTTTGACATCGAGGGCTTCCGCACGATCAAAGCGGCCGGGATCGGCACGTTTCAGATCTTCCAGGAAACGTATCATCACGACACGTATGCGGCGCTCCATCCCCGCCACACGCGCAAGGGCAACTACCTGTATCGGCTTGATGGCCTGAGCCGCGCCATGGAGGCCGGCATCGACGACGTCGGCATCGGCGCCCTTTTCGGCCTGTACGACTGGCGCTTCGAG
>Ga0272448_1008938_pt1 | contig 10317 bp, 12 predicted proteins | sample YNPCB0191_FD_202220 | JGI IMG/M metagenome (GOLD analysis project Ga0272448, IMG submission 202220) | Hot spring sediment microbial communities from Yellowstone National Park, WY, United States - YNP-CB-019-1 | ecosystem: Environmental > Aquatic > Thermal springs > Hot (42-90C) > Sediment... | reverse complement strand
CAATCCCTATGATTATTGAACCTATTGCCCAACTTCCCTCAAGTATTACAAGAAGAGTTCCTCTTACAAATCTTGGGGAAAATTCTGCAAGATAAGCATTTACAACCGGGAGGAGCCCTCCAAGCCCAAATCCTGCAATAAATCTTACTATAAGAAGTGTTGTAAAATTAAGTTTGAGCCCCGTAAGCGCCGAGAAAATAGATACAATTGTTACCAAAATGCCTATTAACGGCTTTCTTCCGATAATATCTGCGATGTTTCCTGCAAGAAGTGCGCCTGTTAGCATGCCAAAGAAGGTAAACGATGCAATAAGGCTTGCTTTTGTTGGCTCAACACCATAAACCGTTGCAATTTTTGAAAGTGTAAGGCTTAATACCATTACACCTGCAGCAACAAGGCTCCAAAAGATTGAAGAAATGATAACAAGTTTTGTTTGAACTTGTTTTGAAATTTTGTTTTCCAAAAGTTCTTCTATTTCCATTTTATCAACCTCCGCCATATTATACATATGTATATACATATGTCAAAAGCAAAGAACTTTTTTCTCTTCATTGAATTTTTTAAATTTTGACTTCTCACATATAAATTTGAAATTTTTTGTAATGCCAAAATTTTCTAATTGAGAAAGAAGACTTACTTAAATCATAGGCTAACCCTTAAAAATATATATTAGTTGTATTTCAAAATAGTTTTTATTTTTATCTGTGCTAAACTTTTTTTAAATTTTGTTATAATAAATTAGCAAGCTTTATTGTAACAAATTAAAAAGGAGGTACAACGTGATTGTCAAGGTAGAAGTACCAAAATGGGGTCTAACGATGGAAAAAGCCGATGTTGTAAAGTGCTTAAGAACGAAGGTGAAAAGGTGGAGAAAGGTGAGCATCTTGTTGAATTAATGACAGAAAAAATCTCAAACTTTGTTGATGCCCCTGAATCAGGAGTTCTGAAGAAAATCTATGCAAAAGAAGGAGACGAAGTCAAGGTTGGCGAATTGCTTGCGGAGATTGAGACGGAGGAAATCTAAATGGGTTACAAAGAAATCCCTATCTTAGGTATCAGGAAAATTATTGCGGAAAGAATGATGCAATCAATATCCAATACTGCCCAGTATACAGAAAATATGGAAGTTGATGTTTCGGAACTAGTTGATTTGAGAGAAAGATTAAAGGGGGATTTCGAAAGAAGATTCGGTCTAAAGTTAACTTACACTCACTTTTTTGTTGTTATTGTAGCGAAGGCACTTAAAGAATTTCCTGTGATGAATGCTATAACAGAAGACGGGAAGATAAAAGTTTACGATGAGATTAATATCGGGGTAGCATTTGCATTGAAGGAAGGACTTATAGTTCCTGTAATTAAAAATGTGGAGACTAAGGGGATCGTTGAGGTTGCGTTTTCTCTGGACGAATTTGGCAAAAAAATAACGCAAAACACTTTAACTATGGATGATGTTACAGAAGGCACATTTACTATAACGAACCTGGGGATGTTTGGCATTGATAATTTCACACCGATTATTAATTATCCACAAGTTGCGATTCTTGGAATTAATAGAATTGTCAAGAAGCCTGTTGTAATTATGGATAAAATCGAGTTGAGAAACATGATGACTCTCTCACTTACTTCGGACCATAGAATCATTGATGGCGCGGTAGCAGCTCAATTTTTATCAAAATTGGGAACAATTTTGCAGGATAGGAATTTGATGGAAGAAGTCTCAAAATTTTAGGAGGTTAATATGGGGGCATTAAAAGCAGCCTTTATTTTTTTAGCACCTGACTCAAATCCTGAGAAGCAGAGGACTAAAGCCATAACACCAAGTGTTGAGCTTGATGTTATCCCTGTGAATAATTATAATGAAGCCTGCAGGGTAGCGCAAGAATTGGTGAGTGAAGGTGTTGTTGCGATTGAGCTTTGCGGTGGATTTGGAAATATAGGAGTTGCAAAGATAGTTGAAGCTATTAATGGGGCAGTTCCAGTTGGTGTAGTAAGATTTGATTTACACCCCGGCTTAAACAATAAGAGCAGGGATGTAATTTTTAAAAATCAATGATAAAAAGACTTAGTATAATGAGTCAATACCCTGAGAGGAAAAAATGGAGAATGGTCAAATGATGCAAATGCTTGAAAAGATGGTAAAAATTAGGAAATTTGAAGAAAAGGCAGCAGAATTGTTTGCGAAGGGCAAAATTCCTGGATTTGTACACTTGTACATTGGGGAAGAGGCAGTTGCTGTTGGAGCCTGTTCGGCCTTAAGAGATAACGATTTTATTACAAGTACTCACAAGGGGGCATGGTCACATAATAGCGAAAGGTGGAAATATTAAATTTATGATGGCAGAGTTATTCGGAAAAAGAACTGGTTATTGCAAAGGCAAGGGTGGCTCTATGCATATAGCAGATCTTGACCTAGGTATTCTTGGTGCAAATGGAATTGTTGGTGCTGGTCTACCAATTGCAATTGGAGCGGGATTGTCTGCGCAGGCAAGAAAAACAGATCAGGTAACAGTATGTTTCTTTGGTGACGGAGCTTCAAATAGAGGTACATTCCATGAATCAATAAATGTTGCTTCAATTTGGAAACTTCCGGTTGTTTTCTTAAACGAGAATAATCACTATGCAATTTCTTTCTCACAGAAAAAATCGATGGCTATCCCTAATATTTCGGATAGGGCAACTGCGTACGGAATCCCTGGTTTAACTGTCGATGGAAATGATGTAATAGCAGTCTACGAAGCAGTTTCCGAAGCTGTAAAAAGAGCGAGAAATGGGAATGGCCCAACTCTTATTGAAGCAAAGACTTATAGGTGGCGTGGTCACTTCGAAGGGGATCCAGTACTTTATAGGCCACAAGAGGAATTGGAAGAATGGAAAAAGAGGGACCCAATAAAGTTGTTTAAGGAGAGACTTGTAAACAGTGGAATTGCAACTGAGGATGAAATTGCCCAGATTGAAAAGAAAATTGAAGAAGAGGTAGAAGAAGCAGTTAAATTTGCTGAAGAAAGCCCTTATCCCAATCCAGAAGAAACATTTGAAGATGTTTATGCATAAGGAGGGAGAAATGAAAAAGATTTCATATTTAAAAGCAATAAATGAAGCCCTTTCCGAAGAAATGGAAAGAGATAGTAATGTGATAATCTTTGGAGAAGACGTAGGACTATTTGGTGGATGTTTTGGTGTAACTCAAGGCCTTTACAACAAATTCGGTCCTGACAGAGTAAGAGATACACCTATTTCGGAAACTGCAATTGCTGGATTAGCAGTCGGTGGAGCTGCAACAGGAATAAGACCAGTAGCTGAACTTATGTTTGTTGATTTTGTCGGAGTTGCAATGGATGAGATTATGAATCAAGCGGCAAAGATGAGATATATGTTTGGTGGTAAGGCAAAATTGCCCTTGGTGATAAGAATGCCTTATGGTGCAGGAATTAACGCAGCAGCCCAACATTCTCAAAGTCTTGAAGCATTATTCACAAATATTCCTGGATTAAAAGTAGTAATGCCTTCGACTCCTTATGATGTAAAGGGATTATTGAAGTCGTCTATTCGTGATGAAAACCCGGTCATTTTCCTTGAACATAAACTTCTTTATGGGACCACAGGAGAAGTACCAGAAGAAGAGTATTTAATACCTTTAGGTAAAGGTGATATTAAGCGAGAGGGTAAGGATGTATCAGTTATTGCTACAGGTCTTATGGTTCACAGAGCATTAGAGGCAGCTGATAAACTTGCAGAGGAGGGTATTTCTGTGGAAGTAGTTGATCCGAGAACGCTTGTTCCTCTTGATAAAGAGATAATTATTGATTCTGTAAAGAAAACAGGAAGGGCAATTATTGTCCACGAAGCTCCTAAGACAGGTGGCTTTAGTGGAGAAATTGCTGCTGTCATTGCTGAGCACGCATTCCCCTATCTCAAAACAGGAATTGTAAGAGTTTGTGGGAAGGATACACCAGTTCCTTTCTCGCCCCCATTGGAGAAGTTCTATATGCCCAAGGTTGATGATATAATAGATGGTATAAAAAAATTGATGATGTAATATGAGAAAAGGGAAAATAGGAATAATAGCAAATCCACAATCAGGCAGGGACATTAGAAGGCTTGTAGCTCACGCTTCTGTGTTTGATAACGAGGAGAAAGTGAATATAGTGGAGCGCATGCTCTCTGTTTTTAATGAATTAGGACTCTCTTCTTTATATTATATGCCTGATTCGTATGGTATAGTCGAAAAAGCTTCAGAGAGACTTGGAAAATTAAACTATGATGTGAATGCTGTCAATATGTTGTTAACACACTCAGAGGAAGATAGTACCACTGCAGGGAATATTCTTCAGAAAATTGTTGATTTGATCATTGTTATTGGTGGGGATGGGACACATCGAGCAGTTGTAAAGGGACTGGACCTAAATGATCCAGTCCCGATTGTTGGAATATCAACAGGTACTAATAATGTATTTCCTTCAATGGTTGAGGCGACAACAGTTGCAATAGCATCTTATGCTTTTGCCTCTGGAATTGTAAAGAAGGAAGATGCTGCAAAAAGAGAAAAGATCATAAAAATTAACTGGAACGATAACGAAGACATTGCTTTAATCGATGTTGTTTTTTCAAACGAAAAGTTTGTAGGGTCAAGAGCCATATGGAATCCGGAGTCTTTACATGCAGTTTTTGCTTCAAGAGCAGAGCCTTTTAATATTGGTTTTTCCTCCTTGCCAGGTATTCTTGCACCTTCTGGAAGAAATGATCCATTTGGCTCATATATTATTCTTGGACAAAGTGATAAGTTTGTTAAATTTGCTATAGCACCAGGCAAAATTGTTAATATTAGCTTTACAGAATTTGGGCATATATATCCTGGGTTGCCTTATAAGTACAGTTTTAACTGCGGAACTATAGCACTTGACGGCGAAAGAAAAATAGAAATATTTAAGTCTACCGAATTTTTAGTATCTTTAGTTGAGAACGGCCCCTATGTTTTAGATATAAACAAAACTATTAAACTTGCAACTGAGAGTGGACTGTTTAATTTGTAGTAAAAAGGGCTGGTTGTGTTTTGCCAGCCCTCTCAAAAAAAACAATCAAAAAGTTATTTTACTACTTTACCAATTACTTCTCCTTCTTTTACCTCTTCATTTTCTTTCTTAATAATTTTTAACCTTCCACTTTCAGGAGCTTGAACTTTTAAGGTAATTTTTTCAATCATAACTTCGGCAACCTCTTCATTTTTTTCGACTGAGTCCCCATCTTCTTTGTACCATCTAACAATTATTCCAACCTTGCTGTCATTACTAACTTTTGGAACAATAATGTCGTATTCCATTTTAATCCCCATTGCCTCAAAACATTGTTTTTACTTTTTGTATTATTTTGTCTTTGTCAGGCAATACGAATTTTTCAAGGACTCTGCTGTAAGGTACAGGGACATCAGGATAAGCAATTCTTGCAGGAGGTGTTTTTAAAGATACCTCATTTTGTTCCACAACAGAAGCAATAATTTCGCCAGTCATTCCATAACTTAAGTAGTCTTCATCAACAACAAGAAGTCTTCCTGTTTTCTTAACTGAGCTTATTACAGTCTCTTTGTCCAATGGAACTAAAGTTCTTAGATCTATAACCTCAGCACTGATTCCATCTTTTTCAAGTTCTTTAGCTGCCCACAGAGCTTCGTAAACCATCCTCGAAATGGTTACAATCGTTAAGTCTTTTCCTTCTTTTACGATATTCGCTTTTCCAATAGGAATAGTGTATGGTTCTTCGGGTACATCTACCGCTGCTTCTTCGGGCGAAGGCATCCAACCGAGTCCCATCAATCCTTTGTGGAAGAAGTACATAACAGGGTTATCATCTCTTATTGATGAAATCATTAGTCCCTTTGCATCATATGAGTTTGAAGGAATTACTATCTTTAAACCAGGAACATGAGCAAACAATGCATAGAGGCATTGTGAATGTTGTGCCGCATCGCTATATCCTCCACCAATTGCAGTAGTTATCACAATTGGCATTTTTACTTGGCCGTTTGACATATAGTGAGCTTTTGCTATATGATTGTAAATTTGGTCCATTGCGACACCGAAAAAGTCAACAAACATTAGTTCTGCTATTGGTCTCATCCCTTTTGAAGCTGCCCCTAATGCCGCTCCAAAGAATGCAGACTCACTTATGGGAGTGTCTTTTACCATTTCCGGTCCAAACTTTTGAAGCAAACCATTAGTTGCGCCAAAAATCCCTCCGTAAGCCCCGACATCTTCGCCCATTACAAAAACTGAAGGATCTCTTTCCATTTCTTGGGCGATCGCCTCAGAAATTGCAAGATACATTGGTAATTTTCTTGCCATTTTTATCACCCCCTATGGAAGACATTTTCAAGAGCTTCCTGTGGCTCTGGATAAGGACTTTCTCTTGCAAAGTCGATAATTGATTTTATTTCATCTTCAATTTCTTTTTTGATTGCTGTTAGTTTTGCTTCATCTACAATGTGTCTTTCCAACAGTTTGTTCTGTAATTTAGTAAGCGGATCCCTTGACTTTGCTTCTTCTAAGTCTTCCTTTGGTCTATAAAGCTGAGGGTCTCCTTCAAAATGTCCTCGGAATCTGTAAACTCTTACCTCAATTAAACTCGGTCCTTCACCGCGGCGGGCTCTCTCTACAGCTTCCTTAGCAACTTCATAAACTGCTATAACATCTTCTCCGTCAACATAAACTCCTGGTATTCCATAACCTTTTGCCCTTTCAGTGTTTCTATCGATACTCGTTGAGACATTCTTAGGAACCGATATTGCCCAACCGTTGTCTTCGATAACAAAAATAACTGGAAGTTTCCAAGCAGCAGCTAAATTTAGAGACTCGTGAAAAGTTCCTTGGTTTGCAGCTCCATCACCACCAACAGCTACTGCTACATAATCCTTTCCTTGCATTTTTGCTGCAATTCCGACTCCAGTTGCCTGAGGGAAACTCGCACCTACGATACCACTGCAACTAAAGTTAACATTTGTATCAAAAAGATGCATGTGACCACCTTTCCCTCTTGAAAGTCCGGTAGCTTTGCCAAAAATTTCTGCAGTCATTTTTCTGAGGTCAACACCTTTGGCAATTGCGAAGTGGTTAGCTCTATGAGTTCCTACGACCGCGTCCTCTGGCCTTAAGTGCCTACAAATCCCAACAGCAGAAGATTCCTGACCTGAAGATAGATGTAACTCGCCAGGAATGGGTCCTTTGGAGATGTCAAAAGCTGGAGTCTTTCCCTCATAGTAAATAGCGCCGAGTGTCTCTTCATAGGTTCTGATCATGTACATTTTTTTGTACATCTCAAGTAGAATCTCGTTACTAATTTCCGCCATATACATCACCCCCTTTTTTATTATTAGGTCATTGCGACCCATTAATCATTATAGATTACTTTTTCAAAAAGTCAATATGATGTTTGTGAAATACTTGTAAAATTATCCTTTAAAGGGTTTTTCTTTAAACAATCGAGTATTTGTGCTTCAAAAGTACTTGAAATTTAGGAAAGGTATTGCTAATAATTTTGTCTGGATTAATTATCGTGTTGAATTACGCTCATAATTTATAAACCTCATCCTTTCGATTCCGACTTTGATAAAATAAAGAAATCTCTTATATCTTCATCCCATGGGTCACATAAAATTACACCAAAATTTGAAAATCAGTAATATACCCTTCTCTTGACATGATGGCAAAAAAATGTATAATCTGTTGACCATATGGATGCCAAAATGGAAAAGATTGAATTTAAAAGTGTGCAACCAGGTTTAAAAATTGCTCTTATTGGTGACATAGGAATCGGTAAAAGTACCGTTTTGAATAGGGTATTGTCTTCAATCGATGAAATCCCTTATGGCTTCAGGACATTCCCTGTGATTGAAGGAAGTGCGCTTAAAGGATTTAAGATAGTAAATTTAAGGACACTTGAAGAAGCACCTATTGGGAATTTTGACGAGAATTTTGTAATTCACCCTGTTACCGATGGATTTGAAACTGTTGGCGTAAAGGCATTAGAGGACGCACTCAATTTTGGAAAAGTAATCGTAATGGACGAACTTGGGTTCCTTGAAAAAGACGCTTTAAAGTTTAAAGAGATGGTTTTTAAGGTCCTTCAAAGTGATAAACTTGTTTTTTATGTTGTAAAATCAGACCTTAACGCATTTTTGAAAGATACGCTCAAGTTTGCAAACCGTATTTTTGAGGTAAACAAAGCAAATAGGGACAAACTCCCAGAAGAAATCTGGAGGTATGTATGGGATTATATGAAGATCTCATAGAAAGCGTAAAGCCGCAACACTTCGAGGCTGTAAAAGATGTAAGGGTTGGTACTGTGTGGAGTGCAGTTCAATCAAAGGATGTTGGCATTGCTCTTACATATTCAACTATGTATGACGAGGTTGAGGACGCAGGCAATCTGGTTGGTAAAAGCGTAAAAGAGTTATTAGACTATATGCTTACTTTTAACCTTACTAAAATTTCTATTGGTGTTGCTGCACTTAATTCCGTTATACCTTTGCCTTCTCAATACGAGACTTTTAATGTCCTTGATTATATTGAAAGCGTTTCCGATAATAAAAGGGTTGTTTTCGTGGGACACTTCCCGATATCAGATAGATTAAGAAGTAAAGCAAAAGAAGTTATAGTCCTTGAAAGAAACCCAAGAGAAAATGACTTAATTGACACAGCAGCCTATTACATAATCCCTGATGCGGATATTGTTGCAATAACTGGCTCTACTCTTGCAAATAAAAGCCTTGAAAGCCTCCTTTCATTTAAAAGGAAAGGCATAACGATTGTTTTTGGGCCCTCAACACCAGCATCCCCTGTCCTTTTTGACTATGGTGTGGATATAATAGGTGCATCGGTTGTCCAAAATCCACAGTTTGTCCTTAATGCAATTTCCCAGGGCGGAAAACTTTCAAACTTTAAAAGATATCTTGAGTTTATAGTTTTAAGGAGGGAACAAAGATGAAAAAGCTTGTCTTATTTATCCTTATCTTTGCATTAGTTTTTAGTCTTTATCCTATAAAACCTCTTAAGGCTGCTTCTTATGTGCCTATGGGGACATTTGAATTTAGCGATGGAAGCCCGAATTTCAAGATAGACAACTTTAAGCGGACGCTTGATGTTGCACCAATTTCAAAGGGTGATACTCTTTTTGTCCCGATAAGAGCGGTTATTGACGAATTGGGTGGGACAATTTCATACAATCCAAAGGAAAAGTTAGTTACAATCACTCTCAATAGCACGAATGTGAATTTGTGGCTTAATAAGGATATTGCGCTTGTGAATGGGAAAAGTACATCTATCGAAATGCCCGTTATTAAGAATGGGCGAATGCTTGTTTCTATTAAGGACATTACAAGCCTTTTTTCAGGCAACATAATCTCTAAAAATTCTTTTGAACTTCCCAAACAACTTGTTGAGGCGTTCGACACAACGGGCAGGCGCATAATGGTGCCAAAGAGGATTAATAAGATTGTTTCCCTATATCCAATGGCAACATTACTTTTATTCCCGCTCAATATGCAGGATAGAGTTATTGCAATACCTGTTGCAAAGGTCTTGAATATGGACAACTTTGAGAAGGTTTTCCCTGGGGCAAAAAATATTCCAAGTGCAGGCGATTTCAGGAATCCAAATGTTGAGACAATTTTAACATTCAAGCCCGACCTTGTCATCACAAGCTCAACAACGCAAATAAACAAACTTGTTGAAGTTGGTATCCCCGTTGCACTTCTTGATGTTGAAACGGTTTCAGGTGTCCTCAAGTCAACACAATTTTTGGGCTCAATTCTTGGGAAAAATACTGAAGCAAAAAATGTCCTTGTGTATCTAAACTCCAAACTATCATATATTGAAAGCAAGACAAAATATCTTCAAAACAAGAAGAAGGTTTACTTTGCAATTGGGAAACTCACACAAACAGCAGGCTCAACCCTTATCCAGAATGAAATTATAAGTCGAGCAGGTGGTATAAGTGTTACATCATCATTAAAAGGCGGAAAGGTTGATATCTCAATTGAGCAAATACTTAATTACAACCCTGACTATATTATCCTTGCACCGTACTGCGCAGATACCGTCCAATCCGTTCTCTCAAATAGTGCACTCCAGAATGTAAATGCCGTGCAGAACAAGAAAGTTTTTGTTATGCCTCAATTTATTGGCTCTTACGACCTTCCAGAACCTGAAGCAATTCTTGGGATAATGTGGCTTTCAAATACGCTCTATCCAAACGAAGTTAACTTCGACCTCAAAAAAGAGGCAAAGGAGTTTTACAAGGCGATATTCAATTATGATTTGAAAGATACCG
>Ga0272448_1008937_pt1 | contig 10319 bp, 7 predicted proteins | sample YNPCB0191_FD_202220 | JGI IMG/M metagenome (GOLD analysis project Ga0272448, IMG submission 202220) | Hot spring sediment microbial communities from Yellowstone National Park, WY, United States - YNP-CB-019-1 | ecosystem: Environmental > Aquatic > Thermal springs > Hot (42-90C) > Sediment... | reverse complement strand
GACAGCACTGCTTTGCGGCGTGTTGCTGGCGACCCTGGCGTGGGGGATGCCGGTGCCGTCTGCTGCGGAAGCCGTACTTGAAGGCATGGCGCTTGGTTTGTGGCCCATAATCTGGGTAGTTGTCGCAGCGATGTTCACATACAACCTTTCGGTGAAGAGCGGCGCTATGGAAGCCATAAGAGGGATCCTGTCCGGGATATCTCCCGACAGGAGGGTTCAGGTCCTGATCCTGGCGTTTGCGTTTGGCGGATTCCTTGAGGCCACGGCCGGCTTCGGCACCGCTGTGGCTATACCCGCCGGCATGCTGGCCGCACTGGGTTTTGAACCGATATTTGCCGCCGTAATATGTCTTGTCGCGAATACCGTGCCCGTAGCTTTCGGAGTTGTCGGTATACCGGTTATAACCCTGGCGAAAATCACAGGCCTCCCCCTTCAAAACCTTTCTGTGTATACGGCGCTGCAGCTCCTGCCTTTCGCCGTGGTATTGCCGCTTTTGCTTGTTGCGATAACAACGCGCGGCGTTAAACATATCAGAGGAGTTGCCGTTCTTGCGGCTGTCGGGGGAATAGGTTTCGGTACAGGCCAGACCATAGCCGTGATTATACTGGGACCGGAGCTCGCGGCAACGGCGGGTTCCATAACTGCTCTTGTACTGCTGATACTGGTAAACAGAATTTTTCCCATTGATCAAAAGCGCCTGTGGTATTTTCCGGGGGAGAACGGTTTCAGGCTTAAAGAAAACAAGCCTATAACGTTAATCGAAGGCATCAAAGCCTGGAGCCCTTACATAATCCTGCTGGTCCTGGTACTCCTCACAAGGCTGCCTGCATTACAGTTCCTCAGTCGATATCCTTTTGAGCAGAAAGTCACTTTATTTACAGGCCCTGGGGGAAAGCCGCAGTCATTTTCACTGCTTACGAATCCGGGAACCCTGATAGTTATTTCAGCCGTTTTTGGGGGAGCAATTCAGAGGGTACCTTTCAAGGCCATGCTCATGGTTGTTAAAACTACATTGAAACAACTCCTGAGGACGATGATTACGGTTCTCTCAATCGTAGCGCTTGCGAGAGTGATGGGATACAGCGGCATGGTTGCGGCGCTTGCGTCGGGGCTTGCAGCGGCGGCCGGAAGGTTTTACCCGTTCATTTCACCGCTCATGGGAGCGATAGGTACATTCCTTACAGGCAGTGACACATCGTCGAATGTGTTGTTCGGGGAACTTCAGAAACAGACCGCTGCCAATATCGGGGCTGACCCTTCGTGGATAGCGGCTGCGAACGCTTCGGGCGCAACCGCCGGGAAGATGGTATCGCCGCAGAGCATAGCCATAGCGACGTCTGCCGTAGGACTGAAGGGGCTTGAAGGCAGGATACTGTCTGCGACGTTAAAATACGCCGCGGTGTTCGTCCTGCTTTTGGGAGCGCTTGTATACGGCGCGTACCTTCTGCGGTAAGAATAAAACCAATAAACGCAACCAATAAAAGTATGGCATTGTATCGTAAAATATAGTATGGTATAATGAGCAAAAAGCAGCAAAGGCTGTGAAGGAGTAAAGTAGGCGGGCAGTGTGCCATACAGAGAGAAGGCGTTTTAAGCTGGAAGCGCCTTTATGGAAAGAACCGTCGAAGTTCCCTCCGGAGCCGCATTCTGAACTGACAGTAGGAAATGCCGGAGCGAAACCGTTAAAATGAGGAAATAATTTGACACAGGGCGGCGTATCGCCCGTGAAAGTTGTTTCATGGAGAGCCTGTCGCCTCTGGCGCAGGAAAAAAGGTGGTAACGCGGAGCCAAACCCTTCGTCCTTGTTTTTGACAAGCGGCGGAGGGTTTATTAATGACAGGGGACACACATCTTGCTGGAGGTGAGAGGTGAGAGGTGAGAGGTGAGAGATGGGAATGGCCCCTTTTGATTATAGAAAGGAGATACGGTTAATGCGAGAAAAATTGAGAAGCATCAAAATCAAGGCTGAAGAAGAGCTTTCATCAATCAAAACGGTACAGGAACTTGAAAATTTCAGGGTAAGGTACCTCGGCAAAAAGGGGGAGCTGACATCCGTGCTGAGGGGCATGGGGGCGCTATCGCCGGAAGAAAGGCCAGTGATAGGACAGCTTGCCAATGAGGTGAGGGCGTTCCTTGAAGGCAGTATCGAACAGGCGTATGCGGGGATCGCCAGAAAGGAGAGGGTGGCCAGGCTTGAAAGCGAGACAATAGATGTCTCCATGCCCGGCAAAAGGAGGAAATTAGGCACCATACACCCGTTGACGACGGTTATAGACAGGATAAAGGAAACGTTCCTGGGAATGGGGTACGAAATTGCCGAGGGGCCGGAAGTCGAATACGACTATTACAATTTTGAAGCCTTGAATATGCCTAAAGGCCATCCGGCAAGGGATACGCAGGATACATTTTATATAAACGAGAACATCCTTTTGAGAACCCAGACGTCTCCAGTCCAGGTAAGGGTCATGGAGAACAAAAAGCCCCCCATACGGATTATCTGCCCCGGAAGGATATACCGTTCCGACGCGGTAGATGCGACGCATTCGCCGGTATTCCACCAGGTCGAAGCGCTGGTGGTCGACAGGGGAGTGACAATGGGCGACCTTATCGGCACACTGCAGGTGTTTTCGAAAAGTCTCTTCGGAGAAGATGTAAACATCAGACTGAGGCCACACCACTTCCCGTTTACGGAACCCAGCGCGGAGGTGGACGTCTCATGCTGGATGTGCGGCGGGAAAGGGTGCCGGGTGTGCAAGGACGAAGGCTGGATAGAGATACTGGGCGCCGGGATGGTCCACCCGAGGGTGCTTGAGATATGCGGCATAGATCCTGAGGTGTACAGCGGCTTTGCCTTCGGCCTCGGGGTTGAGAGGACGGCGCTGGGAAGGTTCAACATTGACGATATCCGGCTTTTCTATGAAAACGATATAAGGTTTTTGAACCAGTTCTAACATACTGCGGGAGATTTGAGAGGAGAATGTGAAATGAAGGTGCCATTAAGCTGGTTAAAGGATTATGTTGATATAAGAGTCTCTGCCGTTGAGCTCGCCGAAGCCCTTACAATGTCGGGGTCGAAGGTGGAAGGGCTTGAAACCAGGGGAGAAGAGATATCAGGCGTAGTAGTGGGAAGGATCATATCCCTGGAAAAACATCCCGATGCGGATCGGCTGCAGGTTTCGATGATAGACGTCGGCGACGGTGCGATACAGGTGGTTACCGGCGCACGGAACGTCAAAATCGGGGATTATATACCCGTAGCGCTGGATGGGTCGTCGCTGCCGGGAGGGCATCAAATAAGGAAAGGGAAGCTCAGGGGAGTGGAATCGGAAGGCATGATGTGTTCGATACAGGAGCTGAACCTCGGCAGGGACGACTACCCTGATGCTGCGGAAGACGGGATATTCATACTGGGAAGCGGGTATAAGCCCGGGACGGATATCAGAGAAGCACTGGGGCTTAACGATACGGTGGTGGAATTCGAAATCACCTCAAACCGTCCGGATTGCCTCAGCATGCTCGGAATAGCGAGAGAAGCCGCCGTCACACTCGGGTGCGAATTGAAAAAGCCCCGCATAAGTGTCAGGGAAGAAGCCGACGACGTGCACAGGCATGCGTCCGTAGAAATAAAAGACGCAGACCTTTGCCCCAGGTATGCGGCAAGGGTTGTAACCGATGTCAGGATAGGCCCGTCGCCGAAATGGATGAGAGACAGGCTGAAGGCTGCCGGTGTAAGGCCCATCAATAACATAGTGGATATTACGAATTATGTGATGCTGGAGTTGGGTCAGCCTATGCACGCCTTTGACCTCAAATACCTCAGGGGAAACAGGATTGTCGTCAGAAGGGCTTATGAGAATGAAACCCTGAGGACTCTTGACGGCCAGGAGAGGAAGCTTGACCCTTCCATGCTTGTGATAGCCGATGAGGGCAGGGCTGTTGCGGTAGCTGGAGTAATGGGCGGGGCAAATTCCGAGGTCGGTGAAGATACAACCTCCATACTTTTCGAATCAGCTAATTTCAACGGCACATCGGTAAGGCTTACCTCAAAGAAGCTGGGTTTCAGGACGGAAGCCTCCGGACGCTTCGAAAAAGGCCTGGATATCGAAAATGTCATCGCCGCGGTCGACAGGGCCGCGCAGCTGGTCGAGGAACTCGGCGCGGGCCGGGTGTGCAAGGGCGTAATAGACTGCAATATGGCAAAGGAAGAAGAAAAACTTATCAAATTGAGACCTGAGAGGATAAACAGTTTTCTCGGCGCTTCGATTCCGACCGACTTTATGATAAATACATTGAAGGCGTTGGAATTCGATGTGGACGAGAAAAACCTGTTGGTCAGGGCGCCTTCCTTCAGGTCCGACGTCGAAAGAGAAGCGGATATAGCCGAAGAAATAGCAAGGTTTTACGGCTACAATAGAATTGAAGCCACGCTTCTTTCGGGAAAAACGCCTACCATGGGCAAAAAAACCTACAAACAGAAAATCGAGGACCTCATAAGGAACACTATGGTGTCCTGCGGGCTTTCGGAGATATACACGTATTCGTTCACCAGTCCCAAGGTGTTTGACAAGCTCTGCCTGCCTGCAGACAGCGAACTGCGGAAGGCCGTGGTGATATCCAATCCGCTTGGAGAAGATTACAGCATAATGAGGACCACTACAATTCCGGAAATGCTGGAGGTTATAGCCACAAACTACAATAGGAGGACTGAGGGCGTAAGGCTGTTTGAAATGTCGCACATCTATGTGCCTGAAAGCCTGCCGCTAGTTAAGCTTCCTGATGAAAAACCCATTCTGACGCTCGGCGCATACGGGGATACCGACTTTTATGAAATGAAGGGGGTAATTGAAGAACTCTTAATTGCTCTCGGGATTAAGGATTATGACTTTGAGCCCGAAAAAAACAACCCCGCCTTTCATCCCGGCAGGACGGCAAGCCTTCTTATAAACGGGCGTAAGGCCGGCATAGCAGGAGAAATACACCCTGAGGCCGCAGAAATGTTTGGGGCTCCGGAAAGGAGCTATATATCCGTAATTGAAATCGGACTTCTGATTTCATGCTCAGATCTGGCAAAATCCTATACCTCCCTGCCGAAATTCCCGGCGGTTGCCAGAGATATTGCCATGGTGGTGAACGACGGTATTATGGTCAGGCAGATTGAGAATGTTATAAGGAATAAATCGGGGAATATACTGGAAAATATTTCATTATTTGATGTTTACAGGGGCAGACAGGTTCCCGACGGGATGAAGAGCGTGGCGTATTCCATTACTTTCAGGGCTGAGGACAGGACGCTTACGGACGATGAAGTCAGCCGGGTCATGCAGAAAATTGTCGAAGGGCTCAAAAGCGAACTTGATGCGCAACTCAGGGAGTAAGGCTGAACGCAATAAAAAGTATAACAGGCACAAAGTGGACATTCCCAATTCTAGAAGTGAGAAGTGAGAAGAGAGAAAACTAGAATCCCACCTCTCACCTCCCACCTCTCACCTCCAGCAAGAGGTGTGTCCCCTTACCTTTATTAAAGCTGGCGTTCGGCCATTTCTATCATTTTTTTCACCATGTTTCCGCCTATCGGGCCGCCGTGCGCCCCGTTGATTTTTGCCGGGACGTCGCCCTGGTAATGGTCGTTGTTTTCCTTTACCCACTGGAGCATCCCGATTTCCTGCGCCGTTTCAAGCTTGAACCGTGTCAGTGCCTCCCTGCTTCCGGGGACAAGCGGAGTTTTCCGACTTGACATGTTTATCACGCTCCTTTCGTCTTTTTGTAGTCTTTTGTACTTTAATTATTATGGTTTAAAACAAATTTTTGTTACGTAAAAAATAATTCAAGAATTGGTTTTAATAGTATGATTTTATATTCGATTTCATTGTATAATATATATGAGTATTGAGCGGGCAGGGATTTTATCAATGGACGAAGGAAGCAAAAACCATTCGCTTTACAGTTTTTTCAAGCAACTCGACCGTTCGCGGTTCATGGACGGAGAATACAAGGACCTGGCGCGTTGCGACAACGCTTTTCCGATAGGCTATGGCCAGACTATTTCCCAGCCTACGCTTGTTTATGAAATGACAAGGAGGCTGAAGCTTGAAAAAAATCTGAAGGTACTGGAGATAGGGACCGGTTCAGGTTATCAGACGGCTTTTCTCGCTGAGTTTGCACGAGAGGTTTTTACCGTGGAGCTGATTCCGGAGCTTTCGGAAAAGGCAGAGGAAAGACTCAAAAGTCTCGGTTACGGGAATATAAAATTCAGAATCGGCGACGGGAGCGAGGGTTGGGAGGAGCATGCGCCATATGACAGGATAATTGTGACCGCGGCGGCCTCCAGGATTCCCCAGAGCCTTGTCGAGCAGCTCGGCAGTCCCGGAAGGATGATTGTTCCGGTGGGCGAACGGTATGCGCAGGACCTCTTGCTTATAATACGGGATACAGACGGTACGGTCGGGAAAAAATCGCTGGGGGAAGTCGTATTTGTAGAATTCAAAGGCAGGTACGGATGGAATATCGGATAAAAAACATTCTATAGACATCGGGAGGCAGAGAAATGGAAAAGCTGGCGTTTGATTGTTCGAAGGCTTCGGTTTTCCTGAAGGAACACGAGTTGCTTTATCTGGAGGATTTCGTAAAATCGGCTCACAGGGCCTTGCATGAAAGGACCGGGCCGGGCAACGACTTTACGGGATGGGTAGACCTGCCGCAGAAGTACGACAGGGAAGAATTCGGGCGCATACTCGGGGCGGCGGAGAAGATACGTTCCGATTCGGACGCCCTGGTGGTGATAGGCATAGGAGGCTCGTATCTCGGAGCAAGGGCGGCGGTTGAGGCGCTGACCCATACCTTTTACAACCTGCTGCCAAAAACGAAAAGAAATGCCCCTGAAATATTTTTTGCGGGCAACAACATAAGTCCGGCCTACCTTAACGGCCTTATGGAGATTCTTGACGGCAAGGAGGTTTCCGTAAACGTAATATCCAAATCGGGGACCACGACTGAGCCTGCTATAGCTTTCAGAATCTTCAAGGAGTATATGGAGAAAAGATACGGCAGGAAAGCATCCCGCAAAAGGATATACGCAACTACCGACAGGCAGAGGGGCGCTTTGAAAAGGCTTGCCTGCGATGAAGGATACGAGAGTTTCGTCATACCCGACGACGTTGGCGGGAGGTATTCGGTACTGACGGCGGTCGGACTTCTGCCGATGGCCGCATGCGGCATAGACATCGGAAGGATGATGGAGGGCGCCGCACAAGCCTCCGAACTCTATATGGACACCGGCTTGAAGGAGAATGACTGCTACAGGTATGCGGCCGCGCGGAATGCCTTGTATAGAAAAGGCAGGACCACGGAAATCATGGTCAACTACGAACCTTCCCTTCATTTCTTTACGGAGTGGTGGAAACAGCTTTACGGTGAAAGCGAAGGCAAAGACGGCAAGGGTATATTCCCGGCGGGGGTGGATTTCACAACAGACCTCCATTCAATGGGCCAGTATATGCAGGATGGGATGAGGAACATATTCGAGACCGTATTGAATGTCGAAAGGCCGGAAAAGGATTACGTCGTCCCGCATGACAGGGATAATATCGACGGGCTTAATTTTCTTGCCGGCAACGGCATGGATTTCATAAACAAAAAGGCCATGGAGGGCACAGCGCTTGCCCATACCGATGGAAACGTGCCAAACCTGTCCGTCAGCATACCCAGGATTGATGAATACTGGTTCGGAAGCCTTGTATATTTCTTTGAAAAAGCCTGCGGCATAAGCGGATACCTTCTCGGCGTCAACCCGTTCGACCAGCCGGGAGTGGAGGCATATAAGAAGAATATGTTTGCCCTGCTCGGCAAACCGGGCTATGAAGAACAGAGGCAAAGACTCGAAGCCAGGCTGAAAGACGGTTAAATATTGTACACCGTTATTTCGGGCCTGGACCCCAGCCTTAACGGGAAAAGCACGTTGCCGAGCCCTCTGCTGATATAGAGCTTTATTCCGTTTACGGTGTGGAGGCCGGACCTTATTCCCATTTTGCACAGCTTTTCATGTCTTAAAGCCTTGAACTCCAGCCCGAACGGAAGCCAGACCTGGCCGCCGTGAAAATGGCCGCAGATGAGGTAATCCACGCTGTTGGCCGGCATACGCAGCGCTATGTCGGGATTATGGGAAAATGCGATTTTCGCCGAAACATCGCCCGGACACGATGCCAGAGCTTTTGCATAATCTCCGCTGCCTGTCTTTACGTCGGAAATCCCTATAATCCCAAATTTCCTGGAATCCTTGATAAAGGTTTCCGAACGGTCATGCAGGATTGTTATCCCGCGCCTCTCCATTCCATCCGCCAGATAACGGATTCCCTCGGCATCGCCCTTCATCGCTTTGTATTCATGATTTCCAAAACAGGCATATGAAATATGCTTTCCCTTGATATAATCAATGAATTTAAAAAACCTCTTCATCTGGCTTTTGTTTTCTATGAAATCTCCCGTGAGCAGGAGCAGGTCGGGTTTTTCCTCATTCAGCACGGCTTTTATCTTTTTCCATGGCACCATAAGGTTTCCCACATGCAAATCGGACAATTGAATGATCTTAAGGCCTTTATCCGGCCTTTCTGCAAAGTCTACCCTTACCACTTCGGCAAATCCCGCCTCAAAACGCATATAACCCGCCAGCAGTATCACCGCCGCCAGCAGAATAAGCAAATATGCCATCGCCAACCTCCGTCTTACGCCATAGACACTGAATATGCGGCGCCATTAATAAGCCATAATATATTATAATATATCAATTACCCGTTTTGCGAACAACTCTATTTGACTTATTTTTGAAACAAAAATATAATTGATTCCACACCCTCCCGGTAAGGAATACCCGTGACTCAGCGGGTGTGTCCCCTTACCTTGGACGTCTGGTCATACGAGATGCAAGGCGAGATGCCGCTGATTGCATCGAGGCTTAGCGAAATGAGTCGATGCAGTAGAATAATTAAATCAAATTATTCCGGAGTGCCGCCATGCGGGAACTTTTTAAAGGCCTGATCGCATAAGTTCCGTCCCGTCCCGCTTGCATGATTTGGATAATCATAGTATAGTATCAATATATATTTAAAGACAGGGAAGACTGCCATATGATTGAAAACTGCACCATAGTAGACGCACATGTTCACACGTTTCAAAACGATGAAATTGCTTTAAAAGTCATCGGTTCCTTTAACAAGGCCTATGACGTGCGTTTTGACAATCCGGGCACAGGTTCGGTCGGCGACGTGCTTTTGAATATGAGCAAGAACTCCATAGATTACACGGTAATGACAAATTTTGCACTCCCGAAGATACTCGACAGAAATAACCTGTGGACGATAGAAACGGCGGGAATTCATAAAAACCTTATACCTCTTGTCAGCTTTCACCCTGAAATGGATGGCGATTTCGCCACTCTCCTGAGGAATTACGTAAAACTCGGCGCCAAGGGCATCAAGCTTCATCCCATGGCCCAGGGGTTTGACCCCGACCATCCAAGGATGCGTATTATCTATGACTACTGCAACGAATTTTCGTTTCCTATAGTTTTTCACTGCGGAAGGGTGTCGAATGCGCGGCTCAACAGGTTTTCCGACCTCAAATCCATACTCCCCGTAATTGAGAAATATGCGGAAATACCCTTAATCCTGACCCATATGGCGGACGGCAACGTCGGAGATGTGCTCTTCATGGCGAAAAACTATAAAAACGTCTTTTTCGACACTTCGATAGTAATAACCGGTTACCAGCCGATTGCACGGCATAATGAGCCGAGCTGGCTTGACGACTATATGGTGGCGGACGTTATAAATACAATAGGCGCAAAGCGCGTGGTATTCGGCTCGGATTATCCCTGGGGCAGTCCCGGGCATGACATCAGGAGAATTCTTGCGCTTAACCTTGACCGGGAGCAGAAAAAGCTGATCCTCGGTGAAAACTCGGCCGGAATATTTAAAATCGGTCGAACGCATAATGAATTTGTGAATAAAATTTGACGCTTCGGATGGGGAAGATATGCTTCATGAATTTTCCAGGACAGAACTTCTGATAGGAAAGGACGCCTTAAAAAAGCTTCGGCAGAGCAAAGTAGCTGTTTTCGGCATAGGCGGAGTCGGCTCGTTTGCCGTCGAGGGGCTGGCGCGCTCGGGCGTGGGTTCCCTCGTGCTGGTTGACGACGACTGTCTGTGCCTCACCAACATAAACAGGCAGATTCACGCCACAAGGAGAACAATCGGGAAACCCAAGGTTGAGGCCATGAAGGAAAGGGTTCTGGAGATAAATCCGCATGCAGCCGTCGCCGCGCTCAA
>Ga0272448_1008935_pt1 | contig 10320 bp, 10 predicted proteins | sample YNPCB0191_FD_202220 | JGI IMG/M metagenome (GOLD analysis project Ga0272448, IMG submission 202220) | Hot spring sediment microbial communities from Yellowstone National Park, WY, United States - YNP-CB-019-1 | ecosystem: Environmental > Aquatic > Thermal springs > Hot (42-90C) > Sediment... | reverse complement strand
TCAGATCAATTGTTTATGAGCACAGCGGAATATTCTTGAATGAAACGAAGGAAGCAATGGTTGCTTCTCGCCTTGCCAAGCGCATGCGCATTTTGGGAATTAAGCACTATGAGGAGTATTTACAATTTCTGCTTCAGGATCAATCTGGCGATGAGATCATTAATTTTCTTGATGTTATTGCTACCAATGTCACAAGTTTTTTTAGGGAACCTGAGCATTTTGATTTTTTAGGTGATTTGATAACTACATGGATTGGACAGAGGAAAGAAAGAATTCGCATTTGGTCAGCAGCTGCTTCAACCGGACAGGAACCATATTCAATTGCTATAACTGCTTTTATTGTTGCTGGAGCACAGGCAAAAGACATAAGAATTCTTGCAACGGATATTTCAACAAAAGCACTCCGCGCTGCACAAATCGGAGAATACAGCTCACCGACACTTGACAATGTCCCTGATTCAATAAAAGCAAAATTCTTTGTAAAAAAACGTGTTGGTGAAGAAACAATTTACTGTATCAAAGAACAAATTAGAAACCTTGTAATTTTTAAAAGAATAAATTTAGCTTATCCACCATTCACCATTCCACAGAAACTTGATATTGTTTTTTGTAGAAATGTTATGATTTATTTTGATAGTATCGTCAGAACACGCCTTATTGCAGAAATGTATCGGCTTTTAAATCCGGGTGGCTATTTGATTGTTGGACACGCTGAAAGCCTTGCATGTATAAAAACAGATTTTATATGTTTGAAACCATCAATCTACCAGAAGCCTTATAAAACATAATCCGTTTTGCGTTGTTCCGTTCTTCTTTCATATGGAGTCTGTCTGGTGAAAACCATTGTTGTTGGTATTTCAGATATGAAAGCCTCAAATAATCCCGATGATGTCTTGATTACGTATTCCTTGGGATCATGTCTAGGGCTTGTTTTGTATGATCCTGTGGCACGAGTTGCTGGCATGCTGCATTGCATGTTACCTCTCTCGTCAATTGATCCTCAGAAGGCTCGGCAAAATCCGTATATGTTTGTTGATACTGGTGTACCTCTTCTTTTTAAGGAAGTTTATGCATTAGGGGCACAAAAAAAAAGAATTATTGTGAAGGCAGTAGGTTGCTCATCACTGCTTGATGAGAAAGAATTTTTTAAAATTGGTGAAAGAAATTTTACGGTACTCAGAAAGCTGCTTTGGAAAAATGATATTCTTATTGAAAAACAGGATGTTGGCGGAAACATATCCCGGACTGTTTCGATAGCGGTGAGCAATGGGAGAGTAGTAGTGAAATCCGGAGGCAAAGAGACAGAGCTTTAAGATTACTCGTTTGTCTGTATAATACCTACTTACTCAGGAGGAAATTTTTTATGTCATTTAATATTTTAATTGTTGATGATTCAAAAACGATTCGTTCTGTTATAAAAAAGACACTGGAGATTGCACGAGTACCAATTGGTACCCTGTATGAAGCAGCCAACGGAGAGGAAGGTCTTTCCGTCATGAAGGAACAGTGGGTTGACCTTGTCTTTGCAGACATCAACATGCCGGTAATGACTGGTATCGAAATGGTTGAAATCATGGCAAAGGATAATATGCTTGCTAAGATTCCTATCGTTATTATATCAACAGAAGGCAGCAAGACACGTATTGAAGAATTGTTTAAGATGGGAGTACGGGCGTATATACGCAAACCTATTACACCTGAAATTTTAAGAACAGTCGTAAAAGATGTGATGGGGGATTACAACGATGCATGATCACCATGATAAGATAAAAAAAGTTTGCTGTGATATTTTTGAGCAGCTTGCATTTATGTTTGCTGAAGAAGTTGATATTCATGATATTGATGCTGGCAATATGCAACTTATCCATGCCTCAATGGCATTTTCCGGTAATTCAACGGGAACGATTGATATAACAATGCCTACACCACTTGCTGCTCAGCTTGCACAAAATATTCTTGGACTTGAGGACACGATAAACATTGATCAGCAGCATTATGAGGATTCTGTCAAAGAGCTTCTCAATACTATTTGTGGCAGAATGCTTACAATGCTTTTCGGGGAAGAAGCGGTATTTGATCTCCATGTCCCTTCAACCCGTTTTATTGACCCCCAGCAGCTCTCGGAGCTCACTGATGCAGAACATTGTATTGCTTTTATGGTTGAAGAAATGCCTGTTATTGTAAGAGTATTTTTGTGAGAATATTTTTTTATGCCCATTAAGGTTCTTATAGTTGATGATTCTGCAGTTGTTCGGAATATATTTTCAAAAGAACTTTCTGTAGATCCTGAGATTGAAATTATTGGCACGGCCCCTGATCCCTATGTGGCTCGTGATAAGATTGTCCATTTGAATCCTGATGTTGTTACCCTTGATATTGAAATGCCTCGGATGGATGGCATAACGTTTCTTCGGAAGTTGATGAAGCATTATCCATTGCCGGTTATTGTTGTGTCGTCCTTGACACCGCAGGGAAGTGAACTTGCTCTTGAGGCATTGCAGGAAGGCGCTGTTGAGGTAATGTGTAAACCGGGACCATCATACAGCGTTGGGGATATGTCCTTGAATCTTATTGAAAAAATAAAAGCTGCTGCGTGTATTAATATAAAAGAGGTACTGGCAAAACGTTTATCACTACCTTCTAAAACGAGTACCTTGTCGCTTACACGTACAACAAACAAAATTGTTGCAATTGGAGCATCAACTGGTGGCACACAGGCACTTGAATATATTTTAACTGCAATGCCTTCGAATGCTCCTTCACTTGCTATAGTGCAGCATATGCCAGAGAATTTTACAAAAATTTTTGCAAAACGGCTTAATGAAATTTCTGCCCTCGAAGTAAAAGAAGCAGAACAAAATGATCGTCTGATACCAGGGCGTGCCCTTATTGCACCGGGTAATAAACATATGCTTGTTCGACGTTCAGGTGCTGTTTATTATGTTGATATAAAAGATGGCCCACTGGTAAAACGGCAACGGCCTTCGGTGGATGTTTTATTTGATTCAGTTGCTCAGTATGTTGGTAAAAATTCCATTGGCGTTATTTTAACAGGTATGGGTTCAGATGGTGCAGATGGTCTTCTTAAAATAAAGCAGGCAGGTGCTCCAACAATAGCGCAAGATGAAAAATCTTGTATAGTATTTGGAATGCCTAAAGAGGCAATAAAGCTTGGCGCTGCTGAAAAAGTCCTTAGCCTTTCTGAAATACCCCAAGCAATTTTGTCATATGCATAATTTTTTCAGCCTAATGGTTTACATAATATATCTTATCAGACGTATTAAACTTACCATTCCATCACTGCCCTGAAATTAGTAGCCCTCAAAAAAACTAGAAAATCCTACTCAAACCTGAGAACAATCATTGATTATTTGAGAAGTTTATATTATATGTTTTGAGAATTTTTTATGGTTCCCAAGAATTATGAAAAAACAAAAAAACAACCCTCAGCTTTTCCTTGGTAATGAAGCTATTGCGCTCAGCATTATAGAAAACGGCTGCAATGTTGCCGCGTCTTACCCCGGTACCCCTGCCTCTGAAATTTTAACTACAATCGCCCGGATAAAAAATAAACATAGCCTTAAAATTCATGTTGAATGGTCGGTGAATGAAAAAAGTGCTTTTGAGGTTGCCTTGGCTGCCAGTTATATGGGATGCCGCTCTGCTGTTGCAATGAAACAGGTAGGTTTGAATGTGGCTCTTGACTCACTGATGAGCGCTGCTTACACCGGAACAATTGGAGGCTTTCTCATCTGCTCTGCAGATGATCCCGGGCCTTATAGCTCTCAAACCGAACAGGATAGCAGGATGCTTGCAATGTTTGCGAACATTCCTGTATTAGATCCTGCAACCCCACAAGATGCGTACAATTTCGTTAACCTTGCCTATCAATTATCAGAAAAATACCGGATTCCTGTAATGTTACGTCCTACCACCCGTATTTGCCATGCTCGGCAAGGCTTAGTGCCTATAGGATTCCATGCACCAAAGCAATCCGCAATTTTTTCAAAAGATCCAAAGCGATGGGCAGCAACGCCACGTTATCGTTATATTTTACACAAAGAACTAAATAAAAAGATTGAGAAAATAAGCCGCGAAAAAAAATACCAACCTCTTCTCATTTCAAAAAAATCAAAACATTCAAATTCTTGCATTATTGCTTCAGGTGTTGCATTTGCATATGTGCTTGATATCCTTAAAGAGTTAAATCTCTTAGAAAAGACTGATTTGTTTAACGTAAGAATGCCATACCCTCTTTCGCAGGATTTTATTAAAACCATTCAGAAAAACTATAAAAAAATCCTAATACTTGAAGAGACATCACCGGTTATTGAGCTTCAATTTTTTGAACGCAATAATATGTGGGGAAGAGCTAATAAATTTGTCCCCCAAGAGGGAGAATTAACTCCAGATAGCATAAAACCACTTTTAAGAACGTTTCTAACTCGTTCAAAATCTAATCGGATTGCTGTTCAGTCCAACCCAGGACAACGACCTTCGCTTTGCCCTGGATGCCCGCATCGTGCATCTTTTTTTGCGATTAAAAAGGCTTTTCCAAAAGGATTATTCCCAGGCGATATCGGCTGTTACACGCTGGGTATCAATTTAGGAGCTGTTGATACTTGTTTATGTATGGGGGCATCCATTAATCAAGCTGCTGGTTTTTTTCATGCGCTATCGTCAACAACCGATGCCACCACCAAACCTATTATTGCGACAATAGGTGATTCAACATTCATCCATGCAGGTATCCCGGCGCTCATTAATGCTCTCTATAATGCTGCTCGTTTTATATTAGTAATTCTTGATAATAGTACCACTGCCATGACCGGTAATCAGCCAACGGCACTATCAGGTATAAGAGCAGATGGGACAAAAAGCAAGGAAATCAATCTTGAAAAATTACTTGAAGGAATCGGTGTTTCATTTTTAAAAATTGTTGATCCCTATAATATACCAGACATGATTTCGGTTTTAAAAACAGCAGGCGATTATGTTCAGAGTAGCGATGGCAGCGTTGCAGTAATCGTTGCACGGCATCAGTGCATCATGAACGCATCGAATCAAACGGGCAATATCCCTGTGGTGGGTAATGACTGCACAGGATGTGGCTATTGCATTAATAATTTTGAGTGTCCTGCATTGAGTATTGTCAATAAGAAATGTGTAATTGACCTGCGGCTGTGTTGTGGTTGCGGGACATGCCTTCATGTATGCCCGGTTGGCGCTTTGAAAGCTCCAGAAAATGACCAGTAATACCTTACATCTCCAAATTGCGCTCTGCGGTCGTGGCGGACAAGGGATACTGTTTTTAACCCGAATTTTTGATGAAGTTGCACTAGCGCGCGGACTGCAGGTCATATCATCAGAAACTCATGGTATGGCTATGCGCGGAGGCTCTGTGACATCCTTTATAAGGATTGGAGATTTTCATTCACCACTGATTAGCAGAGGGCAAGCTGATATTTTGATGGTTCTTTCTGAGTCTGAGCTTCGTACCAATAGGTATTTAGCTAAAAAAACAGGGGCTCAGATTTATGTTAATACACCTCGTGCACGAAAACGCTCTCTTGACGCTGACAGGATAGCACTTCGGCTCGGCTCGCTTATTGTTTCAAATCTCGTGCTGCTTGGTTTTGCAGCTGCACATCCAGAATTTCCATTTGTGTATCAAGAATTTCTTTATATAATTGAAAAAATAAGTCCTCAACGCGTAAGAGAGAGTAATATAAAAGCATTCATGGAAGGTTATTCTGTTTTCTCACAAAATCAGTAATAATCAATAATAACTCACGGGAGATTCTTCTGATGTTCCAGCCAGATATTGAAGCAATGAGCCGCGACCAGCTCGCCCAGCTCCAACTTGAGCGACTTTGCCAAACCCTTGATCGTATTAAAAAAAAGAATTCTTTTTATTTCAACAAAATAGGTAAGCTTTCTTCCAGCGACATCAGGTCTCTTGATGATATTAAGAAATTCCCCTTTTTAACAAAAGATGATTTACGGGACGGCTACCCGTATGTATATGCGTGCGCTGAGCAATCTGAATTTTTACGTATGCATATGAGCTCAGGTACTACAGGAACTCCGATCATTAACCCCTCAACGCGGAACGATATTCGTCAATGGGGAACCATTATGGCACGATGCTACTGTGCTGCTGGTTTAACTGCTCAGGATGTTATTCAAATAACCCCCTCGTTTGGACTGTTTAACGGCGGATTTGGCTTCCACTATGGTGCTGAAACACTCGGTGCTATGATCATACCGATTGGTGCAGGAAGAAGTCTTCTTCAGTTAAAATTTCTCAAGGATTTTAATGTCACGGCAATTACGGCAATTGCATCCTATCCGTTACGACTTATTGAAGTTGCTGAAAAAGAAGGTTTTGATTTCCGTTCCACAAAATTGAAGGTTGGTATTTTTGGTGCTGAGGTGTGGAGCGATGAAGTTCGGCGACGTATAGAACTTGCAATGGGTATTGAAACTTTTGATATTATCGGAATGACAGAAACCGGGGGCGTCGGTCTTGGCATTGACTGCTCACAGCATAATGGCATTCATGTTTGGGAAGACGATTATTTAATCGAAATTATTGATCCTGATACCGGTGAACCTGTGCCCGATGGTCAGGAAGGAGAAATGGTTGTTACCACACTGAATCGGGAGGGATTGCCGTTGATACGCTACCGTACACGCGATATTACTGCTATACTCAGTAGAGAACCTTGCGCCTGCGGTCGGACATCACTTCGCGTAAAGCGTCTGAAAGGTCGTAATGATGACATGCTCAAGATAAAAGGGGTAAATTTTTATCCCTCGCAGCTTGAAAGTATTTTAATGAAGCATCCTCAGATTGCCAATCATTATCAAATTGTGCTTGAAAAAATAAAAGGACGTGACACGATCACTATTATGATAGAAACCCGCGGAAATGTCCCGTCAGTCCTTTCGGAAGAAGTCAACATGAAAATTTATGACCTCTTAGGTTTTCACGTTGATAAACTTGACTTTTTACCTGAAGGAACAATACCGAGAGTTCCTGGAAAAGCAGTCAGAGTTGTTGATAAGCGATAAAATTAAGGTACCTCAAGAGAAGGAGATACTGCATTGAAATTTGCACTGGTTCCCAAGGAGGTTTTCTTTACCAAAGGAGTTGGCGTTCATCGTGATGAACTGCGTTCATTTGAGCTAGCACTTCGTGATGCAGGGATAGAGAAACAAAATCTGGTTCCGGTATCAAGTATTTTGCCACCAGGCTGCAAAATTATCCCCAAAACACAAGGACTCAAAAAACTCTATCCTGGTTCAATAACCTTTACGGTTATCAGTAAATGTTGCAGCAATGAACCTCGGCGCCTCATTGCTGCATCAATTGGATGCGCGATCCCGACAGATAAAACGGGCTATGGTTATCTTTCTGAGTTTCATTCGTATGGCATGACGGAGAAGCAGGCAGGTGATCATGCTGAGGATATGGCAGCGGCGATGCTTGCCTCAACACTTGGTATTGAGTTTGATGAAGATAAAAGCTGGGATGAAAAAAAAGAAGTCTATCGCATTAGTAATAAAATTTATAAATCCACTGAAATCACACAGTCTGCTATTGTATCGTCAAAAGGATACACAACGGTTGTTGCTGCTGCAGTCTTTTTGCTCTAAATATGGTGCTTCCCCCTCCCCTACGTCTACAACACAGAAGCACCAGCACCATATCGCTGATTTTTTTCTTTGCTGTGCCCGCGTCTTTAAAACAAAATGAACAAAGTCAGCGTACGGCAATGGATGAATGATGTGATTGCCACTGATAAATTTGCAGCATTACGCAGCAGCATGATTGAGCAGCAACTTAAAGCGCGCGGCATTCATGATCCCCAGGTCATCAATGCAATGGCTCGAATCCCTCGTGAAGATTTTGTTCCGCTGCAATACCGTGATGAAGCCTATCATGATGGACCTGTGCCTATCGAAGAACATCAAACCATCTCGCAACCATATATTGTTGCTCTTATGACTCAATGTTTGTGCCTTTCCGAACATAATAAAGTTCTTGAAGTGGGTACCGGATCCGGCTACCAAACGGCAGTTCTTTTACAGATAACACCTCATGTTTATTCTATTGAGCGCATTGCTTCTCTTGCTCAGCGTGCGCACAAACGTCTCTGTAGCTTCGGTTTTTCCTCGGTGCACATCATGGTCGGGGATGGGACCTGTGGTTGGCCTGAACATGCTCCGTTTGATGCAATTATTGTTACTGCTGCAGCACCAAGGATTCCACATACGCTCAAAGAACAGCTTGCCGAGGGAGGACGGATGGTGATTCCAGCTGGATCACCATATTCTCAAACCCTTTATAAAATATCCCGGCAAAACGAATCGTTTGCAATAGAAGAAATAACGCCATGCGTTTTTGTACCGCTTATTGGTGCCTATGGCTGGCAGGGAGACGATGACAGCGACAACCCTGGTACCGATCGTGCATTGAATTAGAAAGGACTTTGCAATGGAGTTTCAGCTAAAAAAACACCCTTTTTATCAAGGTGTTCGCGGCCCCTTACTTTTGATGATTCTTGACGGTATAGGAATTTATCGTGGTTGTCCTGAAGGATATCCGGGGAATGCTTTTGAACAGGCACAGCCACAGACTCTTCTCGGTCTTTTTCACCATGAAAAAATCGTTATGAAGCTAAAAGCACATGGTACCGCAGTTGGTATGCCTTCTGATGCTGATCAGGGGAATAGTGAGGTTGGACATAATGCACTTGGTGCTGGTCGTATATTTTCACAGGGTGCAAAACTGGTTGACGAGGCAATCGAGTCACGAAGAATTTTTCAGTCACCAGTATGGCGCGATACCATTCATACTGCACAGCGGCATAAAACACCAATTCATTTTATTGGGCTTCTTTCCGACGGCAACGTGCATAGTAATATCAATCATCTCATTGAACTTATTGCAGAATGTGATCGAGAAAACATTGAGCAGGTTTATGTCCACACCCTTCTTGATGGTCGAGATGTTCCACCAATTAGTGCACTGAAGTATTTGGGTATGCTCGAGGATTTTCTCTGGACCATTCAGGTGCAAGCATCAAAAAGCGGCAAGATGCGGCGGTATGCAATCGCATCAGGTGGTGGACGCATGGTAACGACGATGGATCGTTATGAAGCCGACTGGAGAATAGTTGAACGAGGCTATAATGCACATGTACTTGGGGAGGGGCCGTTATTTAAAAATTGTTTTGAGGCAGTGCTCACCTTGCGAGAAAAAACAAAGGTTGATGATCAGTATCTGCCTCATTGGGTTATAGAAGACCCCAATAAACCATCTCATCCTTTAGGCCCAATTTATGACAATCATGCGGTTATTTTTTTCAATTTTCGTGGCGATCGCGCCCTTGAAATAACACGAGCCTTTGTTGATTCTGATTTTAAGGGTTTTCATCGGAAACGACATCCCAACGTTTTGTATGCAGGTATGCTTGAATATGATGGTGATACCCATTTGCCACCGCGCTACCTCGTTGCGCCTCCCTCCATTGACCGCACGATTTCAGAATATCTTGCGCGAAACGGCATTTCGCAATTTGCCATTAGCGAAACTCAGAAATATGGTCATATTACCTACTTCTGGAACGGTAATAACTCAGCAAAGTTTGATGAACATCTTGAAACCTGGGTTGAGATACCTTCTGACCAAATACCTTTTGATCAAGCACCTGCTATGAAAGCTCACGAAATAGCAGATGCGACAATCAATGCTCTTCAGTCGGGAAATTTTAAATTTTTACGACTTAATTTTGCTAACGGTGATATGGTTGGACATACGGGTTCGCTTCCTGCCGCGATTGAAGCTGTTAAGGCTGTTGATCAGGCAGTTGCCCGAATCCTTTCTGTCATTGATTCACTCGGCGGCACTCTTATTATCACTGCGGATCATGGAAATTGTGAACAGATGATTGCGGTTGATGATAAAACCGGGCATCCCAAAAAGGCTGCAGGTGGAACATTTGAGCCCATGACAAGTCACACATTAAATCCCGTTCCTTTTATTATCCACGGACCTGACACCCCACACTATGAAGTCAATACTGAAGTGCAAACGCCAGGGCTTGGAAATGTTGCAGCAACCATTCTCAATTTACTGGGATTCCAAAAACCGGAAGAGTATTTGGATTCGCTTATACACATCCGATCCTAAATAACTCAAGTTGACTGACTTTTTTGAGGGTGAGAACGAGAAAACATAAAAGGAGATAGGCAATCGCGTCGATAGAATATTTGGCAAAAAACAATCGACAGGAGATTGCCTATCCATGT
>Ga0272448_1008933_pt1 | contig 10322 bp, 9 predicted proteins | sample YNPCB0191_FD_202220 | JGI IMG/M metagenome (GOLD analysis project Ga0272448, IMG submission 202220) | Hot spring sediment microbial communities from Yellowstone National Park, WY, United States - YNP-CB-019-1 | ecosystem: Environmental > Aquatic > Thermal springs > Hot (42-90C) > Sediment... | reverse complement strand
GCAGGTGCGCTTTTAGGCGCAGTAGCAATGGTTTTATTTGGTGTTTTAGACCTTAAAGAGGCATATTCCGCAATTGATTTAGATACAATTTTATTTATTTTAGGAATGATGATAATAGTTGCTTATGTAGAACTTTCAGGATTTTTTGCAGTGGCTGAAGATTTCATTTTAAAAAATGCAAAGTCTGCTTCGGGTCTACTTTTGCTTTTAATTATCTCCTCAGGTTTACTTTCCAGTTTATTTATGAATGATACGATATGTCTTATATTAACTCCACTTGTTTTGCGGATTACACGCAAAGCATCTTTAAATCCTATACCTTATCTAATCGCTTTGGCTACTTCTTCAAATATCGGCAGTACTATGACGATTATTGGGAATCCCCAGAATATGCTTATTGGATTATATTCAAAAATCCCTTTTTTGGAATTTTTAAGAATTTTGGCACCCGTAAGTATTATCGGATTGTTTTTTAATTTTCTGATTATTAGATTTATTTATAGAAAAGAGATAAAAAATAAACTTATTTTAATAAACAATAATGATTATCCTAAGGTAGTAATTCAAAAGGAATTGTTTTTTGTTTCTTTGGTTGCTTTGGTTTTGCTTTTGGTCTTTCTTTCTTTGGGATTTAGTCCACCTGCGGTTGCCATAACTTTAGCCTGCTTACTTATTTTGGCAGGTGCTACCAAACCTCGTAAAGCATTAGAAGAGGTAGATTGGACACTTTTGTTATTTTTTTCTGGTTTATTTATTGTAATGAGGGGAGTAGAAAAATCCGGAATTATCAATTCCATATTTAATTATGTTCAACATTACCTTGTTGATGGAAAATTAAGAGAAGTTTTTAATCTATCTTTTGGTTCGGTGATAATTTCGAATATAGTAAGCAATGTGCCAGCAGTTATGCTTTTTTCAAAATTTTTAAATCCTTTGGTCAATGCAAAACTTGCCTGGCTTACTTTGGCGATGTCTTCTACTTTAGCAGGAAATTTAACCATTATCGGCTCAGTGGCTAATATTATTGTATTTGAATCTGCTAAAGATGAAGTAAAGATAGGTTTTTTTGAGTATTTAAAAGTTGGGCTTCCTTTAACTTTAATTACTTTATTAGTAGGGATAGTAGTTTTGTTATTTTTGGGTTAAAATAAAAACAACTGATAATGTTTATAAACTTTAAAGAAGTTTTTCTTTTTGGTTTTTGTTATCATAACTTTTGTAGTTGTCTTTATTCCTTTTTTAAAAAGAAGGTTTTCTTGAATTTTTAGGTTTGTCTTCCTTAAGATGCTTAAGACAGATGTGTTTTAAAATTCTTCTATACTCTGAAAAGAAGACAAATTATAAAAGAGCCAAATTTTGCACTAAAATTTTCGCACTAAAAGAAGAACTAAAATAAAACCAGCAACTTCTTGATTTTACCCAAAAATTCAATATAATTGTGTTAAGGTGATAAAGATTAATCTAAAAGATAATATGTTAAGATATGTTTATCCTTAAAAATCTTCTTTTAAGTTCTTTAGAGGTTATAAATATAGTATTGACTTTTCTTTATTGGTTAATTATTACTTATGCTTTAATAAGTTGGGTAAACCCTGATTCTTTTAATCCCATAGTTCAATTTTTATATAAAACTAACGAACCCATACTTTATCCTATAAGAAAAATTTTGGCATTGGATTTTAGATTTGGTATAGATATTTCTCCTATCATTGCTTCTCTTATAATTATTTTTTTGAAATCTTTTTGAATAAAGTATTAATAGATTTAGCCTATAGGTTATAGATGATTAAAAAGATTGGGTAAATTTAACTTGCGATGGAAATCTACTTCCATAATCTTTTTGTGATTTAAGAAATAGAGATTATAATTTTGAGGAGGAAATATGTGGACAAAAGAAAATCTACAGCAGTTAATTAAAGAAAAATTATCAGATTATTTATTTGTGGTAGTTTCTAATAGACAGCCCTACGAGCATATTTTTAAAAAAGGTAAAATTGAATGCCAGCGCGGTGTAGGAGGAGTAATTACTGCCTTAGATCCTGTAATGCAAGTCTGTAATGGAATATGGATTGCCTATGGTAATGGCGAAGCAGACCATAAAGTCGCTAGTCCAGAAGGTAGAATTCGTGTTCCCATGGATAATCCTTCCTACACATTAAAAAGAGTCTGGCTTAGCAAAGAAGAAGAGAATGGTTATTATTATGGTTATTCTAATGAAGCATTATGGCCCCTTTGTCATATGGTTTTTCAAAGGCCAGTTTTTAGAGATAAGGACTGGGAGTACTATAAAAGAGTAAATCAAAAATTTGCTTATGCAGTAAAAGAAGAACTGGGGGATAGAAAAGCATTCATTTTTATTCAGGATTATCATCTTACATTACTTCCTAAATATCTAAAAGAGATGTTAGGGAATCAGGTGATATTAGCGCATTTCTGGCATATACCCTGGCCAAGTTATGAAGCATTTAGGATCTGTCCGAATAAAGAGGAGATTTTAGAGGGGTTACTTTCTAATGACCTTTTAGGTTTTCATATCCGCTATTACTGCGATAATTTTTTAGAAACTGTGGATCGCTTAATGGAATGTAAAATTGACCGGGAGAAATTTTCGGTTATCCGTCAAAATCACCAGACTTTAATTAGACCTTATCCTATCAGTATAGATTTTTTAGGTATAAATGAGATTGCGCAAACAGATAAGGTAAAACAACAAGAGGAGAATTTAAAACAAGAATTTGGATTAGGTAATCTTAAGGTATTATTAGGTTTAGATAGGATTGATTATACCAAAGGAATTCCGGAGAGGATTTTGGCTGTTGATCTTCTTTTAGAAAACCATCCTGAGTTAAAACAAAAAATAGTTTTTATTCAGATGGGAGAGATAAGTCGTCTGCATATACCCAGATATAAAGCCTTAAATGATGAGATAAACGCTTTGGTGGAAGAGATAAATTGGAAACATAGAGAACAGGATTGGAAACCTATTATTATGGTAAGAAGGCATCTTTCTTTTTATGAACTTTTAGCATTCTATCGACTTGGTGATGTCTGTATCATAAGTTCTTTACATGATGGGATGAATTTGGTAGCCAAAGAGTTTTTAGCCAGTCGTTATGATGAAGGAGGGGTTTTGGTATTAAGCCAATTTACTGGCGCAAACAGAGAACTTACCGATGCTATTTTAATAAACCCTTATGACCTTAAACAATTTAGTGAGGCGCTCTTTGAAGCAATAAATCTTCCTGTTGATGAAATTAAAAAAAGAAATTCCAAGATGCGTTCAATTATACAAAATAATAATATCTATCGCTGGGCAGGAAAGATTTTATCAGAGTTGTTAAAATTTGAATTTAAGGAATAAAATGAAGTATCTTTTTAGAGATTGGGATAAGATAAAAAAAGATTTATATAAGAGAAATATTTTTCTTTTTTTAGATTTTGATGGAACATTGGCTCCTATAGTCTCTGTTCCGGAAAAGGCAAAATTACCCAATGATACCAAAAAGATACTAAAAGATTTAGTTAAAACTTTAAAATGTAAAGTTGCTATAATTAGTGGCAGAGCTTTAAAGGATATAAAAAATAAAGTTAGATTAAAAAATATTATTTATGTGGGAGTTCATGGTTTTCAAATAGAGGGTCAGAATTTGAAAAATTTTATCCCCAAAGGTTTTTTTAGAACTTTAGAGATTATAAGAGATGAGTTAAAAAAGAAAATCCATCTTTTTGAAGGAGCGATTTTAGAGGATAAAGATGTTTCTTTGGCTCTTCATTATCGTTTAGTAAAAAAAGAAAAGGTTACACATTTAAAAGATATATTTAAGAATATAATAAGTAGTTATCTTATAAATAAAAAAATAAAACTAAAGACTGGTAAAAAAGTTTTAGAGATCCTTCCATTCTTAAGTTGGGATAAAGGAAAAGTAGTTAAGTTGCTTTTAAAAAAAGAAATTTCTTTAAATAATAAAGAAGTCTTTCCAATTTACATAGGAGACGACAAAACCGATGAAGATGCCTTTAGGGTTTTAAAAAGAAAGGGCCTAGCTGTATCTATAGGTAGGATAAAAAATTCTTTTGCAGAATATTATTTAAAAAATCCTTCTGAAGTCAAAGAATTTTTAAAAAAATTACTTTTGTTATGCAAAAATTAGTTAAAGCAAAGGAGCCATTCAGATTTTGCAGTAGATTTCACCTTTCAGAGTTAACCGGTCTTAAAGCAACAAATATAGAAGAGCTTTTAGAATTAATTAAAACTGTCCCCGGTTCTTCTATTTATCATCACACCCATAGATTTTTACAGCAACATCAGTATCTATCACCTGAGCCACCCAATGATTTTGCTTATTGGATAAGAGAAGTTTTAGGTGAGGATGAGTTGGGCGAAAGATTAGCCAGTATCGATATTATGGAATTTCCTACTATCCGATCTTTGCGCGAAAAAATAATTTCCATTATTGAAAATTACTTAAGAGAAAAACCAAAGGTAAAATTAAAATTCTCTTCTATTGATGAGGCATTCCATTTTATAAAATCAAGAAGTTTTATTATACTTACAGATTATATTGCTTATGATTTAAAGGAGTTTGTGGAGATTTTAAAAAAAATAACCATTGATTCCATATACTTTCATATCTTTGAGGCAAGATTAAGACTTGAGAAGAAAACCAATGATTTTTCTTGGTGGATAGAGGATTCTTTAGGAAATAAAAAACTTGCTTTAAAGATCAGTAGATTGGACCCTTACACCAGAACCTTAGAGGATTTAAGAAAAGAGATTATAAGCATAGTGGAAAAAGAGATTACTTAATTATGCCAGAGCTTAGAGATTATATTCCTATTGTAGGTGAATCTATAATTAATGATTTAAGATCTCTTGCTTTAAGATTAAAAGGAAAGGTTATCCAGAATATAAATTCAACTGCAGTGGGAGGAGGGGTAGCGGAAATATTAAACCGGATGGTTTTACTTTTAAAAGAATTAGGCCTTGATTGCCGTTGGGATGTAATAAAAGGAGGAGTAGATTTTTTTGAAGTTACTAAAAAGTTTCATAATGCCCTGCATGGAAGGATTCAAGAGATAACCCAAAAAGATTTTGATATATTTCTTAAGACGAGTTTAGATAATATTCAACAGTTAAATATATACGGTGATATTGTTTTTATCCATGACCCTCAGCCCATTGCGCTTATAAAAAAAAGAACTGATAATAAGTGGCTTTGGCGTTGTCATGTGGATGTGTCATCTGCTGACAATAAAGTATGGCAGTTTTTAAAATATTTTATAATTCAATATGATGCGGTGGTATTTTCTGCGCCCCATTTTTCTCAAAAACTACCTATAAGGCAATATCTTATTTCCCCTTCTATTGATCCTTTAAGTGATAAAAATAAGGAACTATCCAAAGAAACTATCGACGCAATTTTATATAAATACAATATCCCCAAAGATAAACCTATCATTACCCAGATTTCCCGTTTTGATCGGTTAAAAGATCCCATAGGTGTAATTGAGGCATATCGTTTAGTAAAAAAATATAATGACTGCCGTTTGGTTTTAGCAGGTGGAACTGCTGCCGATGATCCTGAGGCAGTTGAATTCTTTGCAGAGGTAAAAGAAAAAGCAAGAGATGATCCGGATATACATATCCTTTTATTACCTCACGATGATATTACTATAAATGCCTTACAGAGGGCATCTAGTGTAATTATTCAAAAATCCATTAAGGAGGGATTTGGTTTAACGGTTGCGGAGGCATTATGGAAGGCAAAACCGGTAGTGGCTTCTAATGTGGGAGGTATACCTTTACAGATAAAACATAAATACTCAGGATTACTCTGCAATTCTATTGAAGGACTAGCATTTTCTATAAAGCAACTCTTAAATAGTCCAGCTTATGCTAAAAAATTAGGAGAAAATGGTAGAGAACATATAAAAAATAATTTTTTAATCACCCGTCACCTTAAAGATTATATACTTTTATTTCTTTCCCTTTATTATCAAGAAGATATTGTTTATCTCTAATTAGAGATGTATCTTTTGGGAATTGATGAGAATGGTTTGGGTTTTACTAATCAATTGATGTTAGGACCTCTGTTAATTACTGCAGTGGGTTTTGAATTTGAAGGAAGTTCTTTTCCTATAAAAATCCCCTTTAGTTTTAAAGAAAAAATTAAAGTCGATGATAGTAAAAAAATATTTAAGGCAAAACAAATCAATACCTATAAAATTGGAGAAACTACTGCTTTAAGTTTTATATCTTTTTTAAAAGGAAAAAATTTAGAAGATTTTGATAGAGATATTTTTAAAGAATTTAATCTCTTAAATAATCCTTGTAATTTATCAGGTTTCTGTTTTTATAATCCTTTAAAAATACCTATATGGAGTGGTTCTTTTGAGTTTATAGAGGATTTATTAAAAGAAAAAAATATAAAATTTATATATTTTAAATTTTGTTTTCTTTGTCCAAAATTACTTTATAAAAAAGATAAATATAAAGAAGAGGCAAATGCGATTTTAAGAATTATTTTAGATTGGCAAAATTTTATCAAAACTAAAGACTATAAAGTCTATTGCGGAAAAATTAAAAATTATTCAAAAGAGACGGTTAGAAATTGGTGGCAGAAAGAGGGATCTTTATTAAAAGATTATAATATTGAATTTATTACTGAAGGCGATAAAAAAGAATTTGTTATAGCCCTTGCTTCCATTATTGGTAAGTATATAAGGGAAGTCTTTATAAATAGGATAAATAATTATTTTATTCAATATGATAAAACTATTCCTTTTTGCTGTGGATACCGTCAAAATAAAAATTTTGATGAGTTTTTAGAAAAAATAAAACCTATTTGTAAAAGAAATAATATAGAATTATCTTGCGTTGTTAGAGATTATCCTTTAATTTAAAATCCAAAATTCAAAGCGCTAAATAACACAGATTATAGATAGATTTTCTTTAGCAAAATTAATTTAGTTTATTTTTTATGTTTACCTTTAAAACCTATTGATTTTATTTGGATTTTTGAAGATAGCTTAAAATTATTACAAAAAACTTTATTCAAAATCATCCAACAGGTGGTTGGGTTTCTTTAAAATTAAACTAAACTTTTGCTTTAAGCAAAAATATCTAAAAGGAAATTGGGTAGGCATAGGGCATAACATTACGCTATTACTCTATGCGCTATGCTCTTTGCACTAACACAATATAAAAAGAACGAATTGCATGATTTCTAAACAAATTAATGTATAATTTAGATTTGAAATTGAAAAAGTTTATTCTATAATTGTCTTTATGAAGTAAGATTTATATTAAATCATTTAAATAATAAAAATTATAGAAAGCATTAAAAAGTTAGAATAAAAAACTTTATGTATTTTAAGTTTTTAGATAAGTAATATCGCTAAGATTAATGATTTGGCAGTTAAAAATCCAAATGTAATTTTAGGGAAAGAATTTGATAGTTGGGTTTTTATTTGATCTAGATAATAACAAAATATTTGTAATTTACCCTGTTTTAGTATCTATTTGGAAAAATTTAGATGGAAAGTAAAAGCCAATAGATATATTAGAAAAATTTCAAATTATTTGTGAAGATATATCAATAGATGAAATTAATCAGATAGAGTAATTTATAAAAGAATTAGTAAAGGAGGGTTTAGCGGGTTTTTAAATTTATCAAAAATAATATTGATGAATAGTCCAAGAACTGTTTATGTAAGTATAACTTCAAGATACAATTTAAAATGTAAATATGTTCACATTTTTAGCCCATCTGATACAGAAAAAGATTTACCATTATCTAATTGGCTTGAGTTTTTTCAAAATTAGGTAGAGAAAATGTTATGAATATTGTTATTTTTAGAGGTAAGCCATTTTTAAGAGAAGATATAAAAGAGATGCTTAAAGAGATAATTAAAAACAGGATGTATTTTCTATTCTCACTAATGGAACATTTTTCTAAAAAATTATTTGATTTTATAGAAAATTGTAAACGTTGTAATTACATTCGGATTTCAGTTGATGGACATATATCAGAAGTTCATGGTAGTATGTGTGGCAAAGGTTTATTTGAAAAACAATAGATACAATAAGAAGATTCAATTTAATATAGAAGAATATCTTTGCATTAAAAGCATTTTTAGAATTAAATAAAATTTATAAAAATAAAATAACAGCAAAAAGCAGACTTTAGTACTTTTAAAATTTTGGAGTTTAGTTAAAAGTGTTAAAAAGGATAAGTTAAATATAAAAGAAGATTATCTTTTAGGTTGCAATGCAGTTTTTGTCATTAACGGTAAGGTCCGTCGGTGTGATTTTCCTTGCAATTTATTTCCCATATAGAGTTGGGTAATATAGAGGAATTGTCTTAGATATCTTTTAGAACAGGGATTAAATTTAGATGCAAACTAATTATAAATTAAAATATCTATATTTTTATCTTACAGATGGATGTAATTTAAATTGTCGGCACTGTTATATTAATCCAAAATTTATTTTGAAAGATTCCAATATAAAATTTTTAGATTTAGAAATATTTAAAAAAATTATAAAAGAGGCAAAACCACTTGGACTTATTGGAGTAAAACTATCAGGCGGTGAGCCGCTTTTACATCCTAAAATAGAGAAGATTTTTGATATAATTAAAAAAGAAAATTTAAAACTGGTTCTTGAAACAAATGCAACACTTATAACTAAATCATTAGCAAAAAAAATTAAAAGCATTAACTCATTTGTTGCTGTAAGTTTAGATGGTAAAGATACTTATACATATGAGTGGATAAGAGGAGTAGCCGGATCATTTTCTCGTTTTAAGAAAGGTTTTAACAATTTAATTTCTGAAGGTATAAGACCGCAAGTTATTATAACATTGATGAGGATAAATAAAGATATTCTTTTTGATATAATAAAATTTGTAAAATATATTAAAGCAGGTTCTATAAAGATTAATCCGATGCAGCCTATTATGAGGGCAGAAAGTTTATATAAAGACAACCAGAATCTTTCAATAGAAGAACTTATAAAGATAGGTAATTATATTGAAAATTTTTTATCAAAAGAGATTGATATCCCTATATTTTTTCATCAACCCATAGTATTTAGACCTTTAAGTAAAATTTTTTTTAAAGAGGGTTATAATTGTGGAACCTGTAAAATTTTAAATATATTAGGTGTTATCCCAGATGGCAGTTATGGATTATGCGGAATATCAGAGTTTGTCCCCAAATTAAATTTTGGTCTAGCTCAAGAGAATTCAATTATAGATATCTGGAATGAAAATCCTATATTAAAAGAAATAAGAACCGGTTTACCCAATAAACTTGATGGTGTATGTAAAATATGTATATTTAAAAGTTTATGTTTGGGTGCTTGTTTGGCTTATAATTATTATCTTACAAAAAATTTATGGTCTGGATTTTGGTATTGTCAAGAAGCAAAAAAAATAGGTTTATTTCCTTTAAATAGGACTATTTTTAAAAGAGGATTATGAAATTATCCTATAAAGAGTTTTTAGAGGATAGGATACCTTTGTGGGTGATTGTTATAGTGGAAGCACAATTGCTACTTATAACACAGGTTTGAGTGTCTACGAGAGCCGTGCAGATTGGTAACACCCTTGGCTATTAAAATTTATATTAAATTATGTTTTACTTTATTAAACAATAAGACATTTATTTTTCTTCAGATGCAGAAAATATTGAATTTTTAAACGAATTTATAAAAATCTTAAATTTAGAAGAAAAAGACAAAGAAATTTATAAAAAAATCTTTTTGTTTTATCCCCCTAAAGATGTATGTGATATAATAAAGTTTTGTAATTTTTTATTACATTTGAATTTGTATAGAGAGATTATAAAACTTTGTATATATAGGTGAAAATATGAAGTTACTTTTTAAGATGGGAGATTTAGTTTTAGTAAAAGATTGTAATAAGTAAAAAGTTGGAGATGTTATAGTTTTTTAAAACCTGATTTTAAAGAAAAGATTATGCATAGAATTATAAAGATAAATAAAGATAGTATTATAACAAAAGAGATAACAATAGTTTAAAAGATAAATAGAATATAAATATAAAAGATGTTATCGGAAAAGTTTTGTATATAAAAAGGAATAATAAATTAATTAGGATAAAAAGATAATCAAGTATAAATATATTTTTAAAATTTTAAGTTATTTACTGCTTTTTAGAAACTGGTATTTATTATAAAGGCAATAAAAAGGAGTTAATTATTTTAAAAGATACATTAATAGCAGGGTTATTTGGAAAACAAACCACCTTATCATTTAATTATATCCCCAATTATATATTTAATTTCTTAAATGAAGT
>Ga0272448_1008928_pt1 | contig 10324 bp, 10 predicted proteins | sample YNPCB0191_FD_202220 | JGI IMG/M metagenome (GOLD analysis project Ga0272448, IMG submission 202220) | Hot spring sediment microbial communities from Yellowstone National Park, WY, United States - YNP-CB-019-1 | ecosystem: Environmental > Aquatic > Thermal springs > Hot (42-90C) > Sediment... | reverse complement strand
ACGGGTTCTAAGGAGAAAGTATGGCAACGGTTCGCGGGTGCAATTTGCCAGAAGACTTGTACTATCTGATCGAAAAGCACGTGTGGGCAAAACCGATGGACGGCGGCGCGGTGCGCGTCGGCATGACCTCGGTCGCCGGCAAACTGTCCGGCGGCAAACTCAATGCGGTGACCGTGAAGACCAAGAACATCGGTCAAGAAATCAAACAGGGCAAGAGCGTGGCGACCGTCGAGAGCAGCAAGTTTGTCGGTCCGGTTCCCGCGCCGATCACCGGCATTCTCGTGCGCGCCAACGAAAAGATCGCGAGCGACCCGAATCTCGCGATTTCCGATCCGTACGGCGAGGGTTGGATCGCGGAGATTCGACCGAGCGCGTGGGACGCGGAAAAAGGCGCGCTGGTCACTGGCGCGGACGGCGTCGCGGCGTACCAGAAGAAGATGGAAGCGGAAAATATTTCGTGTGGATGACGGAAGACGGAGGCGCGGGCTTGCGTCATCCGCCCTCTGTCCCCGGTCTATTCTCCAAAGGAGGAGCCAATGCCCGACGAAACGATTGGTCAGCATTTGAGACGACAAGGCATCTCGCGGCGCGATTTCGTCAAGATGTGCGGCGTGCTGGTTGGCGCGATGGGGCTGCGGTACGCGCCGCCGCTGGACGAAAGCGGTTTGCCCGCGCATTTGGAAAACGTGCGCGGCTTTACCTCTGCCGCATTCATCGCCAACACGTTGGAAGCCAAGCAGCGCGTGCCAGTCATCTGGCTCGAATTCCAGGACTGCGCCGGTTGCAGCGAAGCGCTCACGCGCTCGCAAGACCCTACGCTGGTCGATCTCGTGCTCAACACGATCACGATCGAGTACCACGAGACGCTCAGCGCCGCCGCCGGTTTTCAAGCCGAGCAAGCCAAAGAAGATGCAATGAAAAAGTACGCCGGCAAGTACGTGCTCGTCGTCGAGGGTTCAATTCCGACCGACAACGATGGCGTGTACTGCACGATTGGTGGACGCACGGCAGTTGACTTGTTGAAAGAAGCCGCGCAAGGTGCGGCGGCGATCATCGCTACTGGCAATTGTGCTTCGTTCGGCGGCATTCCCAAAGCCAAGCCGAATCCCACCGGCGCAAAGGGCGTGTGGGAACTCATCACCGACAAGCCGGTCGTCAACATTCCCGGCTGTCCCGCGATCCCCGAAGCGACCACCGGCACGATCGCGAATTTCATCGTCTTCGGCGCGCTGCCGCAGCTCGACAGTCTGCATCGCCCGCTGACGTTCTACGGGCACACGATTCACGACCGCTGCTTGCGTCGTCCTTTCTACGAAGCCGGCAAATTCGCGGAATCGTTCGACGACGAAGGCGCGAAACAGGGCTGGTGTCTCTACAAACTCGGCTGCAAAGGTCCGACGACCTACAACTCGTGTGCAACGATCAAGTGGGATCAAGGGCTCTCGTTCCCGGTTCAATCCGGTCATCCGTGCCTCGGTTGTTCCGAACCGAATTTCTGGGACGGCGGCGGATTCTATCAAGGGCAGTCCGCGCCGCTGGATCGCCCGACGATCACGGCAGTGGGCGCGGCGGCAGCCGCCGGTGCGGTCATTGGCGTGGGCGTCGCGGCAGCCAACCGAATGCAAAAGAAGGGCGTGAAGCGTGATGCGTAATGCGTGAACTCCACGCATCACGTTTCACGCATCACGAAGGAGAATCCACAATGAATTGGGAAAACACGCTTGAATTCGCGCGCGGTCCGTTCTTCCAGGTCGCACTGCTGGTGTTCGTCGCCGGAATGGCATATCGATTGGTGCGCGTGCTCGCGCTGGGCTGGCAGCCGGATCGCGTCCAAGCGAAAGGCAGCCGCATCGGCGGCGTTGCGGTATCGTTCCTGAAGGGGATCATCATCTGGCCCTTTATTCCCTGGGTCAAGAACACCTTCAATCGCAATCCGATCACATACCTCGCGGGCGGCTTGTTCCACCTCGGTTTGTTCGTCGTCATCTTTCTCGGTACCGCGCACATGCTGGTGTGGAAATCGCTGCTCGGCTTTGGCTGGCTCACGCTGCCGCTGCCGATTGTCGATTGGTTCGCCGCCGGCGCGATCGTTGCGATGATCGCGCTCTTCATCAATCGGCTTGTTAATCCTGTGCTGAAACTACTCACCGGTCCCGCCGAGTGGCTGAACTGGCTCATCGTTTTCGTGCCGATGGTGACCGGTTACATGATGACGCATCACCTGTGGTTCCAGTACGAGACGTTGTTCAGTCTGCATATGCTCGCCGTGGACGTGTTGCTGATCTGGATCCCGCTGAGCCGCATCTCGCATTTCATGTTCTACTTTTTCGCCAAAGCGATTCACGGCTCGGATTTTGGCAAGCGCGCGGTGACGCCGTAGGAGAATGACGATGGAAAAATCGCAAACAGCCGTGAACACGTTCGTCAAAGAAACCGGCGCGTGGATCGCCGCGCAGCTGGAAGCGTGCACACGCTGCGGCATGTGCGCGGAAGCGTGCCACTTTTATCAGGGCACCGGCAATCCCGAATACGCGCCGGTGTGGAAAGTCGAACTCTTGCGCCGCGCGTACGAGCAGCGCTTTACGCTGAGCGGCAAATTCAAACTTGCGCTCGGTCTCGAAAAGGCAGTGACTGACGCCGACCTGACACACTGGAGCGAGATCGATTATTACGCCTGCACCATGTGCAACAAGTGCTCGATGGTCTGCCCGATGGGCATCAACTTGGGCCCGCTGATCCACGACGTGCGTACCGGTTTGTCGAACGCGCAAGCCGTGCCCGCCGATTTGCACGCGGCGGTCGAGAAACAAGAGCACGAAGGCAGCCCGCTCGGCGTGACCGATGCGGTATTCAAGCAGCGCATCGAATGGGTCGCCGACGAATGGGAAATCGAACTACCGGTGGACGTGAAGGGCGCGGACACGCTCGTCGTCTTTTCGTCCATCGAAATTATGAAGTTCCCGACGAATCTCGCCGCGATCGCCAAGATCATGAATGCCGCCGGCGAAAAGTGGACGATCAGCACGAAAGGGCGCGAGGTGGTGAACTTTGGTTTTTACGAAGGGAACGAGGAACTGACCGTGCTGTTCGCGTCGCGCGTGTTTGACGCCGCGAAGGAACTGGGCGTCAAGCGCGTCATGGTGACCGAGTGCGGTCACGCGTACGACGCGCTGCGCTGGAGCGCGGCGAACTGGATGCCAGTGCCTGCCGGCATCGAAGTGACGCACATCGCGGGCGTGCTGGGCGAATTCGTCAAGAGCGGGCGCATCAAGCTAAAACCCGGCGCGTACGACAACGACGGGACGATCACCTTCCACGACGCGTGCAAGATTCAGCGGCGCGGCAGTCACATCCAAGAGCCGCGCGACATTCTCAACATTCTTGCGCCAAAATCGTTCAAGGAAATGACGCCGAACAAAGAGCAGGCGATTTGCTGCGGCGGAGGCGGCGGCGTCATCGCGATCAAAGACGCCGACCCGGTGCGGTACGCCGCGTTCGAGTTGAAAATCGATCAGGTCAACCAGATTGGCGCGAAGACCGTGGCGATGGCGTGCTCGAACTGCCGCCTGCAATTCACCGACTGCGTCCAGCATTTCAACCTGGACTGGAAGGTCGCGGGCTTGGCGCAACTGGTTGCCGACGCGTTGGTCGGATAAGGAGGAAGCACAATGGCATCCTTTACCATCACCCCGGTCGAAAAAGGAATCATGCGCTGCAGACACACGGGACCATTCACGCATGAAGAGGTGCGCGCGCTCGCCAGTTTTCTGTACGAGTATCGCGGCAAACTCTTGATTGATTTGACTGGCACCACCGGCGAAGAGTGCGCCAGACACATCCAGCAGTTTCGCCCGATGATGCCCACCGCCGCTATCTTTGGCGCGGACATCGACCCTAGCATCTTGGAACTTGCTGAAAGTTATTACACGCGTCCGGTGCGCTATTTTAAGACCGAAGCAGAAGCGCTGACGTGGTTGCGGAATCAATAGGAGGAATCGCATGGCACAACGAATCGTGGTAGACCCCATCACTCGCATCGAAGGACACTTGCGCATCGAAGCCGAAGTAGATGCGACAAATACCATCACGAAAGCGTACTCATCCGGCACGATGGTGCGCGGCATCGAAACGATTTTGAAGGGACGCGACCCGCGCGAGGCGTGGGCGTTCACGCAGCGCGCCTGCGGCGTCTGCACGACGGTGCATTCGTTCGCGTCGATCCGTTCGGTCGAGGACGCGCTCAAGATTAAAATCCCGAAAGCCGCGAACCTCATTCGCAACCTGATGATCGCGCAGCAGTACGTCCACGACCACGTGATGCACTTTTACCATCTGCACGCGCTCGACTGGGTGGACGTGACGGCTGTCCTCAAAGCCGACCCCAAGAAAACGTCGGACGTTCAGCAGACGATTTCGCCGTGGCATAATTCGTCGCCGGGATATTTTGCCGACGTTCAAGCGAAAGTCAAAGCAATCGTGGACAGCGGTCAGCTTTCGATCTTTGCGAACGCGTACTGGGGACATCCGGCGTACAAACTGCCGCCGGAAATCAACTTGCTCGCGGTTGCGCACTATCTCGAAGCGCTCGATTGGCAGAAGGACGCGACCAAGATTCACACGATCTTCGGCGGCAAGAACCCGCACCCCAACTTTGTCGTCGGCGGCGTGCCGATGCCGATCGACCTGAACAGCGACACCGCGCTCAACGCCGAACGGCTCTCAATCATCAATGACTCGATCAACAAGATGATTGAATTCGTCGATCAAGTCTATCTGCCCGATCTGCTGGCGATCGCGCCGTACTACAAGGACTATGCGGCGCTCGGCGAAGGGCTGGGCAATTTCCTCACCTGGGGCGAGTTCCCGGATACGGACAATAGCGATACGTCCAAGTTTCTGGTGCCGCGCGCGTTCATTCTGAATCGCGATCTGAAAAACATTCAGCAGCCCGACCCGCGCGATTTCGTCAAGATGAAAGAATTCGTCGCGCACTCGTGGTACAAGTACAGCGGCGGCGATAATGTCGGCTTACACCCATGGCAAGGTGAAACCGCGTTCAACTACACCGGACCCAAGCCGCCGTATCAGCAGCTCGAAGTCGAGCAAAAGTATTCCTGGCTCAAAGCGCCGCGCTGGAACGAAACGCCGATGGAAGTCGGTCCGCTCGCGCGCGTGCTTGTGATGTACGCCACCGGCAACAAACAAGTACAGGATTTGACGAACGCTGTCCTCAAAGCACTTGACGCGCCGATCACCGCCGTCTTTTCGACGCTGGGTCGCACCGCGGCGCGCGGGATCGAAACCAAAGTGTTTGCCGATGCCATGCGGACGTACTATAACGATTTGATTGCCGCCATCAAAGCCGGCGACACCCAAACGTTCAACGGTGACAAGTGGGACCCGCTGTCGTGGCCCTCGCAGGCGCAAGGGTTTGGCTATATGGAAGCGCCGCGCGGCGCGCTCGGGCACTGGATCGTCATCAGCGGCGGCAAGATCGAGAATTACCAGATGGTTGTGCCGACGACGTGGAACGGCTCGCCTCGCGATCCAAAAGGACAAGCCGGCGCGTACGAAATGTCGCTGGTCGGCACGAAACTGGCGAAACCAGAATGGCCGCTGGAGATTCTCCGCACGATTCACTCGTTCGATCCGTGCATGGCGTGCGCGATTCACATGGTGGACGCGGACGGCAACGATCTGGGTGAAGTGGCGAGCGGATTGAATGTTTGCGTGAGTTGACACTCCTCTCCTCATTGGGACGCGCGATCGTTTGGGCGGGGATTTGTCCTCGCCCAAATCTTTGTAAGTTTTCATTATTCGCGATAGAATGGAACTGAAGAATGATGCGTGACATTCGCTTGCTCGATCTCGGACTCGCTCCGCCGGTCCGCTCGCAGACGATCTACCACGCGGTCGCCTACGCGCTCGACGATGATTCACCGGACACGATCATCCTCGTTGCGCCGACTGAGCCGTACGTTTGCATCGGCTTTCACCAAGAACTCGAAAAAGAAGTCGATGTCGAATACTGCCGTGCGCACGGTTTGCCGATTTATCGACGCGAAGTCGGTGGCGGCGCGGTTTATCTCGACAAGAACCAGGTCTTTACGCAATGGGTGTTTCACCGCCATGCATTGCCTGCTAACATCGGCGACCGGTTTGCGCTCTACGTCCAGCCCTTGGTTGAGACGTATCAGCAGCTTGGTATCCCGGCAAACTATCGCCCGATTAACGATGTGCATGTGCAAGGCAAAAAAATCGGCGGGACCGGCGCGGCGCAGATGGGCGCAGCCGAAGTGGTTGTCGGCTCGCTGATGTTCGATTTCAACTTTGAATTGATGTCGAAAGTTTTGAGAGTGTCGTCGGAGAAAATGCGCGACAAGATTTTCCAGTCGCTCAACGAATACATGACGACGATGACCAAGCACCTCGGTCACACACCCGATCGCGATGCCGTTGTCAATCTCTACATCGAAAAAGTCGAAGCCGCGTTGGGGCGCAAGGTCATGCGCGGTGAACCGACCGCGAAAGAACTCGCCTTGGCAGAAGAACTTGATCGACAGTTTGCAACCGACGAGTGGTTGTATCAAAAAGGCGGTTTGCGTCAAGTCGGCGTCAAGATTCACGAAGACGTGCGTGTGCTCGAAGCCGCGCACAAAGCGCCGGGTGGCTTGATTCGCGTGACCGCGCGTGTGCGTGATGGACGCATCGACGACGTGACACTTTCTGGCGATTTCACGATGCTGCCGAAATTCGCGCCCGGCGCGCTCGAACTCGCGCTGCGTGGCACCGCACTGGACGCCGGCGCGGTCAAGGCACGCGTCGAGGAAGTGTACCGCGCCATCGTGGTTCAGTCGCCGGGAGTGACGGTGGACGATCTGACGAACGCGGTGATGCTGCTGAAATGACGGGGGACGGACGACTGAGGACGGACGCGATTACTCCATCTTCCGTCCTCGGTCATCCGTCAGACAACTATGGCTCAACGCAAAATTATTCTCGGCATCGGTAACTTGCTCAATCGCGACGAGGGCGTGGGCATTCACGCGATTCACGCGCTGCAGCAGAAGAACGCAACGGGCGATTTCGAAATCATCGACGGTGGGACGCTCGGCTTGAACCTGCTGCCGCTCGTCGAAGAGTCGTCGCACCTCATCGTCTTGGACGCGATGGACGCGCACGAGGAACCGGGAACGCTCATCGAACTGGCGCGCGAGCAGGTGCCGCTGTTCTCGGCGATCAAGATGTCGCAGCACCAGTTGTTGTTTCAAGAAGTGCTCGCGCTGGCGCAGGTGCGTGGACACTTGCCCGAGCATTTGACGCTCATCGGCATTCAGCCCGCCGACCTGGAGGTGGGCGTTGATCTTTCGCCGACAGTCGCGCAGACCTTGCCGCGACTGGTCGCGCGCGCGGAGGACATCGCGCGGGAGTGGACATAGAATGCACGAGCTCGGCATCGCGGAGCAGATGCTCAAGATCGCGCTCGATTACGCGGCGCAGAACAACGCGCAACGCATCACCGCGTTCAATATCGAGATGAGCGCCGCGGCGGACGAGAGCGAGGACTCGCTGCGGTTTCACTTTGAGAACCTGACGCGCGGTACGATCGCTGAAGGCGCGCGCGTCGAAATCAGCCGCGTGCCGGTGAGAGCCCAGTGTTTTGAATGCGGAAATGAGTTCGATTGGAAAGCACAGGACCAGGTGTGCCCGCAATGTTCCAGTCTGCGCGTGCGTGCGGTGCTGCGTGATGAGTTTCGGCTAGCGAGCATCGATATCGAATGAGCGGATACAGGTTTAGGACGGATTTCTGACCGAACTCGCACGTCGCAGTGATACACTGGGCGCGAGGGGTACGATTCGATTGGTTGTGTGACGATGCTCCGCAAGATCCATATCACCGGCGTCGTGCAAGGCGTCGGCTTTCGTCCGTTCGTCTATCAAATTGCGACGCGCGCGAATCTGTGCGGCTGGGTCGCGAATACGTCGGCGGGCGTGGACATCGAAATCGAAGGCGATGCCCGCGCGCTCGACGCGTTCGTCCACGCGCTGACCGAAGCGCCACCGCCGCTCGCGCGCATCGATTCGATGGACGTTCGTGATGTCATATCGAATGGTCACGCGCAGTACACTCGATTCGAAATCCGCGCAAGCGTTCCACTCGCCGGCGCGTTCCAGCCTATTTCTCCGGATATTTCGATCTGCCCCGATTGCCTCCGCGAGCTCTTCGATCCCAACGACCGCCGCTATCTCTATCCGTTCATCAACTGCACGAATTGTGGTCCGCGCTTTACGATCATCGACGATATTCCGTACGACCGCCCCAAGACGACGATGCGCGCGTTTGAGATGTGCGACGACTGCGCGCGCGAGTACCACGATCCGCTCGATCGTCGCTTTCACGCGCAGCCGGTCGCGTGTCCCAAGTGTGGACCGGAGGTGTGGCTGGAGAACGGCGAGGGGCGAGTGGCGGGAGGCGAAGCGATCGCGGAAACGCGACAGTTCTTGGCGGACGGTAAAATTGTCGCCATCAAAGGTCTCGGCGGCTTTCACCTCGCGTGCGACGCGACGAATGCGGACGCGGTCGTCGAGCTGCGCCGCCGCAAGCTCCGCGTCGATAAACCGTTCGCGCTGATGATGCTGGATGTCGCGACAGTGGAACAGCATTGTTTTGTCGATGACGCGGAACGCGCGCTGCTCGAATCGCGCGAGCGTCCCATCGTCCTGTTGCGCCGCCGCCCCGGCTCGCCCATCGCCGAGCAGGTCGCGCCGGGCAATCGGTTCCTCGGCGTCATGCTGCCGTACACGCCGCTGCATTATCTGCTATTGACGGAAGGCAATCGTCCGTTGTCCGTCCTCGATCCTCCGTCTGTGCTTGTTATGACCAGCGGCAACTTGAGCGAAGAGCCCATCGCGACCGACAATGACGACGCGCGCGCGCGACTCGCCGATCTCGCCGACGCGTTTCTGATGCACGACCGCGACATTCGCACGCGCTGCGACGACTCTGTCATGCGCGTGTTTACCCCCACCCCTAACCCTCCCCCGTTGCCTTCGACAACAGGAGAGGGAGTTTATCCACTCCGGCGTTCGCGCGGCTACGCGCCGTTCCCCGTGCATCTGCCATTCGACGCGCCGCCGCTCCTGGCGACCGGCGCAGAGTTGAAGAATACGTTTTGCATCACGCGCGACCGCTATGCATTCCTCAGTCATCACATCGGCGATATGGAAAACTACGAGACGCTGCGCTCGTTCGAGGATGGCGTCGCACACTTCGAACGACTGTTCCGCGTCGCGCCGCAAGCGCTGGCGTACGACCTGCACCCGAACTATCTTGCGACGCGCTATGCGCTCGAACGCGCGGAACGCGAAGGGCTGCGCGCGATCGGTGTGCAGCATCACCACGCGCACATCGCCGCGTGTATGGCGGAGCACGGTTTGAGCGGCGGGCGGCCGGTCATCGGCGTCGCGTTCGACGGCACGGGCTATGGCGACGACGGCGCGATTTGGGGCGGCGAGATTCTGATCGCGGACTATGCGGGCTATCGCCGCGCGTTCCACCTCGATTACGTTCCGCTGCCCGGCGGCGACAAGGCGACGCGCGAGCCGTGGCGCGTCGCGCTCGCGTGGTTACACAAGGCGGGCTTGGAATGGTCGGATGATTTAGCGCCGGTGCGCGCGGCGGATGAACGCGCGCGGCAGGTGGTGCGCGCGCAAATCGAACGCGGCACCAACGCGCCGCTAACGTCCAGCATGGGGCGGCTGTTCGACGCGGTCGCCGCGCTCGCGGGCGTGCGGCAGACGGTGAACTATGAGGCGCAAGCCGCGATTGAATTTGAAAACCAGTGTTCAGTAAGCAGTAGTCAGTATTCAGAAGCGAGTTATGAATTAGAAATCGCGAATGGGATTATTGATCCAACGCCTATGATTCGTGCCGTCGTTGCGGATGTGCGCGTGGGGGTGTCCATCGGCGAAATCTCGGCGCGGTTCCACAACGGCGTCGCCGCGATGGTACGCACAGTCGCGCGGCAATCGCGCGACCAATTCGGATTGAACGAGGTCGCGTTGAGCGGTGGCGTGTGGCAGAATATGACGCTCCTCGCGCGCACAATCGATTTGCTGCAGCGCGATGGGTTTATCGTTTACATCCATCGCCAGGTGCCGGCAAACGATGGAGGACTCGCGCTCGGACAAGCGGTGGTGGCGGTCCGGCGAATGATGAAGGACGAATGACGGAGAGAGCCGGTCTTTCGTCGAGAATTTTGGAGGTTGAAATGTGTCTCGGTGTGCCCGGCAAGATCGTCGAGATCTATGAGGTCGGCGGGCT
>Ga0272448_1008925_pt1 | contig 10326 bp, 16 predicted proteins | sample YNPCB0191_FD_202220 | JGI IMG/M metagenome (GOLD analysis project Ga0272448, IMG submission 202220) | Hot spring sediment microbial communities from Yellowstone National Park, WY, United States - YNP-CB-019-1 | ecosystem: Environmental > Aquatic > Thermal springs > Hot (42-90C) > Sediment... | reverse complement strand
CTGATATGACCGCCGCGCTCCACGGCGCCAGCGGCTCAGCCGGGCTCCAACGGTTAGAGTCCGCGCCTTGCTGCCGCCGCGCGCGCCGTGGACCGCCCGGGAAGGGCAGCTGCATATCGATATGGCGATGGATCGATCCTGCCGATGCTCACGTGCCACCGCGCCGCCCGGCTCGAGCTACCACGCCGTCCATATCGCGCATCATATATATATATCGCTCCGCCACTGGCCATCGCAGCTGACGCTCAGCCATGGCGATATGTCATGCCGTCTCCAACGGTTAGAGTCCGCCCAGAGCATCGCGCACGGTCACCGATGGCGCATTGTGGCAACGCAGCAAAAAATTTTTAGAACATTTTTTTGCCTCTATCCTATTGAGCCATAACCACTTGCTGGCCACGGCGCCGCCTCGGACGAAAAAAACTATTGACACCGCGTCATCATCCAGCTATGCTATCGGACGATGAGATACACTACTACGACCAAGAACATCATCAAGGCCACAGGTGCATTGCCTGTGGCCTTTTTGTTTTCCGGGAGGAACCACATGACAAGAGAAATCAGTGGCCTGCAGCCGACGTGGACGCGAGTCGATGGCGACGAGTGGGAGATGGGCCTTGATCCCGTCATCCTCGTGCGCGTGTATCGCACACAGGACGGCAAGGTCGTGGACGATAGCTCGCCCCTCTGGGATGAGGCGGAATGGCGCGGATGCTATGCGGTGTATAGGTAGGCGCCCTGCCTCGCGCCCGTGGCCCGACGGCTCTGCCGTCGGGCTCCGGTCGAGCGGCACGGTGCCGTGATGGAGGATGACGCGATGAGGATTGATGATGTCACTAGCTTTCCCGCCGCCTGCGCTCAGGCGGCGGCCCTGACCGCTCAGCAGATCCTGAGCGGCGAAATGCCGGACGTATACGGCGTATCGCAAGACTGCCCGCATGTCGGGCAGTATATCAGGCTCGTATCCATCGAGCCGCGGCGCATAGTGATCGAGGCATATGCGCCGTGCTACGCAGTCGGCGACCGGTCCCCATATTGTGAACTGGTCGTCGAGGACGGCGAGGTTGCGTCTTTCGACGGACTCACCGTCGGAGGCTATCGATACGATTATGCCTCGTATGTCACTCCCCAGCTATCGATCTGGCGGCATGACTCGCCTCCAGACTTTGATGCCGCCTTCGGCCCCCCAGTCGACTTGGGGAGCAGATCGTTTGTCCCCGCGGTGGCCGCTTGGGCGGCCCGCCTCGGCGTAACGCCGAGTGCAACCGTTGTGGCCACCGCGGAGGCCGCGGCCCGCGAGGTGGCCGAGGCCTCCAAGGGCGGCGCCTAGTGCGCCGCCCGTTATCCCCGTGCCACGCGCGGGCGGCCCGTCTCTAACGGTTAGAGGGACGGGCCTCGAGCGGGCGGCACGGTGCCGCTCACCACTGGAGCGCCCGGCGATGTGGCCGGGCAGAACGGAGGCAAGATGATTGTCAATCTAAAGGACGTTACATCCTTCCCGGCGGCTTGCGCCCGAGTGGCGGCGCGGGCCGCGCTGGAGGTGCTCGATGGTCGGCTCCCCGCCGTCGGGGAGCCGGACGGGACGTCCCCGAGAGTGGCCTTGGTGTCACTCGACGCCGACGGCGAGGTGCGCGTGTTTGCGCGCGCGCCGTTTGCGGTGGGCGAGGACCTCGCCCACTGCCTCCTCGTCGCCCAGCGCGACGAGGTACTCGGACTCTATGGCCTGACATCGTCAGGCTATAGATACACGTTCTGGCATCTGGGCCCAGCCCGAGTCTGGGCCTATGCCAGCGACAACGATATCGGTGCCTACGATCCGGTGGATATCGGATCGAGGCACTTCATTCCGGCGCTCGCCGAGTGGGCAGACGCCCACGGGGTGGAGGTCGGCGCCTCGATCCGCGCCACCGCCGAGGCGGCGGCGCGGGAATTCTACGAGGCTTGCAGTGGCGGCGAGTAACCGCCCTCCCTTTTTTGTCACCTGCCCCACGCGCCCGGCGCCACTCTAACGGTTAGAGTGGCGCCCGGCACGAGCGGCATGGTGCCGTGTATGGAGGGTAGAATGTATATCGGAGTGTGCAGCGAATTGAACCTGCGCGGGCGCTCGTTCCAGACGCCCGCGAGTGTCGCGCGCGCCATCTATCGCGCGCGTGGCTGGTGGCCAGATCTGGTCACCGACTATTACGGCCAGCTGTGCCTGGCCTACTACGCGATCGGGCCGGAGGTCAGCCGCCGGATCGTCTGGCGCGGCATGGCCCGGTGGCGCAGCGCCGCGTGGCGCGGGGATTGGGCGGTGATCGCCCGGCCACAGCAGGTCGAGTAGGGCCGGGCGTGAATTCGTGGGCCGGGGCTCCGGCTGCCCCGGCCCTAGGACAAAAGGCCGTGAGTCTCGCTCACGGCCTTTTGTGCTTTTTAGGGGAGCCTATGGATTCTCCAACGGTTAGAGTCGGGAGGCGCGCGGCATGGCTCCTCCAGCGTGGCCGGCCCGAAGCCCCCGTCATGGCTGGCCAGGCAGCCCCAGCATCGTCGGCCCGGCGCCCCCGGCGTGGCCAGCCCGGCGGCAACGCGGCAAAGATGAAAAAAAACCTTGACAAAATATCATGTGACTGTTATAATGCATATAAAAATGGAGGGAACAAAATGAGGTTTATCAATTTAACGCCTCACGTAGTGAGGCTCAACGACGGGCGGGAGTTCCCGCCCTCCGGCACCGTCGCGCGGTGCCGGAACGTATACGGCGAGTTTGACGCTGACGCCATAGCAAGCGTCAGCTTCGGCCCCCTCGAGGGCCTGCCCGAGCCCTCCGAGGGGACGCTGTACATCGCGTCCGGGCTCGCCGCCGAGGCGGCAGCCCGCGCTGGCCGGCGCGATGTGGTGGCGCCGGCCACCGGTCATCCGGAAGCGCGCCGCGACGATCGTGGGCAGATCGTCAGCGTGCCCGGATTCGTGCGTCCGTTATAACATGTTCGGCCCGGCGCGACTCTAACGGTTAGAGTCGCGCCGGGAACGGATGGAGGCAACCATGATCGTCAGCGCGAACGGAGTAATCCTTCCTGAGAAGTCCTTCGACGCCTTCTCGGCGTCAATTTCGCGCTCAGACCGAGTCTGGCGCGAGCTTCAATGGGGATATTATGCGCCTGGCGAAGGCTATCGTGTAATCGACAAGCTTCTCCTCACCGAGTCGTCGCTTGGTGAGGAGGAGAAGGCTAGGGCGGCGGCCGGCGGCGACGACGGACTCCGCTGCAACGGCGAACCGTTTCCGCCGGGGCGGCCACTGTGGGAAACTGTCGCGCGGCTGTCAGGGCAGGCCGCGCGCCGCGAGGCGCGCATAAGAGTCGCGGCCACGCATGGCGCGTGGCTTGGACGCGCCATCGGCTGGCAACTGCCGCGCCACGTGCCGGAATATGTTGTTGTTCCGGCAAACTACTTTCGTAGGTCCGAAGGCCGCGGACCGTGGTTTACAAAGGTCAGCGGAGTCTATTGCGTGCTCGCCAATGGCGAGCCGCAGGCGCCGTACGGCCTGTACAGGGCCCGCTCGATACGAGACGGGCGGGCAATCGAGCTTAGCAATGCAGAGGGCGGCGCATAGTGCGCCGCCCTTTTTTTTGCACCGTGCCTCGCGGCTTCCGCCCGACTCTCCAACCGTTAGAGAGTCGGACGGAAGGCGGGCGGCAATGGTGCCGCAGAAAAGGAGGAGACATGCTAAGGGACGATGAATATCTAGAAGCCGCAGATGAGATCGCCTCGGCGGCAGCTGACCTGCAGGATGCGGCGGAGCGGCTGCGCTCCGCCTACCGCTATGACAGCCTCGTGTTGGGGCCCCGCTGCCACGAGGCAGCGGAATACATCGCGCAGCGGACGCTGCCCGAGGCGCGCGACGCCCTCTCCAGGGCGCGCCGCCGGCTGGAGCCTGAGGACGACGAGGACTAGCACCTGCCTCACGTGCCTGGCGCCACTCTAACGGTTAGAGTGGCGCCCGGCCCGGGCGGCATGGTGCCGTCCAAATGTATGGAGGACGATCCTATGTATGTTGGCGTATCGCATGAGCTAGAAACGGCTGGCGTTCTGTTTGAGTCAGTCCAGGACGTGCAGAAGCACGTCCGCCAGCGCCTCGGCTGGACTCCAAATATCATCACCGATGGCGTCGGCTGCCTGAGCGTTGCCTATTACACGATGAGCTATAACGGTCGCAGTGACACGATATGGAGCGGCATGCCGCGCTGGATCCCTCTGATCTGGCGCGGGCGCTGGGCGGTTATCGCCAGGCCGGCGCTCCCGGACGAGGTCACGCGCGCTGCCCTGACGATCATCGAACCGGACGGGGAGACGGATGCAGCCCTCGGTTGCGGTGATTCCCACACTGGCGACGCCGAGGTAACCTGCCCGATCTGCGGCAGGCCTACTAGTGCTGACCAGTTCGATCCCGTGGTCTCCGCGTGCGTCGACTGCATCTGCCGGTCGACCTGCGAGGTGTGCGGGCAGTTCGATCCCTGGTGCTGGCGATACGGCCCGGACGGGCGGCGGTACTGCGAGGAGTGTTTTGACGATCGGTTTGCCGAATGCCCGCTGTGTGGCAACGTTGTCCGCCACGCCGATATGGGCGACGAAATCTGCATATATTGCGAGCAAGAAGGCGCCGACAAATCGAGGCAGTAGCCAGCGATTGTACCGGACGCCTGCCACGCATCCCCGGCCTGACTCCAGCGGTTAGGGAGTCAGGCCCGGGCCGGGCGGCATGGTGCCGCTCAGATCAAATATGGAGGCTATATGAAACTCAGCGACTTGACCGACTTCCCGGCGGCGTGCGCCCGCCTGTCGGCCTGGGCGGCGGAGCAGATATTGTCCGGCTCCCTGCCGCGCGTGGGCAGCGACGGCTCGGCGCTGCCATACCTGTACTCGGCCAGCGTCCGCGAGGATGAGGTGGCCGTCACGGTGCGCTCGCCCCGGCTCGTCGGCGACGAGCACGCGCACTGCCTGCTCATCGCTAACGGGCATCGGGTAACGAGCCTGTGGGGGCTGACGCCATCAGGCGTCAAATACTGGCTCATGGGCGAGACGGTGTACTCCGTCCAGGGCCCCTCCGTTTTCGACGCCGCCATCGACTGCGGCGAGCGCGATGTGATACCTCTGATCGCCGACTGGGCGCAGCGGCACCACATCCAGGTGTCGCCGCTGGTCCGTGTGACCGCGGAGGCGGCGACCATCTCCGCTTGCTCCCCGCCGCCGCTGGAGGGCAACTAGCACCTGCCCCGCGCGCCCGGCGCCACTCTAACGGTTAGAGTGGCGCCCGGCTCGAGCGGCATGGTGCCGTGAATGGAGGGTAACATGATCAGAATCGCGATAAACGCTTTGCATACCTTCCCGTCCGCCTGCGCTAGGCGGGCGGCAATCGCCGCCAGCGAGGTGGCCAGCGGGGCGGTGCCCGCCCACCTGCAGGACGGCATTCCGGACGCCGATGGCGTCCTAGTCGACGAGGTGCTCGTCGACCACCGCTCTATCAGCATTCGCACCGTCCAAGTCGGCCCGGCTCGCGAACCGGACGTTAGGCCATATTTTTGGCTGCGACTTGAATATGACGACGTGGTGGAATTCACCGGCCAGCAGAGCGGCTGGAGCTATTCCTACGACCAGTACGAAACTCCCCAGCTGGTCGTCTCGATGGACGACCAATATCCTGATAGCGAGCCCGTCGACCGCGACTTCATCCGGACGGTGTCTGCCTGGGCGCAATCGTTCGGCATCGAGCAATCGTTGGCGAGTCATGCCACCGAGGCGGGGGCCGGCGGCGTCAGATGAGTGCCACGCGCAGGCGGCCCGACGGCTCTGCCGCCGTCGGGCCTCCGGCGGGCGGCATGGTGCCGCTCCAACAAAGGAGGCTACGATGCACGTCAGTGATCTTATGAAGTTTCCCGCCGCCTGTGCTCAGGCGGCGGCGCGGGCCGTCCAGCAGGTCCTAGCTGGCAAGGTGCCGGAGGTGCTGCTGCCAGCGAGCGATCCTAACAGGCAATATATCGATGACATCGAAATCACCGGCGGCTCCGTGCGGGTAACCGCATACTCTCCGTGCTACACATGGCACGGCAATGCTCCGACCTGCACGGTCACCGCCACGGGCGACACCGTCACGTCATTTCATGGTCTGACGACGTCAGGCTATCGATACTGCTATGATAGCGCATCAGGCCGCATCGATATATGGCGCGACGGCGACACAGCGTACGGCGACCTGGGCAGCCGGCGATTTGTTCCGGAGGTGGCGGCATGGGCGCAGGCTATCGGCGTGGAGCCAAGCCTCTCCATCATCGAGACGCTCCAGGCGGCGGCGCGCGAGCTGGATGAGTCCAAGGGCGGCGCATAGTGCGCCGCCCATTTTTTTCGCCCTGCCCCGCGCCCCCGGCCCGGCGGCGCAGTAGCCGCCGGGCCCCGGGCGGGCGGCAATGGTGCTGCTCACACAACGTACGGAGGCAATATGGCCATTTACGATTCCAAAGCGACCGCGGTTAACCTGCGTCACGTGGAGGAACTCTTGCGCCGAATCGCGCGATCCTCCACCATTGCGGGCAACGGAATTGAATTCGTGGTCGGAGCTGGCTGTGGCGACCAGCGGCTTCACCAACGCGAGGTGCGGCACATCGCTGAGCGCGTCCTGCCGCTCATACGGGAGGATCTGGATCACATCGAATATATCCTTGGCGCGCGATAGCTGCCTGCCCCACGCCCTCCGCCCGACTCTCTAACCGTTGGAGTCGGGCGCAGGTCGGGCGGCATGGTGCCGCGCCAATCATTGGAGGGAGGATACCATGTACAAAATCGTTGCTGACGAGCTGGCCACGGGCCGGCCTCTGGTGTGTGATCCTGGCGAGCTTGCGGACGCCATCGAGGATACGTTCGGATGGCGCCCGCACCTGATCACCGACGACCGAGGACACATCTGGCTCCGCTGGTACGAGCAGGACGATCCATACGGCGATCCGATCGTGTGCGACGGCGAGCCACGCTGGAGCGAGGCCGCCTGGGGCGGGCAGCAGGTGCTGCTCGCCACGCCACTGATCGAGCTGCGCTCGGCATACCCGCGCTAGGCCAATGCCACGGCGCGACTCTCCAACAGTTAGAGTCGCGCCGTGACGCGGCGGATCAGGGCATTGCCTTATCGGCCCGACGGCATCTAAACAAAATTCTTGACAGCGCATCAGGATTATGTTATAACGCACATCATGAGCGGATGTGGATCACTCCCCAAAACTAATCCGCAACCGACGGATCCGGCTCGAGCGGCGGCACCGGCACCGCTGGCGCCCGGATCCGCCTCGCATGTGCCTCGAGGCCTGCAGCGAGCCTTCCGCGCCGAGGTGACCATGATATATCGATCGTCAACGGCCCAAGGCGCAGGCTCCTGCGCTCGCCAGGGCGGGCGCCCGCATACAGCGCGCCGATTGCCACGCGCAGGGCGCGCTCATACATCGATGCGATCAGCGCCGCCTCGCGCGGCGATATTCCATACAGCTGAGATAACGCAGACCGTATCGTCCTCGTCACGCAATCATCCTAACCTAAAAACCAATATCACTTCAACAATGGAGGCAAACAATGTCACATAGAATCTCTTATGAAAACGGTGAGTACGCTGTATTCACTGCCGGCTCCCTTCCCTGGCACAGGCTCGGACAAAACGTCCGCGACTGCCAGTCCTGGAGCGAGGCGATGCGCCTCGCTCACCTCGACTGGGAGGTCGAGTGCCAGCGCTTGTACGATCAGCGCGGCAACATCGTCGACGCCTGGGGCACGTTCCGGAAGGATAACGGCAGATTCCTGGCTTCGGTCGGATCGCGTTACACGCCGATCCAGAATGGCCGCATGTTTGAGTTCGTCGATGTGCTGATCGGAACGCGGTCGGCCCATTATGAGTCTGCTGGCGCCCTCGACGGTGGCCGCAGAGTCTGGTGCCTGGCGCGCATCCCCGGCGCCACCACCGAGATCGTCCCCGGCGACGAGCACCAGGCCTTTATCCTTTTCGCGTCGAGTCACGACGGCAGCCTGGCGGCCACGTGTCAGCCCACATCGGTGCGCGTGGTGTGCAGCAACACACTGACCACCGCGCTCAACGAGCGTGGCGTATCGCGCATCAGCGTGCGGCACACCGCATCGGGAGAAGCAAGGCTTGCTCGCGCTCAGCGGATGCTGGAGGTGAGCCTGCGCGCCATCCAGGACGTACGCCAGAAGCTACGCATCCTCGCTGAGCGCAACCTGACTCGCGAGTCGTTTCAGGAAGCGCTCGACCGCCTGTTCCCGGCGCCGAAGGGCAAAGAGGAAGAGCTGCGTGGCCGGCGGCGCAGCACGCTCGAGGCAATCCTAGCGCTGTACGAGCGCAACGACGGCTCGAACGGGATCGCGTCAATCGCCGGCACGGCGTATAACCTATACAACGCCATCACGGAATACGTCGATCACTATCGACCGGTCAGAACGAGTCAGAACACGCTCGACCTATCCGACAGCCAAAAGCGCGCCCAAAGTGCGCTGTTCGGCTCGGGCGCACAATTGAAGGAGCGGGCGCTCGAGGTGCTCCTGGAAACGACTTCCGGCGCGCCCAAGCGCACCTACGTCAGCGAGTACAAGGCCGTGGAACTCGGCGGCATCCTCGACGACATCGTGGACGCCACCGCACAGCGCCGCCAGGGCGGAATCGGCTATTAATCCGAAATTGACGGGCGCGGGCTCCGGCCTGCGCCCGCCGCCCCGTAAATGGAGGCTGGAGATGAAAGCAAGGCTCGGATCACTCAAAGTCGGCACGCGGTTTATGCTGCTCGGCGAGATACACCGGCTGCTATATCGCAACGAGTGCAGAGCACTCGTGCAGCCGATCAAAAAAGTCCGCCGGCGCATCCGCGCCCATGACGCGAACGGCAATCCGATGGTAAGAGACATAGAGGCACAGCCGGGCGCAATCAGCATATGCCCGGATGTGATGGTGGAGGTTGTCCATGATCGTACGCGCAAGCGGAGGTAAATGGGTAGCCTATATCGATACCAGGGAATATCGCGATGGCCTCGGTTATCGCCTGATGCGCGGCGGATGGATATATGAGCGCGAGCCTCGCGCGCATTATTGGACCACCGATCCGCTGGTAGCCAGCGAGTGGGCGGAGCACGCAGATCCGGCCACGCGCCAGGCGCTGGAGGATCAGGTCCGGCGTCTGAACGCGGCCATCGAAATGAGCCGCGCCACCAGCGGCCACCTGGAGGCCGATCTGCCCCTCGCGCTGACGCCCTATCCATATCAGGTGGCAGGCATCGCCGCCTGCGAGGGCAGGCGAGCTGTGCTTCTCGCCGACGAGCCGGGGCTCGGAAAGACTCTTCAGGCTCTCGCCGTTGTGGCGCTACGCAAACATTATCCATGTCTTATAGTGTGCCCGGCCAGCATGAGGCTAACCTGGCGATATGAAATTCTGCGAACAGTATCTGGTGTATCGGAGAGCGACATATCCATCGTCTATGGCCGCTCGATTGCGGATATAGCCAGCACCAAATATATCATCATCGGCTATGATATACTGCCGCAGCGATGGCAACAGCTCGCAGCCGTAGGTATAAAGGCAATAATTCTAGATGAATCGCATTATACAAAGACTCTTACGTCCAAGCGCACCATGGCCGTGCAGGATCTGGTCAAGGCGGCCAAACCGGCGACGCTCCTGCTGCTGACCGGAACGCCCGTGCTGAATCGTCCCGCCGAGCTTGTGTCGCAGCTGGAGATAATGGGAGTCATGCGCAGCTTCGCCGAACAGCGGATCATGTTTTATCTGAGATATTGCGATGCGAAGCGCAAGACGATATGGGTGCGCACTGCGCACGGCCCGATGCGGCGCCTCGTGTGGGACTGGAGCGGCGCGAGCAACACGGACGAGCTTGCGCGCAAGCTGCGCGCGACCTGCATGGTCAGGCGGATCAAGCAGGACGTCCTCAAGGATCTGCCTCCAAAACGCCATCAGGCAATCGTACTATCGTCGCAGGATCACAGGACGCTCATCGATGCCGAGGTGCGCGCCGCCCAGGCCGTCGAGTCATTGAGGAAGAAGATCGGCGAGCTGCAGCAGAGCGGCTCGCCTGACGCGGCGGCTGCGTTGGAGCAGGTCCGGGGCGATTACTCCGCTAGGTTCGCCGAGCTTGCGCGGATCCGACGCGAGATAGGAGTCGCCAAGGTCCCGCACGTGGCAGAGATTGTGGACGATCTGCTGACGACACATAACAAAATCGTGGTATGGGCCCACCATCACGATGTGGTCGACGGGCTCAAGGGCCGGCTATCGCACGACCACAAGGTGGTGA
>Ga0272448_1008923_pt1 | contig 10328 bp, 5 predicted proteins | sample YNPCB0191_FD_202220 | JGI IMG/M metagenome (GOLD analysis project Ga0272448, IMG submission 202220) | Hot spring sediment microbial communities from Yellowstone National Park, WY, United States - YNP-CB-019-1 | ecosystem: Environmental > Aquatic > Thermal springs > Hot (42-90C) > Sediment... | reverse complement strand
GAAGTTAAACTTCCCATTTCGGTTACCCAAAATTCCTCCCCGTCTACCTGATGGCCATAAACAGCCTGAATTTGGTTATCAACGGCGGTTTTAAAATTTGCCACCCGAGCATCGCTTGTTGGGCAGTCCAAATAATTACTGTAGGTGTGAAGATGCCAGCCTTTAATTATTGCCGGAAGATCCGCCATTGCCGGATCTTTTGTTTGCCAATGGGTTTTCCATCGTTGAATGAACTGTAGGGTTTTTTCCAGGCGATCTGACTCCGGATAAGCAATTCCCAAAATAATAAATTTTGCCGTGGAGTCGAAGGATCTAATTTTTTTCATTATTTCTCCATAACAATTGACAGCGTCATACACCGGATCATTGGTTCCTGGCCGGAGATCCTGACCTGGCTCAAACGGCTCATTGCCAATTAAATAATAGTTTCCTTTCTGACAATAATTATTATTGCAAACAACTCCCATTCGGTAATCAAGATTGCTTAAGTAATCGACTGCCTGACACCAATTAATGCTTGGAGGATTAGACCGGAAAAGGGGAACAAATTTTGCTCCGTTTTGAGTTTGCCATAAATTTCCCAGTGGCTGAAAATACCAATTATAATACCAACTCACTTTTGCTAAAGAAGAAGTCTCGTTTGTTACCGGACCGCCAACCCCCTTTTTTGGGGAAATCCATTCATTGCCTGATTCGCTAGCCGCTTTTGGTAGGGTATTTGTTGGTTGTTTAATTTTATTTGAAGTAATGAAAACTAAAAGGACCGTTAGAAAATAAAAAGATAATTGAAAAAACTGCCTTCTTTCTTTTACTTTTTCTTTTATTTCTTCGAAAAATAATTTTAGCGAGGATAAGTTCATTGTTTACATTTTATAGTAACATAATTTCTACTGTCAAGCATATTTAATATTTATTTCATCTCCACCAAATTCATTCCCATGGCCAGGATAGACTATTGCTTTTTTCAAAAACTTTCTTATTTTTCCAATTGAAGAAAAAAGTTGGCTTTCTGAAGAATAAGGAAAATCTGTCCTTCCCACTCCCTCGGCAAAAATTAAATCCCCGGAAAACAAAAACCCCGGCGAATAAAAACTTATACTTCCCGGAGTATGGCCCGGTGTTTCAATCACCTTTAGACTTTCCTTTCCAAACTTAATCTCATCCCCTTCTTTAATAAACCCATCTGGAGGTAAAACTGGTCCTGCCTCTACTCCAGTAAAAAATTTTGCCGTTTTTCCTGCCCTTTTTAGCAAAAATAAATCCTTTTGGTGAATCAAAAAGGGAATATTTAAAGCTAATTTCAATTCCGCCACCCCCAAAACATGGTCAAAATGCCCATGGGTGGCTAAAATAAACTGCAAGGAAAGATTAAAATCCCCCACCCTTCTAAGAATATAATCAGCATCGTCTCCAGGATCAATCACTACCCCCTCCAAACTTTCCTCATCCCAAACCAAATAACAATTCGTCTGTAGCTGTCCCACCACTACTTTTTCTACTTTCATCTTCGAAGAACTATTAAAATTTTAAGTTTCTTCTAAAATTTTATGAATATTATCAAACCAATATTTTTGATATCCGCCCTCCGAAACTCTTTTTCTTTCCTCACAGTAAAGCGAGAGGATAATTTTTATCTCATAATTTTGAAAGGGGAATGGTTTAGGAGAACCTTCTTTTTCAAATATTTTTTTATACCAATCTACTTTATGTTCATAATCAGTGTAGGTTATGCTTTTGGGGTCCACAAATAAAATATAATATTTTCTTCCCCTACAAAGCCAAAATATAAAATCTGGTTTAAAACGTTCTATCTTTTCAGTTTTTGGATTATACCAGGGAATATAAACTTCATCAGTAGTTTCATCTAATTTTGAAAAAAGCCACCAATCAAATTTTTTAGCAAATAAATTATCTTCTTGGGCCAAATAGTCATCTAATTCTTTAATAAACTTTACTTCACTTTCTTCGGTAATAATATGATTTAAATAATCTATTTTGTGCTTGGGCTCAGAAAGAATGACAGGATAGTAATAATGATTTGGAATATATTTTATTTTTATGCCATTAAATTGTTCTTCTGGTTTATATTTTTTAATAATTTTTTCTATACTTTCATCAAATTCTTGTTGGGATATTTTATCATTTCTAAAATCAATTTCTAATTGCTTTCTTTTTCTTTTTCCTAAATTATAATTTTTTACAGATTCTATATTTCTCAAAAATTCTTCTAAATTTTTCTTCTGGGGGTTAAACCTTATCCTTTCAAAATGAACAATAAATTTCCCTTTTTCTACTCTTTCAAATCCCCTGAATTTTTCCGGAATTAAAGAGAAATGATTTATAATGTTAGACAAAATTAAATCTGGTTTATTGATAGGAATTGAATCTTTTTCTGTTTTGTAGTAATCGTTTGGCTTGGAAAAACTATCTTTAATCTTTATTAAAACTCGAGGGGTGGCATCGTAGTTTACTAAAATGATTTTATCATCACCCAAATAATGATAGTAATCTCTCACTAAATTAAAATCTTCCTCATTTAAGCAATAATCGGGAATTTCTTTTTCTTCAGCTAAAATATGGTCCGCCGACTCGTAAACCGGCACTAAAAGGGGTAATTTTTCTGCTTTTTTATTGATTTCAAAATATCTTCCAACAACAACTTCTTCTCCCTTTATTTCTTTAAAGGTGTTAATTGTTTCTTTTAGTGCAGAAGCATTGGTGCCAAAAATAAATAAGGTTTCAAAGGGCAAAGACAAATCTTTGAGTTTCTGATAAGTTTTTTCTGAAATCCTTTTGGCTCTAAAAAGATTGCTAAGCCTTTTTCTTTCATTTTTTATTGGCTCAATTCTTACTCCTCTTCCTACCGATTGTAAAACAAATTTTTTCGCTTGGGGGCCAACTCCAATATTAATATAAAGAATAATATTTGGCCTATTTGAATCCCATCCCTCATAAAAAGTCCTTGAGCCCATTAAAATATTTATATCTGAGTCGTCGCGGTTTATTTTTTTAAATACGCTTTCATTATCAAAACTTTCAATAACCTCATATCCCTCCAACTCCTCCTTAAGCCATTTTGAAATATCGCCGATTTTTATTAAGGCAAACGGCTGGGCAGACAACCGCAGTTTAAAAATCATCTCCTGGCGATTTCCGGGAATTGTTAAAACCTCAATATTACTTGGGCTTTTTGAATTAAAAACATCATTTAAAATATCTTTGTAAGAAATTGTCTCTAATAATTTTTCATTAATTTTTATTTCTTCACCTTCCGGAATAATAGTTTTATTATCGTTGATTAAAGTTTCTTTTAATTCTTTTTTTGCCAAATCAAAAATTTTTTGATTTATTTGGCCTTTGGCAATTTTTTCTATTTCTTTGAAAAACAACTTTAAATCGGCATCCTCAACATTTACCGAATTAACCAAAGTTAAAAGCAAAGGATAATGATAAAAATTTTTATCTATAATTTTTACTTGCTCGGCAAATTTTTTAATATAACTTAGAAGAATTAAAGATTTTAAAACAATTTTTTGTTTTTCTGGCGCAGTAAAATCATTTCTTTCTTGAAATGCCCTTATTTCTTCTTGAGAAAGATAAATTTGTTTTCCATAGCCGTTTTCGACAAATTCCTCAAGGTTGTAGTTAAATCCGGTAGTCAAAAAATCTCTTGGGTCAACAAAAGTAGCAGAAAAGTTAAATAAAAATCCGTTTCTTGAAAAAATAGAATAAATAGCCTGTCTTATTGAATCTTCTTTTTCTCCTTTATGCGCCTCATCAAGCAAAACATACCATTTACCAAAGTTTTCATAATTTTTAAAATCTATTTTCTTTTCTTTTTGTTCTGTCCAAATATTGTCTGAGCGATAATAAAAAACCGTAATTTCCTTTTCTTTGAAAATTGACAAACTTTCTCTTTTTGTTTCATCCCATTCTTTTAAAGATTTCAATCTAATATAAATTTCATTTTGCGAAGCATTAAATTCTTTAACATATTCTTTAAAAATATCTAACAAATCATCTCTACAAGTTAAGAATAAAATATCATTTTGGGGAATTTCTTTTCTTTCCATTAAATACTTTAAAATCTCAATTAACTTAACAATTACCAAGGTTTTTCCCGAGCCAGTTGCCATCCAAAAACACATTCTGTTTATAAAATTTTCAAAACTAATTTTGTTCTCTTCCAGCGGATAAAATTCTTCTAATAATTTTTTGCTTTTAGATTCTTCTTTTTTGGTTAAATCATAATCAGCCCTTTTTTCTGGATAATTAGGGTCAGCTTTATAAAAAGAAAAAAGATATTTTTTTCTTCCTTGATAATCAGCTTTTTCCCCATAATATCGCCATAAAATTTTTATTGCCGCTTTTAAAGCCTCCTGCTGAAAATCCCAAAGTTGCTTTTCTTCTGAAAACCTTTTCAAATCAAAACTCTGCCAATTTGCCGGCAAAGATTCAAAAGAAATTTCGTCAATAATGTTTTTAAGAATTAGTTTGGACATAGTTAAATTTTAAATACTATTATAAAATTTTGATTTAAGTATCTACTTATTTTTGTTTTTGTGGACATAAGTTTTTAACTACTTTTTCCCCAAGAAAACTATAAATGCTACCTTCTTCAGAAAAATCAGTGTCTTCGTTCCATCTTAAATTAGCTATAACTTTTCCCACTACTACTTCCCATGGTTTAGGACTACCAATGATGTGCATTAAATCATTTCGTATCTCTTTGATATTAGTATTTTTCCTATCATAACCTTTATCTTTAAATTTTTTCATGGTATCATAATGAACATGTTCGGGATTTTTTTCAATCCATTGATTTATCCTTCTTTTTAACTCATTCCAGTCTAAAGAAAGTGAGTTTAAAACCTCATTAGAAAGCAATAAATTTTCTGAACTTCTACAACATAATTTCATTCTTACAATAGGCCCCATATCATCTATTGTTTCTGTTTTATCATCTCTATCACGTAACGAATACGCTTTCGCATTATCATAGACGGCTTCAATGATTTTTCTTGTTTCCTCCTCAAATTTATTTAAACTATTAATGTTGCCACAAGCACATGGATATATTCTGATTTTCCCACATGAAGTCCGCACAACTTGTTGCCATATTCTCTCATCATCTTCTCCTTCTACTAATAAAATTGGTGCTTCATTAAACACGTTTGATAATGGATGTGCCCCAAACACGGGCAAAATTTTTCTATAAACATCTGAAATACGACTAAATTCAATTTCTTTTTGTCCAAATTTAATAAAAGCAATACGAGTATTACCATATGACTCAATTGCTCCAAGTATCGCTGTGCTATGTGTAGCAATTATAATCCTAAAATTGTTTTCGTTAACAAGGCGGTTAAGAAACTTCATCAACCTTACCTGCAAATCAGGATGTAAGTGCACATCAGGTTCATCTAAGAAAAGTATGTTTTTCTTCTCCGGTATTATTTCCTTACTAAAAGTAAGACATTCTATTCCTAAAGAAATTACTTCAGACTCTCCGCTACTGATTTCATTGGGGTTAATTTTTTGCTTTTCATTTTTGGTATAAATTTTAAAACTAATTTCTCCATCTTTAATATTCCCTCTCTCAATATAAATACGATCTAATAAAGAGTTTATCTCATTTATGTAGTTAATAAATTTATAGTTAAGATCCTCACGTTTTTCATCTTCAATTTCTCTCAAAACAATTGTTTCTAACTTTCTAAATTGAGCTACGCTCTGTTCTCTAAATTGATTAAATTGATTTTTCCTACGGGTATTTGCTAACCAGTTAGAATCTGAAATGGTATTTTGCTCTATTCCAGCTTCATAAACTAAATATCCTCCCCGCTCTGGAGTGATATATCTCGTTTTACCAAAATCAGGAGTGTTAGATAATCCGCTTTCTACCTGACGAAGAAGGAAACTTTTACCGCATCCATTTTTACCTAATAAAATATTAATTTTATCTAAATTTTTTAGAGTGTAACCATTAACATTTTCTATGTCCATAAATTATTTACTCTTTACCACCAAATTAACTTTTTAATATCTTTATAATCCAAATTTTTCAAATCAATCTTTTCAGTATTTTTCGCCCTACCATCTTCATCATAATTCGCCAATTCAACCTCGTTTTCTGTAATTCTTTTTATCCATTTGCCTTTTAAATTAGAAATTGTTTCGGCAATATCAATATTTTTATAAAGTTTTGATAAATCTACTTTGACTTTATTATTTTGATAATCAATTTCTAAAGCATCTAAAAGTTTTTTGTCTTTTAAGAAAATATATTGCTCATAAGGAGATTGATTAGGCGCGCTAAATAAATCGTTATCCTCATACTTTGCTTTTCTTAAAACATCCTCGTATTGTTCAAGTTCAAAGTATTTAAAAAATCCACCGGCATTATTTTCATTGTATTTTTCTTTAACATCTTTTTCTTTTGAAATTCCGGATTTATCAAAAAATAAAACTTTTTTCATTCTTGGCAAAACTACTGAATAAAAATGTTCTCCCATCTCCACCCCAATCCATTTTCTTTTAAGTTTATGGGCTACTGCTGTTGTTGTGCCACTTCCTAAAAAGAAATCCATAACTAAGTCACCTTCGTTGGAAGTAGATTCTAGAACTCTTTTAATAAAGATTTCAGAGTTTTCAGTTGTAAATCCCCAATTTCTTGAATAACCTTGATAATCTATCCAAACATCTTTTAATGGTTCTTCAAATGTATATAAATACCACTTGCCATTTTCATATTTGAGCCTGCCTTCTGCTAAAAATTTTTCTATGTCTTCTTTTTTTATTCCCCATTTTCTTCCTAGAGGTGAATAATATTTCTCTCCATTAATAATTCTAAAGTCTCTGTAGGTTTTATCACTTGCCGGCAAAAAAGGTTCATATTTTGATGGAGTTTCTTTTTCTTTATAAACTAAATTAAACTTTAATTTATCAGTTTTAGAAAAGAAAAATAAACTTTCTGTTTCTTCAGAAAATTTTTCTATATGAGTCATTGTTTTAAAAAATTCTTTTGATTTTGCTATTTTTATCTCATTCCTAAAATTCTCCTCTCCAAAAATCTCATTCATTAAAAGTCTCACATACATATTGCCATTGTAGTCACATCTTGTAAAAATGCTGCCTTTTTCGTTTAATAAATCTTTTGCCAATTGAAGACGATTTTCAAGAAGGGTAATCCAACTTGAGTCTTTATATTTGACATTGTAAAGATAATCAGCATCTTGTTCTTTGTTAAAAGGCGGATCAATATAAATTGTTTGCACTTTTTCCTTAAATTTAGGAAGAATTGTATTTAATGCTTGGTAGTTTTCTGATTTTATTAGCCAGCCGTCTAAAGATTGGTCTAAATTGTCAAATAAAGACAAAATCTCAAGCTCTAAATCTTTGAAATACTTGGTGTCAATTGGTAAAAACTGATATTCTTTATTAAGCCTTTTTCCTTCTAGGGTATTTTCAATTAAATCAATTTTAAATTTTAAATTATCATTTTGAGATTTTAATTTTTCATTTTGAATTATTCCTAATTCTTCCCATTCTTTTACTTGCTCCTTAAAATTTTTATGTTTTTGAATCTTTTCAATAGTTTCAAAACCGCCCCTTTTAGCAATTCTATCTAGAGTTATTACATAATTAGAATTCAAAACAAACTTTGGTTTATTCCAGATTTTTACAAGTTCATCTTCAAATTGAGAAATAAAATCAATGATTTTAAAAGCAATATCTTTTAATATCTGAAGCTGGTCAATTCTTTCTTTAGGCCATTCGGTTTCTTCGGAGTAGATATATTGATAAAGCCAAATTTTAAATTGTTCTTGCAAAAATTCTTTTGCGTTTTTATTGATAAAATAATCAACTTCAGATTGAGCTTCAAAAGTAGAAAATGCCCGTTCTAATATATCATCGGTAATTAAAAGCCCATTTTGTTTTAATTGTTTTTTAATTTCATCATATCTTGTTTGTTTTCCTTTTTCTGAATAAAAAACGTTAAAGAAAACAACCCCATCTTGAGAAACTTTTTTAAACTCATAAATTAAATTTCTTTTTTCGTTTGCTTTTTTATATTCCAAATTAGAAACATCAAAGAAAAATTGATAAGTTTTATCTTTATCTTCAATTTCAATTTTTAAACTTCTAAAAATTCTATCGGTTTTAACGTAATAAAGCATTCGGGTTTTCCAAAATAAAATTACATCTTTATCATCGGTATAAACTTTGTCATAAACATTTTGGAAAAATGGCGTGTAGTTAAAATAAATAGAGCCAGACTTGGTAAAATAGCGGCTAAAAAATGAATAAAGTTTATCAAAAAGTTCTTCCCTAAAACTCGGATATTTTTCTAAGGCTATTTCGACATCTTTTTCTAAATATTTTTTGATTTTTGAATAATAAGAAGACTTAATCCTCATCAAATTAACAAAACCGCCCTCGCCCTCAATTTTTGCCCCAATAAACAAATCCTCCAGTGCTTTGTAAAATTTTTCTTCTTTAGTCATAGCCTTATTTTACCTCGCCACCAGGCCCTGGGTAAAGATTATAAATTTCTCATATTAACTTGCTATTTTAGATCTTGACAATAGGTTGATATAAGATGATATAATTTAATCAAATTTAGCTCTCTGTAAGTGAAAGCAGGCTTCATGCCTTGCGCGGGGAAAACCCGCCTAGCTTACAGGGGGCTAATTTTATTTATCTCAAACCTATTCTTCTGATTGTAAAAATTTTTTGGATACTTTACCGTATCATAAATATCTACTAAATAAACAACCTTTTCTTCTACAAATTTATAAAATCTCATTTCCCCTTTTTCAAATGCTCGGTGAACTGCCCAGTTTATATAGTCAATTACCTGGAGGCACGGTTCACCTGAAGGACGATGAGGGTTAATTTTAACCGAAGATTTTACCTTTGTTTTCCACTTTCGTTCAAAAATTCCTATTGCCTTTTTAATTGCTTCCTCAAGAGGCTTTTGCCGAGTTCTTGTCCCCCTCACAGCAAAAAATATTTCATTATACTTTGCCAAATGAAGTTTATTTTCAAATAATTTACAAACTAAATCATCATAAAACTCACTTTCTTTACGATGATGTCTTTTATTAAAAATAGCGGGAATTTTTCTTGCCACAAAAATCTCCGCAGTGAAATCTAACTCTACTATCTTTCTAAAAACTCTTTCTCTAACTTCAGGACAATCGTCTTTAGCATGAAAGGCAACCAATGTTTTCTCTAAAGAAGGAATGCCTTGAAGATATTTGTCTTTAGCAATACTATTTTTTAATTTTTCCAACGCTTGCCTTATTGGTTTAGGATTGTCTGTTTTAATAAATCCTAAAATTAAAGTTTTAGAAACACCCTCCTTTCCTAAAATAAGGTTACCGTATCTATCGTAAAAAGTTGGGTCCCCAGACTCATCAACAAAAAAGTAGCTCGTTTTATCCTGAAGTTTTTTCATATCTTTAAACTGCTTAAATTTTCTAAAATTTCTTTTTCCAATCTTTTCCCTTCCTCAAAATATTGTTTTAACTCACCGGTTAACTTTTTCATCTTCTCTTCAAATGGTATTCCATCATCTGGTGGTGGAGCTACGCCAACATATCTTCCGGGAGTTAAAACATAACCATTTTTAGCGATTTCTTCTATCGTTGCTGATTTACAATAGCCGGGAATATCTTCGTATTTTCCCGCTCCTTCCTCTCCCCGCCAAGCACGAACAGTACCAGCAATTCTTTGAATTTGCTCGTCGGTAAAAGTGTATTGTTTTCTGGAAATTGGCTCATATATTTCTCTGGCATCAATAAATAGAGTCCTTCCCTTTCTTTCTTTAAAACGCTTGTTAGCCTTATTTCTTGTCAAAAACCATAAAGAAACAGGCAATGAGACATTGTAAAAAAGTTTTGGTGGACAAGCAATTATTACATCCACTAAATCATCCTCAATAATTCTTTTTCTGATTTCTCCTTCTTTACCGCCAACCGCCAACGCGCCGTTTGCCATCACAAAACCGGCAATTCCATCTGGGGACAAATGATAGGCAAAGTGCTGAATCCACATAAAATTAGCATTTCCATCAGGCGGTAACCCGTATTTGACCCGTGGGTCATAAGGAGAAATTTTATCTGCGCCCCACTCGCTCACATTAAACGGCGGATTGGAAATTACAATGTCAAATCTTTGATTTAAAAATTTGTCGTCATGGAAAGAATCTCCAACTCTCAAATCACCTTCTATTTGCCTAATAGCCAGGTTCATTTGCGCTAATTGCCAGGTGTTTTGGTTAATTTCTTGTCCCGAAAAGCTGATGTTGTTTGGATTTTTCT
>Ga0272448_1008922_pt1 | contig 10328 bp, 7 predicted proteins | sample YNPCB0191_FD_202220 | JGI IMG/M metagenome (GOLD analysis project Ga0272448, IMG submission 202220) | Hot spring sediment microbial communities from Yellowstone National Park, WY, United States - YNP-CB-019-1 | ecosystem: Environmental > Aquatic > Thermal springs > Hot (42-90C) > Sediment... | reverse complement strand
CTGCTCCTCGGGCGGAATCTGAACGACCGGCCCGAGTTTGTCCAGTTCATCGATAAAGGAATTGAAAAATATTCTTTCCGGAAGGTCTTTTCCCGGCTCGACTATCTTCCAACTACCGTCCTCGCCCTTGGCGAATTTGATAATCCCGAGCTCGTTCTGGATTTTCAGGCTTTTCAGCCGGTCAAGTTCCACCATTTTCGGCAGGCGGGGAATGGTTGATGCCGAGGACCCGGTTTTCTGGGACGGCTCGGGTTTGCGCTGCCAGGCAAAGGCCAAATAGGCCAGAACCGCGATTACGGCCAAGCCCAAGGCCATGCTTATCCATTTCTTCATCTCACTTTCTCCTCCACCATACCGCGATGCCGATGATGGCGATAAGCTCGGGGATAATCAGCACCGAGCTGTAAAAAATGATATTGGTCTGCCTCTCGGTCAGATAAATCCTGGAAGCCGAGCGCTTTTTGGGGATGAGCGAGATGAACTCCTGTTCGCCCGCGGCCCAGTTGAACAGGTTCATGGCCAGAAGATAGTTGGAATAGACATCGAGCGCCAGGTTGCGCATGAAATGCGAATTCCCGGTCACCACCAGCCGCGTCTCGCGCGAGGCCTTGGCATCCAAGGCCTGCCAAGGCTTGAGCATAATGGCTTCGTTATAGACAGCGACCAAAAGTTGCTCGCCTTGGGGCTTTTCCGGTGTGCGTTGAACCCGGCCGTACCGATACAGACCCTCCACATCAGTCTCCACAAAACTCTTATCCGAACTGTAGACCAGGGGAGACCATTTCCCGGCCAGGTCGGGACGGGTGAGCAGCCGCAATGGCCTTACGCGCGGAAAGACCACAAGCTTGCCATGCAATCCCTCGACCAGGCTGTGGCTGGTAAATTTCCCCGTCACCGGGCTTAAGCCGATGCTATCCATATCCGCCATATAGTTCTCCTGGTCAACTACAACCCCCTGCCCCAGCTCCAGGCCGTAATTCAGGAGCAACTCTTCAAAGTTGGTGAAAACCAACGGGTCAAACATCAAAATCGCGTCCCCGCCTTTGCTCAAATAGCGGTCGATTTCGGCGACCTCCCATCCCTGAAAAGGCCCGCGCGGTCCCGCAACCACCAAAAGACGCGCATCCGACGGGACACCCTCCGGGGCCAACTGTAATTTCCGGACATCAAAATTCTCATGCTCCAGATAGCCCTTGAGCAGGGACATGCCCCCTTTATCCTCTGCCTCCGGGTCTGCCTCGCCGTGGCCGGTCACAAAATAAATGACCGGGCTTTGCTCGCGCGTCACCCGAATCAGCGAGTTGATAATATCTTCCTCCACCGGCTCCACCACCCGCGTCTCCCGTCCCTTAAATTCAAAAATCACCGTTCCATAGGTGCTGATGCTCTTGGCCTCGGCACGCTCCGGGTGCCGGTCCGGGTCGATTATTTCCAGCTCCAGCTTGTTGCTCTCTTTGAGAAAAAGTTTGAGAAGACTTTTGACTTTGTCCGAGCCTTCAGTCGGCAGAAAGGCGGTAAGCTTGATCGGCCCCGGCAATTCATTGAGGATTTGTTTGGTCCGAGGGGCCAGGGTATAAAGGTTGTTGCTGGTGACATCCCACAGCCAGTTGTGCTGGTAGGCTATGTAATCGACCAGCAGCAGCGCGATAACCAGACCTGTAATCTGAACCACCGCCTCGCTCTGCGCCTTGCCGGCCCTTTTCAGGAAATACTCCCTCAAACCGGATAGATTGGCGGCCAGCCCCAACAGCGCCAGCATGCCGCCGACTAAAAGCTGGAGCTCGATGAACAGGTTCAGCCTGCGGCCCACAAGCAAAGCCAGAAAACCCACGCCCAGCCCCACCATGCCCACCAACCCCAGAATCTGCGTGAACTTCTTCATGGCCTTCAACTCCGGCGCGCGCTTTCCGCGCTGACAAGTGCGGCCAGCAGGAAAAAGCAGATGAGCGACGCGAAATATGTTATATCTAAAATTTCCACCCTCCCCTCCACCAGGTTGCTGAAGTGGGTGATTAGGGAAAGCTGACGCAGAAACTCCCCGAGATTAAGCGTGTGCCCGAACAGGCTGATGTCGGCGATGGAGTTGCCGGCCATGCCCACGATGAAGAAAAAGATGCCCAGAACCGCGCAGACAAAAAAGGCGATAATCTGGTTCTCGGTCAGAGTGGAGGCGAAAACGCCGATGGCGGCGAGCGTGGAGGCAATCAGGAACAGACCGGCGTATCCGAGAAGCAGGGTGGGCGCGTCCGGCTCGGTGCCGTATCTCAAGACAATCAGCAGATAAACCCCCACCGGCAGAAGCATGAGCACAAGCAGAACTATGGCCGCCAGGTATTTGCCGAGTACCACCGAACCCATGCGCACCGGGCTGGTCAATAAAAGCTCCTCGGTCTTGAGCTTCTTTTCCTCCGCAAACAGCCGCATGGTGATGGCCGGAACCATCACCACCAGGAAGACGCCCAGGTCCCGGTAGAGCGGACTCATCACATCATCCACCAGCGTCCAATCCCGAACCACCTGGCCCTTGACCATCAGACCACGCATCAGGCTGGTCACCCTGATGAAATAGGTCAAAAACTGATAAAACAAAAATCCGCTCAAGGCCGTGAACCCGGTCAGAACCACATATGCCACCGGCGATAAAAAATAGCTCTTGAACTCCTTCCAGAAAATCACACTGACCACCCTCATGACTGCCCGGCCTCCTCATAGCCCACCAGTTTGAGGAACGCCTGTTCCAGGGTCTGCTCCCTGGTCAATTCCTCCAGCTTCGAATCCGCCACGATTTTCCCTTGATGAATAATAATCACCCGCTGGCAGGTCAGGCTCACTTCCGGAAGAATGTGGGTGCTCAAGATGATGGTCTGGTCCCCGGCCAGGCTTTTGATGAGCGAACGGATATCTGCGTTCTGTTTGGGGTCAAGGCCGATGGTCGGCTCGTCAAGAACAAGCACCTCCGGTTTGTGAATCAGGGCCTGGGCCAGACCCACCCTCTGGCGATACCCTTTGGAAAGCTGGCCGATGATGCGGTCAACCACCTCTCCCAGCGCACAGGTCCTGACCACCTCCTGGATGCGTTCGGGCAGTTGCTTCCGGGACAGGCCCCGCAGCCGTCCGCAAAAACCCAGGTAGGAGCGCACCGTCATATCATTATAGAGCGGAGGATGTTCAGGCAGATAGCCGATTTTTTTCCTCACCTCCATGGACCGCTCCTCCACATCAAAGCCCGCCACCCGGGCCTTGCCCCTGCTCTGCGGCATATAGCAGGTGAGGATGCGCATGGTCGTGGTCTTGCCCGAGCCGTTCGGGCCGAGAAAGCCCACAATCTCCCCCTTGCCGATTTTGAAGGACACATCCTCGATGCCGCGCACATCCCCGTAATATTTGGTCAGATGTTCGACTTCAATCATCCTAACCCCTCAAGGGCAGAGTCACATAATAATAAATGTTCTTGCGCTTTATGACAATAATCACGCTGCTTTGGTTTCGGTTGCGAACCAGCGCCCGGTAAAAATCATCCCGGCTGGAAAGAGTGTTCTGGTTCATCCGCAGGATGATATCCCCCCGGCCCAGCCCGAGCTTGCCCGCCGGGGAATTGGGGTCCAGCCTGCTCACCATCACCCCTCCCCCGCTTATATTACTGACCTCAATTCCCAGCAGTTCCCAGCTCAACTCTCCGGCGAGCGAGAGCGGAAAATCCGAGGCCTTGACCACCAACTCGCCTTCCCTGCCCCGGTCAAAATATCTGATTGAGACCTCGTCGTTCCTGGTGATGTCCGCCATAATTTCCTTGAACAGAAGCTTGGACGGCGCAGGCCTGCCGTCCAGCTCAAATATCACCATCCCCGCCTTAAGCCCTGCTTTCTCCGCCGGACTTTGCGGCCAGACCTTGCTCACCATCACCCCCAATCCCTGGGACACGGCCAGCGCGCTGCTCAATTCCGGGGTCAGGTCCTCAACCTCTATCCCAAGCCAGCCCGGAGTAACCTCGCCAAAGGCTATGAGGTCGTCCACTACCCGTCTGGCCTTGTCAATCGGGATGGCAAATCCTATACCTTGGGCCTTGGAATATATGGCGGTGGTTATACCAACCAGCTCGCCCAGGATGTTGAGCACCGCCCCGCCGGAATTGCCCGGATTGATGGAAGCATCGGTCTGGATGAATTCGCCGTAGACCCGCTCGTTCACCTGGATTCTGCGGTGCAGGGCGCTGACCACTCCCACGGTCAGCGTGTGCCCCAAGCCGAAAGGATTACCTATCACAATCAGGGTCTCGCCAATCATTAGCTCCGAACTCCGACCCATCGGAAGGTAATTGAGCGGAGTCTTAACATTGATTTTGAGAACCGCCAGGTCGCTCCGGTAGTCAGCGCCGATGACCTCGGCCTGAACCTCGCCGCCGCTCTGCAGGCTGACGATGATTTTATTCGCGCCTTCAATCACATGTTGGTTGGTCAGGATATATCCGGCAGGATTAATAATAACTCCCGAACCCAGACTTTCCTGCTGCTGCCGCAAACCGGGGCCGAACCAGAAATCATTGAAAAAATCCGGCCCGAGCAAATCCCGGCGAAAGCCGCCCTGATACTCAACCACGCGCACCGCCCGGATACTGACCACCGCAGGACCGGCTTTACGAAAGGCATGCACCACCTCATTTTCCCGGCTAAGCGCACCAGCGGCATGTGCATGGGCAGCGCCGACCAGAAACACCGCGGCCAGCAAGCCGGAAAAAGCTTGCCCAAATCGACTCATTCCTTCTCCGCCGAATCCTTGTCCATAAAGTAAAACAGGAGGGAAAGCAAAATCATCGCCAGGCCGCTGATGGCCAGGACATAGGAACCGCTCCAGTGGATATCCTCCAGGAAATGCCCCTTGCCGTGATACTGCTTGAAAAACCAGACCAGGCCGGAAAGAAACAAAATGACTCCTGCCCCTGTCCAGGAAAGCATCGTCTCCGTGAACTTCATCTTTGAAAAAATAACATAATTATGCCCGCCAAGCAAGCATCGGCTGAAAGCTGAACTGTTTCCATAACCCCTCATCAAAGCCTCCGCTCTAAATCTTGGCAGGTTTGCCTCAATGCCCGGATTGAGATATGATCATAAAATATGAAATTGAAATACATACCCCAGTTAAACTCACTCCGCATCGGCATCATCCTGACCTTGCTCATGCTCGGAGTCATTTACAAGCGGCCCATGTTCATGGAGCAACTGGAGGCCAGGGCCTATGACATCCGCTTCGGGGTGAGGGGCGAGCAGCCGGGAACCGACCAGATTGTGGTGGTGGCCATGGACGACCAGAGCATCGAGAAACTCGGCCGCTGGCCTTGGCCGCGCAATTACTGGTCGGTGTTTTTCAGAAACATCCGCAACTATCAGCCCAGGGTAATCGCCCTGGATGTGGTCTTTTCCGAGCCGGACCCCAACTTGAACCTCAACTTCCTGAAAACCATCCAGGAAAAATATCTGGAACTCACCGCCGAAACCAAATCCCAAGAAAAGCCGGCTGCAAAAACCCAGAGCCAAACCGAACCGGACCCCTTTATCCCCTTTCTGCAAAAGCTCGAGGCCGATTCCAACACCGACCTGTCCCTGGCCCAAGCCCTGGGCGAGGTCAAGAATGTGATTCTCGGCTGGTTCTTTTATGAATACCGGGAAGAAGCCGAGCAGATTGGACAAGAGGAAAATGAACGGCGGATGAACCTGGTCAAGCCCTTTGCCCTGAAAATCCTGCAATTCAAACAAGGCGCGGACCTCAAGCTTCTGGCCAGCCACATCCCCGACATTCAAGGATTCCAGGTCAATCTTCCAATCTTCACCGAAAAAATCTCCGGCTCCGGCTATTTCACTTTCCTCGCTGACACCGTGGACGGCGTCTACCGCCACGGCAATCTGCTTGCCGGCTACCCGCCTTTTGACCCCCAAAAGCCCCTGGATTTCTACGCCCAAAATTACACCGTGTTTCCAAGCCTCTCGCTTGAGACGCTTAGACTATATCTCGACCAAACCCCGGCCGTGGTCGTAGACCCGGTCGGAGTCCAACAGATAAAGCTCGGTCAATACCGAATCCCGGTGAACGAGGCCGGTATGGTGATGATTAACTACCGCGGTGGAATCTCCAGCTTCAAGACCGTAAGCTTTGCAGACCTGGTGGACGATTTCGAAAAGGCCCGCAAGGACCCGAATTTTGACCCGCTGAAAATCTTCAAGGACAAAATTGTCCTCGTCGGGCCGACCGCGGTCGGGATTTATGACATCCGAGCCACTCCCTTCGGCGCTCTGCCCGGAGTCCTGCTCCATGCCAATATCATCGATAATGTCCTTCAAAACCGCGCCCTCTATCGCCCAAGCTGGATGTGGGGCTTTGACCTCATCGCCATCGCCATCCTCGGCATACTCTTGTCCGTAATCTATCCCAAGGTCAAGCCCGTCTTCAGCGGAGCCTTCGCCCTGGCCCTTGCACTCGGCTATCTCGTCGCCAATTATTACATCTTCAATAACCTCCATTATTCCCTGACCATCGTCTATCCGGTATCCTCTTTGCTCGTCGTCTATATGGGCATCACCCTTTACCACTACACCATGGAGGAAAGGGAAAAACGATTTATCCGCAACACCTTCAGCGTCTATCTTTCCCCCGCGGTCATCAGCGACCTGCTTCACAACCCCGAAAAACTCAAACTGGGCGGAGAGAACAAACGACTGACCATCTTCTTCTCCGACATCGCCGGCTTCACATCCATCAGCGAAAAACTACCCACCGAACAGCTGGTGCCGCTGCTCAACCAATATCTTAGCGAAATGAGCGACATCGTCCTCAAACACCGCGGCACCGTCGATAAATACATCGGCGACGCGGTCATGGCCATCTTCGGCGCGCCGGTCGACTACCCGGACCACGCCAAAAGCGCTTGCCTGGCCGCGCTCGAAATGCAAGAGCGGCTCATCGAGCTCAATAAAAAATGGAAGGCCGAAGGCTTTCCCCCCATCAACTGCCGAATCGGACTTAACACCGGAATGGTCAAGGTCGGAAACATGGGCAGCACCAAGCGCATGGATTACACCGTGATTGGAGATGAGGTCAACCTCGCCAGCCGACTGGAAGGAGCCAACAAGGCCTATGGCACCAACTTAATGGTCAGCGAGTCCACATACAACGACGCCCGGGAGGTGATTGAAGCCCGGGAACTGGACCTGCTCGCCGTGGTCGGCAAGCAGAAGCCGGTGCGGGTCTACCAGGTGCTCGCCCGAAAGGGCCAGCTGGACCAGAAAACCAGGGAACTGGTCAGAACTTTCGAGCAGGCGCTCAAACTTTACCGCGAAGCCCGCTTCACCGAGGCTCTGGAGCTTTTCAACAACTGCCTGGAAATAAACCCCGCTGATTCTCCATCCCAGCTCTATCGCGAGCGCTGTTTGACCTTCCTGCAAAACCCTCCCCCCCGGGATTGGGACGGAGTCTTCAGACTCACCAAAAAATGAGACAAGACCATGACTAAACCCGACCTCAAAAAACTCCGCGCCGACGCTGAAAAATACCGCGGCAAGGGCAGACTCGATAAGGCCATCGAAGCCTACGAGGAGATTGAAAAAAACAAAGGCGCGGACGCCAAAACCCTCCAGAAAATGGCCGAGATTTATCTCAAACTCGACCGCGAGGATGACGGCATTGAAACCTACCGCAAGGCCATGAAAAGCTACCTCGAAACCGGCTTTTTGGTCCAGGCCATCGCCGTCGGCAAGATTCTTCAGGAACTCTGCCCCGATGACGACGAACTTAATCAGGAAGTGGAAAAACTGCTCGCTAAAAAAGTCGGAACCGCAGCTCCCGCGCCCGCCAAAATCCCTGCCCAAAAATCAGCGCCTGCAAAACAAGCTCAAATCCCGGACCAAGAAAAAGAACAGCCCCCGGAGGAGAGAGCGGGCGAGGAAGAGGAGCAAGAGACCGAAGTTGAGGCTGAACCCGATGCGGAAAAAGACGCGGCTGGCGAGGAACGCATCGAACTGGAAGACGAATCTGCCGGCCCGGAATCGGTTCCGGAAGAGCCAGAGGAGGAAGAGGCAGGCCCGGAGCCGGAAACCGAGTCCATCGACTACCTGCTTTTCAAAAATCTCAACCCCGAAGAATTCTCGAGCGTCTATAAAAAACTCCGCTCGGTGAAAATCCCTCGCGGCCTCAAAATCTGCCGCGAAGGAGAAAAGGGCGATTCCCTTTTCATGCTCGCCCAGGGCGAGGTTGAGGTCACCAAGAAGAACGAGCGGGGTGAGGAAAGGCTGCTCGCCAGGCTGGGGCCTGGGGAATTCTTCGGCGAGTTCGGATATTTCATGGACGGCGCCCGGCACGCAACCGTGGAAGCCGTAACCGACCTCGAACTTCTGGAAATATCCAAGCCGGACCTCGACCAAATCATCTCCCAATATCCCCAGGTCAAGGAGGTCATGTACGAGCTTTTCAAACAGCGCGTGCTCGATAACCTCCTGGTTCTTAGCCCGCTCACCTCCATCCTCCCCAGCGAGGACCGCCAGAAGCTGATTGCCAAATTCGAACTTAAAGAACTGAAAAGCGGAGAGGTGATTGTCAGGGAAGGAGACCCCGGCGATTCCATGTTCCTCATTAAAAGCGGACAGGCCGAGGTCACGACCATCGACCCCAAAGACAAGCGCAAGCTCACTCTTGCCAGGCTCGGCCCCGGCGATTTCTTCGGAGAGGTCAGCCTTATCAAGAACAAACCGCGGACCGCGACCATCACCGCATTGTCAGCCATGGAGCTTCTGGTCATCAGCCGCCGGAGCTTTGAGGAGCTTACCCGCGAGCATCCGGAAATGGTCTCGCTTCTCGAACAGACCATTGAGAAGAGAGTGGAGGACACCATTAAAAAAATAATCGGGGACAAGCCATGAGTTCCGGGAAAAAAAGGGCCAGGCCGGCCAGGAAGTCAGCGGCCAAATCCAGACCGACAAAAAACAGACCACAAAATCCGCTCTGCCGGAAAATCGCCTCGCTCCTTAAATCCGGCGCCGAAAGCGAGGCCGTCCTGGCCGGGTTCGCAACCGAGGCGCGAAGCATCCTCGGGCTTGACGGCCTCTGCCTCTGGTACCGCACCGGCCAGGCCGACTTCCGGCTTTTCTTCACCAGCAAAGACTTGAGCCAGTGGTTCGACAACCTCCCTCCGGGTCAGTTCGGACTCCAAGAGTTCATCAACGAGCCGAACAAGCAGGCCTTGAACCTCTCCGGTCAGCTAATGGCCGAAGCCCGAGTCTTCTGCGAAAAATTCTCGCTCAAACCCAATTACCTGGCCGCATTTGCCCTTGCCAAAGCCGGCCAGAACCTCCTGCTCTGCTCACTGGTCTCGGAAAAAAAGCAAATAGCCAGTGAGAAGTTTGAATTGGCCAGGAGCACAGCCGCTGAACTCATGCTGGTGGCCGATAACGCCCGGCTGGAAAAGCTCAACGCCAAAGAAAATGAGGAGACCAGAACCATCCTCGAAATAAGCCGGATTCTTAATTCCACCCTCAACCCCAAGGTAGTGCGCACCAGGGCCATGGGAGCGGTGGTCAGACTCCTGGATTGCGAGGCCGGGTCCCTCTATCTCATTGACGAGGCCAAACAAGAGCTTTATTTTGAGGTCGCTCTTGGCGAGCGCGGGGAACAGGTGAAGGAAATCCGCCTCAAGATTGGAGAGGGCGTCGCCGGCTGGGTGGCCCAGACCGGAGAGGCTGTACTCGTGAACGATGTCTCTAAAGACCCGAGATGGGCGCCCAAGGCCGACCAGAAAAGCAAATGGCGCACACGCAACATGGTCACCGTGCCGGTCAAGGCCGGGGGAAAACTTATCGGAGTGCTCCAGGCCCTTAACAAAAGCCACGACAAGCTCTTTGACCAGCACGACCTCGGTCTCATGCAGAGCCTGGCCGACACCGTGGCCATCGCCCTGGAGAACGCACTGCTTCACGACGAGCAGCGCAGAGCTTTCTTCGAAACCGCAGAGGCCCTGGCCGACGCCATTGAAAAACGAGACCCCTACACCGGCGGACACACCATGCGCGTCCGCGACTTCTCCGCCGCCATCGCCGAGCAGATGGGAATGGACCGGGAACTGCGCGAATCCCTCGAGCTCGCCGCCATCCTCCACGATATCGGTAAAATCGGGATTGAGGACCGCATCCTGCGAAAGCCCGGTAAGCTTACCGACGAGGAATTCCGGCAGATGTGCCTCCACCCCGAACACGGCTCCTCCATCATGGGCCATGTCAAGTCCCTGGAAAAAATCGTCCCCGGAATGAAACATCATCACGAAAGGCTGGACGGAAAAGGATACCCCTCCG
>Ga0272448_1008919_pt1 | contig 10330 bp, 8 predicted proteins | sample YNPCB0191_FD_202220 | JGI IMG/M metagenome (GOLD analysis project Ga0272448, IMG submission 202220) | Hot spring sediment microbial communities from Yellowstone National Park, WY, United States - YNP-CB-019-1 | ecosystem: Environmental > Aquatic > Thermal springs > Hot (42-90C) > Sediment... | reverse complement strand
TTTTTCATTTAGATTACTTGAATTTATTTTCAGTGAATAATTCAACCTATCATTTAAAAGTTTTAGGTCTAAATTTAAATCGTCTATAAAGTAATCTTTGAAATTAAACTTATTTGCCTCAGCTGTTATTTTTAAATCTTTTAATTTTTCCGTTATTATTCCAGAAAGTTTAATGTTTAAAGGTATATTAAATTCCTTTTCTTGAGCTTTTATGTTATGCAGGTCTAACTTTACATTCCACTGCTTATTTTCAATAGATATATCAATATTTCCTGAAGATTTATATACATTAAATCTATTTAAAATTTCAACATGCTTTTTAAGGTATATATATATAGGAGATAGGTCAAAATCTTTAAGCACAAGGTTTATATCCGTTTTATATTTATTCAAATCGGCATTTACAACATAGTTAAGATTGCTTTGATAACTTCCATTTACAGTTAGATTATTATTTTTGAATTTTAATGAATAATTAACATTGTTTAGATTAATCTCTTCATAGCTGAAAAATTTAGCCAATCCATTTAGATTTATTTCAAAAGATTTTAAATTTCCGGAAATTACACCGTTACCATTAACTATTCCTTTAATTGGGATATCTTTTAAAAACATTAGATTTTCAAGAACCGTATTATCAAATGATAAACCAACTTTAAAGTTTAGATTTTCTGAATTAAACTGATTTATACTTCCGCTAAAATCTAATTTTGAAGTCTTTGAAAATGAGTTTCCAAAAAATGACATACTATAATTTTTTAAGTCTACATTTCCACTGCCGCTTAAAGATTCATATTTAAAGCCTAAAAATGTTGGATTGTTTGATTTTATTTCAAATTTTAAGATTTTAGAGTCTAATGGATAATCAATCTTTAAATTCGCCGAGCCGTCAATAGAGCTAAGAATTTCATCTTTATGTTTTAATAAAGATAAAACATTTTTAATTGATGAAGTATTTAAGTCTAAAATTAGTCTTTTTTCGTTAAAATCAATGCTTCCATTTGCAAAATTTGAGCGTAATCTTCCGGTGATTTTTTGAGATTTATCATAATCGAATTTTAAATCTAAATTCAACTCTCCAAGTGATATATTATCAGCAATCAGATTATTAATGCCGCTTTTTATCTTACCTTTTAAGAAAGTCTTTTTGTCTTTTTCAATTAATTCTAATTCTCCATCAAACCTTTGATTAGTGATGCTTATATTTTCTCGTAATATCTTTTTAACATCTCCATTAAAAGAAACTTTTACATCTTTCTTTTTTTCTATGTTTAAATCAGCATTAAGATTTGAAAGGTTAAAACTCTCATAAACAAGATTTGACGCTTTAAGATTTGCATCTATTTTAAAAGTTTTATCATCATTTAAAATTAGTTGTTTTATCAATAATCTTGGATTTTCCGGTTTAAAGTAAGATGTCGTGATGGTCATATTTTTTGTAATTAGTTTATTTGGATACACAGTCAAAGCCGGATTATTTGATTGATTCTTTATAATGAAATTATAAGTTTTTCCTGACTTTAAATAATCTATAGAAACATCATTTTCAACATAAATGTCATTATCAATATTGTACAAGCTTACATTCTTTATGTTTAAATCTTCATTTTCTTCTATGTTCTTGACCAAAAATTCACCATTCTTTATGTTTGCTGATAAATAGTTAGTAATAAGGTAAGTGTAAAAAATTCCATCAATCTTTTTAGATGGAGGAACTTTTAAATCATTTATGTATGTGCCTTTTAGATTTTCAATGTTTAGATTTAAAATAGGTTCTGTGTTAAATAAACTTCTTAGATTAAATGTCCCGCTGACTTTTTCTAAGTTAACGTCAAATTCTTTTTTATCTGTTATTTTTAAATAGTTACAATAGAATTGATTTTTCGTTAAATTGCAATCATCTTCTATAAAAATCCCAAACTGATTAAGGATTAATCTATAGTTAGAAATCACATATAAAAAAATTAAGATTATAATTGATAAAAAAATAAATACTGAAGTAAGATTTAGAAAAACTTTTATAGCGAATTTTACATATTTGTTATCTTTTATGATTTTTATCACTTTTTTCATCATTGTTTTTAAAAAAGCATTATAATAAATAGTATCATAAATTTTAGAGGTGTTTAAAATGAGTGTTGCAGGTGAAGCTTACCATCTATTGAACAAAGCTATTTATCATTATGAAAATGAAAATTTTGAGATGGCAATTACTTTATTAGACGAAGCTATTTTATTAGACCCAGAAATTCCGGAGGTTCATTATTGGAGAGGTAAAGTTGCAACCCATGACCTAAATCAAGAAAGTTTAGAAGTTGCAATCGTTGAACTATCAGAGGCAATTAGATTAAAGCCAGATTATGCAGATGCATATTTCGAAAGAGGCAAAGTTTATATACAAAAAGGAGAGTTTGAAGAAGCTAAAAAAGATTTAGAAAAAGCAATCCAGTTAAATCCAAAACTAAAAGAAGCTTATTCTCTTCTTGCACAGATAGAGCTTATATCCGGCAATGATGAGAAAGCAATGAAATATCTTGAAAAAGTTTCTCACCAAGAAGGAGATGATAGATACTATTACTCTCTTGGCAAAATCTTCTATAACGCCGGTAAATATCAGTCAGCTATTGAGCAATTTAATAAAACAATAGAAAAAAATAAGTATTTTGTAGATGCTTATGTTTATAAAGCACATGCCTTGGCAAATCTTGGAAATTATCAAGGAGCAATAGAAAACTTGAAAAAGGCAATAATTTTAGTTCCGGAAGAGATTAGTTATTTCATCGATATGGCAAAATACTATTTTGAGATAGGAAAGCAAAAAGCTAAGGAAGGTAATAATATTGAAGCAGCAGAAAATTTTATAAAAGGTTTACAGATTGATTACAATCTTAAAATAGAAAAACAGTACATTCTGGTTATCATGAAAGCTATTAAAGAACTTTTGGAAAATAAAAATTATAAAGAAGCTTTAGAAATGACAGACCAATTAGAGCTTATTTTAAAAGAGCCGGAGTATGCAGAATTTAAAGAAGAATTTGATAAACTAAAAAAAGAAGTAATGAAGTCTTTACCATTCAAGGATAAAATAGTAAAGTTTGTGATGGATATATACACTAAGTAAATGAGATGTAAGGTATTGTGACTTTTTTGAAGTTTTATATAATTTACACATCATGCGTTATCTTGTTTGTCATTTTTGCCATGGACGAGAAATTAGTAATTTTTATAAAATTTAAAGATCAGGTCTTTTATACTAACGTCCCTGGATAAAATAATAAAAGTAAATTTACAAAAATTTTAGAGCATTCTCAAGAGTATTCTAATATTCTTGCAAGATTCCTTTTTGTGTAATCCTTGGGCTGTGAGCTGAAGGATCTTCTCTTTTGATTTTTTGATTTTGAGAAGAAAAATAGGAGATTCTTCGCTTCACTCAGAAATGACAACTTGGATTTTTGCAAGCAGTCTCATAGTATTCTCTGTGTAAAGTTTAAAAATACTTGTTAATTATAGCTTCTAGCCAAAAACTATCTTTGGCTTTAAAATACAGTCTTTTATTTCTCCTATACCTATTAGCTCGTGCTTTTCATTTAAAACCTTTATATCTTTTGATTCTATACAGTCAACTTTTAGTTTTTGCCCATGTCTAAATCTTTTTTCATAATCTTGATTTAGTTTAATTTCCGGTAAGAAGTATAACGCATCTTTTAGACTATTTAGCTTTATCTCATTTGGATTTTTCTTTAATATTTCTTCAAAAGATAAAGCATCTTTTAAATCAAACTGTTCTATTTTAGTTCTAACTAAATCTGTCATGTAAGCTCCGCAGCCTGCTTTGTCTCCAATATCCTTTATTAAGCTTCTAATATAAGTACCTGAAGAGCAGTCAACTTTTATTTTAAAGTATGGTAGATTTATCTCTAATATTTCTATGTTGTATATTTTTACCAAGACAGGTTTTAGCTGAACTTCTACTCCTTTTTTTGCAAGTTTGTAAGCCCTTGTTCCACCTATCCTTTTTGATGAATACGGCGGCGGTGTCTGATTGTATTCTCCTACAAAAGAAAAAATTATCTCTTTTAACTTTTCTTCATAAATCTCAACAGGTTTTGTCTCTATTATCTTACCTTGGCTATCGTATGTATCTGTAATTTCTCCAAGTTTTCCCTCTGCTATGTACTGCTTATCTAGTTTTTGTAAATACTGAGTTATTTTTGTTCCTTGTCCTACTGTTAAAACTATCAAGCCTGATGCTGCATAATCAAGTGTGCCTGTGTGACCCATTTTTTCGTTAAGATGTTTCTTTATCTTTATTACCAAATCGTTTGAAGTTATAAACTTTGGTTTATTTACTAAAAGTATTCCATCCATCTTTTAAGATCTCTCCTATTAAGTATAACGAACCTGTGATTAATATTATTGTATCTCTATCTACACTGTTTTTAAGCTCTTTAACTGCTTCTAAATGATTTTCTTTTACATTTTCAATACCAACATTTTTAAAATCTTCTGCTGTCATTGCTCTTGAAAATGGCATTGTTGTAGCTATGTAGAAATCACTATTTTGCTTGATTATATTTATCATTTTTTCTGTATCTTTATCTTTCATGAATGAGAAAATAGTAAAAATCTTTTTATTTGGAAAGATTTCCTTTATTTCTTGAAATGTTTTTATAAGCCCCTCTTCGTTGTGTGCTCCATCAATTATAATAAAAGGATTTTTGCTGATAATTTCCATTCTTCCTTTCCATTTTGTGTTGTAGAGTGCTTTTCTTATTATGTTTTCAACAACTGGTTGGTTGTTCTTGTCTAAAAATAGCAGGAATGTTGTTAGCGCTAAGCTTGAATTTTCTATCTGTCTTTTTCCAAGCATTGATATTTCTAAATTTTCAAAGATATGGTCTTTAAATCTATAGTTATATTTATTAAAATCTATCTCTTTAACAAAGTAATCTATATCTTTGATGTAAAACTCTTTTATCTTTCTTTCTTTTAGCCAATGGATGATTTCTAGTTGGTTTCTTCCTATTACAGCCGGTTTATCTTGCCTTGTAATGCCTGTTTTTTCATAGGCTATATCTAAAAGTGTGTTTCCAAGCATGTGCATATGGTCAAAGGATGCATTTGTAATAACTGAAATTTCTGGCTCTAAAACATTTGTCGAGTCCCATCTTCCACCAAGACCAACCTCTACAACCGCAATATCTACCTTTTCATCAAAAAAGTATTTAAAAGCTAAAAGTGTGCATGCTTCAAAATATGTAAGATTGTATTTTTCTATGATTGGTTTTAATTCATTGATGTAATTTTGTAATTTTTTATCGTTAATCTCCTTTCTGTCTATCTGCCATCTTTCATTTTCTCTTATCAGATGCGGAGATGTAAACAATCCTGTTTTAAAGCCATAGTGTCTAAATAGACTCTCCAAGTATGCTGACGTTGAACCTTTACCGTTTGTCCCTGCTACAAGAATAGATTTAAAATTTTTCTCCGGATAACTGAGTTCTTTTAACGCTGATTTTATTCTTTCTAATCCCGGCTCAATGTTAAATACTTTTTTTTGAAAAAGGTCATACAGATTTTGCATATTTTTTCTTCATGTAGAGAAATAAAGTTATTCCTGCTAATACCATCGATAAAGTGATTATCTGATTCCACGTTAAACCAATGTATGGCAGAGGCGGCGTTACTCCTCTCCAAAATTCTAATAAGAATCTTAAAAATCCATAAAGTATAAGATACAGAGATAAAATCTGTCCGTCAAACGCCTTTTTTTTGTATGTTAAAAATAAAATGGCAAAGATTAAGAGATTTCCTATCGCTTCCGCCGGCTGAGTTGGATAAAGTGGTATGCCTTTTGGTGCTAAACAGTGTGGATCATTTGGAAAAATGATTGCAATATCTCTTAAAGGTGAATCCAGCGGAACCGGCTTTCCATAGCAACAACCTGCAGATGTGCATCCAAGCCTTCCAAAAAAGTGTCCTATTGGTATAGAAACACCCGCCACATCACCAATCTTTAGTATTGATATGTTTTTATATTTTAAATACAGTATAGCTGCTGCTAAACCACCTAAAAAACCGCCAAACCAATCAATTCCACCATTCCAAATTGCGAAAAAATCTAAAAATGAAGTAAAATCTTCACTGTGCTCTATTATATAAGCAATTCTTGCTCCTACAATACCACCTAAGACTGTAAGAATAAAAGCATTTTCATAATCTTTCTCATTTATACCTTCTTTTTTAGCATGATAAAGTCCAACATAAAAGCCAACTATAAGACCAATAGCTGTTAAAACGCCGTATGTATGTATAGTGATACCACCAATACTGATTAAGTCTGGAAACATAACCTCTCCTTAAGCTTTTTCAAGCTCTTTCAAAGATTTTAAGTATTTATCTAACACAAGCTTTCTTTTTAATGGTGAAAGATAATTTATAAATGGAATTCCGTTTAGATGGTCTATCTCATGCTGAAGCACGATAGCTAAAAACTCTGAGCTTTCTATTTCTACATCTTCACCTTTTTCATTTTTACCTACTACTTTAACTCTTTTTGCTCTTGGAATCGTAATTCGTACACCCGGAAAGCTTAAGCATCCTTCCGTTGATTGTAGCTCTCCTTCTTTTTCAACAATTTTTGGATTTATCAAAGCCATCTTTACCGGTGGTTCTGTCTCTTCTTCGCCTCTATTTTCTCTTAAAGATGTATCGATAACTAAAATTTGATATGGAATGCCAATTTGATTTGCAGCAAGTCCAACGCCTTCTTCTTTATACATAAATTCCCACATTTTATTTATATACTCTTGCAATCTTTCATCAAAAAAATCTACTTCTTTTGCTGGTTCTTTTAAAATTGGATCCGGCCATGTTCTGATTTTATAATCCATTTTTAACCCCTTTATACACATATTTCCATTTTTCTTTTTAAATTAACAACATTTTCTTTAATATTTCCTTTAAATACTGCGTTTCCGGCTACAAAAATATTTACTCCAAGCATGGATAAATAGTTTATATTATCTTGATTAACACCGCCGTCTATTTCGATTAATATATCTGTTCTGTTTGTCTCTACCATCAGTAGTTTTAATTTTTTAACCTTTTCCGCTGTCTGTGGAATAAACTTTTGACCACCAAACCCCGGGTTAACTGACATTATAAGAACATAATCTATATAATAAATAATTTCTTCTAAAGTGTTAACAGGCGTTGCTGGATTTAAAACTACCCCGGCTTTTACATCCTTAGATTTAATCATATCAACAACTCTATGAGCATGTATGGTTGCGTCCATATGAAAAGAGATCATGTTCACTCCCGCCTTTATAAAATCCGGAATGTATTTTTCCGGCTCAACAATCATGAGATGTGCATCAAATGGCAGGTCTGTTATTTTCCTAATAGATTCAACCACTGGTGGTCCAAATGTTATGTTTGGAACGTAGCGACCATCCATTATATCCAAATGAATTATATCAGCTCCTGCTTCTTCTACTTCTTTTATTTGCTGTCCAAGAATGGAAAAATCAGCTGATAAAATAGAGGGAGCTAATAGCTTCATACAGTTTTCTCCTTTTTTGCTTGTAATTTCATCTTTAAACTGCAATATGAACAAATTCTATTCATAGATGGCTCACCGCAGATTTCACACCTTCCAAGCTCTACTTTTTCTTCATAACTTTGAAGAATTGGATACATTTTTCTTAAAAATTCTGAATAAAATCTTAATTTTGTGCCTGGACTTTTTTCTTCAAGCTGTGATAAAAATAATTTATAGTCAATAGAAGTTGCTCCTACTGAGTATGGGCATTCTTCTTCTATATACTCAATACCTGATAAAATAGCATACATGGCACTTTCTTTCTCTGATATTTTACATAAAGGTTTTACTTTTCTTATAAATCCATTTTCTTCTTTTAATACTGGATACTGTCTTTTTAGGTATTCAATGCTCCAATTTAAAGTGTTGGAAAATAAAACCGCTGCTTCATCGTCTAAGTTATGACCTGTTGCTATTATGTCATATCCAAGCTCTTTGGCTTTTTTGTTCATAAAGTACCTTTTGATCGTTCCACAGATAGAGCAGGCTGGTCTGTTGTCGTATGTTTTCATCTCCGGAATGGTTGCTATCTCGTCTTTAAGTTCAACAATATGAAGAGTTTTTCCTATTTTTTCTGCAAATTTTAAAGCAAATTCCTTAGACTTTTGAGAATAATCTCCTATACCAAGATTTATATAGAAACCATCTACGTTGTACCCAAGCTTTGCAAGTGCATTCCATAAAGACAAACTATCTTTACCACCTGATACAGCTACTAAGATTTTACTGTTTTTATAAAACATTTTAAATTCTTTGATTGTTTTCTCAACTCTGATATCAAACCATTCTAAATAGTGGTCTTTACAGAATGCTAATCTATGTTGTGGAAGGTAAACCTGTGCTTTTTTATCACATTTATAGCATTTTCTCAAAACTTTCCTCCAGAAATTGCGTTAATAACTTTAACTTTATCGGACTTTGTTATATACTCATCTAAATCAACTATTTCATCATTTTTAACTATAAATGCATAATCTCTTGATAAATTTAACTTTTTTAGAATATCTTTTGCTTTTACTTTACTGTCTTCAAACTCAAGCTCTATTTTGTTGTTTCTGTACTCAACTGTTATTTTCAAGTTTTAAAGCTCCTTGATGATTTTTAAAATAATTTATTATAACTTAATATAGCCACTGTTCCAAATTTTAGCCAAGACTGAAAATTAATTAACCTTAGCTCTCTATTCTAAAGCCTTTCGAAGAATCTCATTTTTTCTTTATTTCTTTCAAATTCCTTGAGTGAGAATTTAATGATTTCTATAAAATTTAGATAATTAGATTCTTCGGACCAAAGTCCTCATTAAAAGCCATCATTATTAGTAAAGAACAATAGATAACAAATTATTCAAACGTTTTACTCCTTATTTTATTAACTACAGACAGTTTATAGCTTGCACCACGTCAGGCAATTTATGAACTATCTCCCAACTTGAGCATTCTGCAGACATGGAAGGGTCTTGCAACTTATGTTAAATTTTCACGTGAATTGTGTTATCTATTCAAGAATTCTAAATTTTTCTTGCGGTTGATAAGAGGTTTCTGAATTAATAAAGTTCTGTCAAACCAAAGTTTCAAGTATGAGTGGTAAATTTTATCAACTTCTTATTTTTCACAACAAAGCAAGAAATCTTATGACTATCTAAATTTAAGTATCGATATATACAATATAAGTATGTGTTAAAATATTATTAAAATTTTCCTGGAGGAATTTATTGATTAAAGAAAGACTTTTTACACCCGGACCGGTACCACTACCACCGCAAGTTATCAAAGCCTTAGGACAGCAAATAATCCACCATAGAACACCGGAATTTACTAACATATTTTTACAAGCAAGAGAAAAACTTCAAAAACTTTTGAATACACAAAGAGATGTTTTAATGTTTGCCTCTTCCGGAACTGGGGCAATGGAGGCATCCATTGTTAACTTTTTCAATGAAGGAGATAAAGTTTTAGTTATAAATGCCGGAAAGTTTGGGGAAAGATGGAGAGACTTAGGAAATACATTTGGTTTAAACGTTATAGACTATCAAATCCAATGGGGTAAAACTTACGATAAAGAAGAGCTTAAAAAAATAATAGAAAAAAATCCGGACATAAAAGGTATTTTGGTTCAGCATTCAGAAACATCAACAGCAACAGTCCATGACCTAAAATTTTTAGCACAGGTTAGCAATTCATTAGAAGACTGTTTATTGGTAGTTGACGGAATTACTTCTGTAGGTGTTTATAAAGTATATCCTGAAGAGATAGGGGTTGATATTCTTATAACAGGTAGTCAAAAAGCACTAATGCTTCCACCGGGCTTATCTGTCTTATACTACAGTGAAAAAGCAGAAAAAAGACTTGAAAGCAGTAAATTACCAAAATATTACTTCTCTGTAAAAGCAGAAAGCAAAAAACAGGCAAAAGGACAAACAGCTTACACACCTGCTATAAATCTTATCATTGCTTTAAATGAAAGCTTAGATTTAATCATTAGTGAAGGTTTAGATAATTTAGAGAAAAGACATCACATACTTGCTGAGATGACAAGACAAGGATTACAAGAGATTGGATTAAAGCTTCTTTCAGAAAGCCCTTCAAACTCTGCAACTGCCGTATTTACACCGGAAGGTTTAGATGCTGATGTATTTAGAAAAGAGCTTTTAAAAATAGGAATAAGAGTTGCAGGTGGACAAGACCATCTAAAAGGAAAGATTTTTAGAGTGGCACATATGGGATA
>Ga0272448_1008918_pt1 | contig 10331 bp, 13 predicted proteins | sample YNPCB0191_FD_202220 | JGI IMG/M metagenome (GOLD analysis project Ga0272448, IMG submission 202220) | Hot spring sediment microbial communities from Yellowstone National Park, WY, United States - YNP-CB-019-1 | ecosystem: Environmental > Aquatic > Thermal springs > Hot (42-90C) > Sediment... | reverse complement strand
GGAGAACCCCAGGGCCTCTCTGGTGGTGGATGTAACGGACCCCAACCGCGCCGTAGCGGTCCAAGGAAGGGTTCGAGTCATCGAGAAGGGAACGGAATTCGATTCGGCATATGCTGCGTTTCAGAAGAAGTTCTCTTGGGTGAGGGCTGACCCATGGAAGGCCGGCGAAGCGCCGTTCCTCAAACTCGTGCCAGTCAGGAAATCCAGCTGGGGCGTTTGAAGGGCATCCAAGGATCTTTCGCGCCCGTCGGCGCACAACGTTTTTACGCGCAACAGGTTTCCCACGTGTCATCTTGTCTGCCTCTTACAAGGTCGAAAGGTTCGTTTCAGCCGATGCCTTTGCGGAGAACACGTACCTGTTCTACGACGCTTCGACTCTCGAAGGCGTTGTCATCGACCCGGGCGCCACAGTCGAAGAGCTCCTTCACCTTATCAGTCGCAAAGCCATTTCTGTCAAGTACATCCTAGCAACTCATGCCCACGTCGACCACGTAGTGGGCGCGCCTCCCCTCATCAGGCGTCTGGGGGCGCCGTTCATGGTTCATAAGTCAGATGCAGGTCTGCTTTCCTCGGCCCGCCTGCAAGCCGCGACGTTCGGTTACAGGCTGAACGAAGACGTGAAGGCCAGCTCTTTCTTCGACGACAGGGACGTCTTCGGCATAAGCGACATGACCCTTCGAGTCATACACACACCCGGCCATTCCAGGGGAAGCTCCTGCTTCTTCGTCGATAATGAGATCCTTTTCACCGGCGATACTCTGTTCGCCGGGTCCGTGGGCAGGACGGACCTGCCTGGCGGCTCGGCAAAGGACTTGACAAGTTCGCTCAAGTTGCTGGCGGGCCTCGACGATGACGTTATCATCTACCCTGGTCACATGGAGGAATCAACAATAGGCGCCGAGAAGGCCTCTAACCCATTCATGGTCGGCTAAAGTCGTCCTCATGCGAAATGCGTATTGAATGGTTTATATTGGTGTGAAGCACAACTATCTCATATGGAGAAACCAGGCATTGTCGGCATTGGGCTGACGTCCTTGGGTGCATTGCTCCTCATCTTCACTTTCTATTTGGCCTACACTTCCTTCTTGTCCTATGCCACCTCTACGGCCCAGGGCCTTTCCGAATCACTGGACCTACTGCTTTTGGCGGCAATCAAAGCTCTCTTTTTGGGCATCATAGCTTGGGTGGGCGGCATATTGCTGGTCCGCGGCGTCGACTTCTTCAAGGTCGAAAAAGGGGTGGGCATGGTGACTATGAAGGTCGAGAAGGGCGTGGGAATCATTACGGCCCCTCAGGAAGAAGTCAAAGAAGATAAGAAGGAGTAATCAGGCTGGGGGTCCTTGAGAAAGGAAACGAGCTCGCCCGCCAGAATGCTTGGCTTGGCCGTCACCGTGGTGACCCTCGCCTCCATTGCAGCATTGGTCACCCTGGGATATACTGGCCTTGCGCTCTACAGCTCCTTTTCAAGCGCACTGGAGGGCATGGGCGCCCTGTCGGTCGGTGGGCCTGCGTCTACGATGGTCAACATCACCAACAGCGGGCTCTACCCAGCCAGCCTGCGCATGACCGCCAACGTCACCGCTTCGGGCCAGTCTTCGCAGGTTCTGGATCGCCGCCTATACTTGAGGCCCGGTGAAACGGGCTCTGTGAACCTTTCCGCTCCCATCTCCCTCGAAGAAGCTACCATCTCCCCTGAGTCCTTCGGTGACCTCTTGGTCAAAGGCCTCAACGTTTCCATGGTCGTGAACTTCGTCTTCGCCGTCGACCCATTTGTCAAGGCCTCCGCGCAAGCCGCGCAAAGCTCATTCGTCGGCCCCGTCATGTCCAACCTTAACCTCCGGGCTTCAGGCGCTTCGTTCTACAACTCCACGCACGTCGTTATCCCTCTCACGTACGCTTTCTTTAACAGGTCCCCCTTGTCGCTTCAAGGAAACGTCACGGTGTCGATCTCCGATCAGTTGACCGGAGGAAACCTGGCTGGATCTGGGTCGGGTCCCTTCGTCACTGACGCCAACTCCCTCACCCAAGGAACGTTGAACGTCTATTTGGATCGGTCTCTGTTGAAGCAGGGTGTCTATTTCGCCACGCTGACCGTGAGCGTGGGCGGTGCTTCCGGCGAAGTCACGGTCCCCTTCAGCTACCCCTAACAGGTGTCGACAGATTGGACCTTGCCGGTTTGGTCGAACGTGGCGTGAGGGCGACCGTCTCCATGCTGATTAGCCTCATCTTGTGGTACCTGATACCTTCTGTTATACTTCAGGGGGTGCCTTCTCCGATCTCCACTTTGTCGGAATCAAGCTTCCTCATATTCGCCATCATCATCGGCGGCCTTTCAGCTCTCAACTACGCCCTGGACGGCAGGCCCCTCGGCTTGGTTTGCGGAATGGGAAGCAATTTAGCTACGGCCTTGTTCCTCTATCTTGCCACAAACGGAGGCGTGCTCACCTTCCAACAAGGCTCCATTGCCGTCACCGCCGACTTCACGCCCTTGCTTTACCTCCTTATCGCTCCCAGCGTCCTTTCCATGGTCAAGAAGGCCTGGGAGGCCCTTTCGGAATCCGTCGGCCGGCAGTCCGAGTGGAAGGAGACCTTGTAGTTGGGTTCCGGCTAACGTTCATATATGTTACAGCGTTGGGACACCGCTTGAGGAAGGGTTTGGGTTTGGGTGAAGTGCGAGGCACAGCTGGAATGATGATCGTGGCTAATCTGGAACGTGGTAGCGACCTGCTCGAGTCATTAGAGAAGTTGGCCGCTCAAAACGGCATCCAGGCGGGCGTATTCACGGCCATAGGTGCCGTAAAGAGGGCAGCCTTCACCTACTACGACCAGAGCAAGCGAGGCTACGTCGATCTCGCCAAAGACGAAGGACTCGAAGTGGTTTCCTGCTCTGGCAACCTCGGCATCCTCGAAGGCAAGCCCAAGATCCACTGCCATATCGTCTTCTCCGACAGGGACGGCAGGACCTTCGGCGGCCACCTTCTCAGAGGCACAGAAGTCTTCGTGGTGGAGGTACATGTGGTAGAAATGAAAGGTGCGAAACTGAACCGTAGAGTGGACTCAGCCACTGGAATACCAGTGCTATCCTTCTGAAGCCTAAGTGCCCGACTCCAACTCCCTTATCTGGTCCGGCACTTCGGGGAACTTCTGGCGGGCCTGTTCTTCGGCCTTGGCAGCGGCTTCCCTTATGATGCTCTCCGCCTCTTCGTTGGCAGCAGTGAAGTTGGCCGATTCGCCGGTGAGCTCGCCAGCCTCCGTCATCGTCTGCTGGAGGCTCGCGAAAGATTCGCTGATCGTGCCCGTCGCCTCTGGCATGACCCTGGCGAGCTGCTGCTGCAATGAGGCCGCCACAGCTATGGCAGGTCCCATAATGTAGCTGAAGTCCCCAAGGTCTTTGGCCGTTTCCAACCTGAGGATGATGGCGTCGAACGCCAACCTTGATTTTATGACAGTCTTCGAAGTGCGCCTCAATTCGGATAGCTCGTTGGCCAGCATCTTGGCCCTTGCTTGGTCGTTCTCCTTCAGTGCTCGGACGATTTGCTTAAAGATTTCGCTGTCCTTGGTCCTAAGTTTGAACTCCCTGTCTTCAAGGAGGCGGGTGACCGTAGTCAACGTGTTTATGGCGTTTTGAAGCATGGGTTTCAGAGCTTCACGAGATTTAGACGTTTATCAGCACCAAGTGAGGTTACCAGACTCATGTAATTAACAGTTACCAACTGCGCCATTTCATCGGCCTAGGCTCCGACCTTGTCAAGCCTTCGGGTTAACGAAGACCGTATAGCTCGTCAGAAGGACCTGATGACCCTCCGAGCCCTTCCACGCTATGTACAGGGTATAGCACCCCGGCCCTTCCGCCTTGATGACAGGCGCCAAGCTAAAAGATACGGCAAAATGGGTGGAAGAAAGTAGCCACTGGTCGGCCGTTATCGTCGTTCCACCCTGTACGCCATAGCCGGGAGGAAGCACGCCCGCCACGAAAGTTCCTTGGCTGTACGGGCCGTCGTACGGCGAAGATTTCAGCTGCAGAACCGTCAGTCTTGCAGGCCATGGGTCGAAGAAGACCTGCACCATCTGAATTCCGTCCGCCGCCATCCCGCTGGCTGGGTCCAAGTCCCCCGACATCACTATATTTCCACCACCTGAAACCGTTATGGGTTGCGACCAGCGTATGTAATCGTTGGAGAAGTCCTGAACGACATACACGTAGTCTGAATCGTAAGAAACCCCGATTGCCACTCCCGTGTGGCTGGGGTCCAAGATGTTCAGCCTGTGGCCCCAGTCATGCGCAGCGTCGTTGTATACCATTTCATATTCGATGCGCTTGATGGCGTCCTCCACGGCAGCGGTGGTCTTGTAAGCCCCTGGCAGGTAGACATACCCCACGTTCTCTTCGACGAAGCCGTTTCCTCCCGTTATCGTATAACGCATGTACGGCTTGTAGCCCTGCGTATCCCAATGGCTAAGGTATCCGTTCAGCAACATGCTGTACGCGTGCTGCTGAGCTGCAGGGTTGTAAGCCAACACGACGGGGTTCAAGCCTCCGTTGCTGCTCCTGTCTTGGTTGATGAGCCCCAGAGTGTAGTTGACCAACAACAAGTAGTCCGGAGGTCTGGGCGCGTTCTGATACAGAAGAGGCGGGGCCCCGAAGGTGGAATTGGACGGCGGGGCCAAGGCCTGACCCACACCACCTTCCACGCCCTTCACCAAAGGTGTGATGTCGTTCAGCAGCACGGGTGACAGCATCAACACTGATACGGCCGCAAGGATAGCCACGCCTAGGACCGTCAGCAATCCTAGGGCGACGCCCCCCCTCGATCTTCGCTTCATGCGTCTGACTCACTTGGTTCCTCTGAACGCTTTTAAGCTTTAGATGCGAACGTCGGGCGGTTCGCCCATCGGTCGGTATTCGCTTCCCATTTTTTTCAAGTTAATAAACATGGTTCTGGTCTATCCCTCCACGTTGATTTACCGCAGCGTCTTGGACCTGATCGGGCACACTCCCATGGTCAGGGTGAATAACCTCAACCCCAATGAGGCCGTCGAGCTTTACGTCAAACTAGAAAAGGCCAACCCCGGTGGTTCGGTGAAGGACAGAATCGCCAAACACATGCTTGATGAAGCCGAGAAGGAAGGCCTCCTCACCAGAGGCATGACGGTGATCGAGCCCACCAGCGGCAATACCGGCATAGGCTTGGCATTGGTCTGCCGGGCGAAGGGAAACTTGCAGTCACTGAAGAAAGTATATAAGTGTGTATTTTAATATATGTGAATGTGGAGAGAAATTATAGCCCGAAGGAAGCCGCCAGCATTCTTGGTGTGACAGTGCACACTATCCAGGTCTGGGATAGGGTTGGTAAGATAAAATGCCTTAGGCTTCCGAGTGGTAGAAGGCGTATTCCTGAGAGCGAAATCAGAAGGGTCCTTAATCTACAAGAAGAAAGGAAAGAGGCCATTTATGCTCGTGTCTCCTCCCACAACCAAAAAGAAGATCTTGAAAGGCAAATTAAAATCTTGAGAGAGAAAGCCTCCCCTGATGCAGAAGTCTTCATCGATGTTATGTCTGGGCTAAACTTCAAGAGAAAGGGCCTCCAGAGGCTTCTAGATGCTATAGTTAGTAAGAAGGTCTCCAAGCTATACATCACCTATGAAGACAGACTAGCTAGATTCGGTTTCGACCTCATCAAATGGTTGTGCACTAAATTCGGAACGGAGGTAGTGGTGGTTGACGGCAAAGATATTTCGCCAAAGGAGGAGCTGGTTCAAGATCTGATAGCTACAATAACTTCGTTCTCAGCTAAGCTCTACGGCCTCAGAAGCCATAAGACAAAGAAGCTACTTACCACTGTAAAGGAGGTGACATCATCGAAATGAGCCACAGATGGGCGTCGAAGGGAGAGAAGAGGACCATAGCCATAGGATACCAGCCAAGCGAATCTACATTGACATACCTCAACGATATGAGAGATGCGTTGAGGATGGCTCTTGCATATGCATATGTCATGGCAGAAGAGAATGACAACAAGGTCCCAAGCCCGATAGCATTGAGAAGGAAATTCAGAGAATGGTTCTACCCTCGCTACAGCTATGCTAGGCATCACATCAACCCATTATGCAGAAATGCGGTGGCATTGCTGAGGTCATACAAGAAGAAGCATAAGCATCTCGCCATACCAGAAGTAAAGAGGCTTGCTATGAGAATAGATGCAGAGCTGTTTAAGATAAAGCAGGACGATGGCGGCAGAGCATGTATCAGGATAACACTTCAACCATCCAGATATGAACGCATAGAGTTTACGCCAAAGCATAAGAAATGGGATGATTACGTTAAGGGGAGGGCATCGGAACTGCTCATAACTGATAGGAAGATCTTCATGACTTTCGTTATGGGTGATGGTGATAAGCCTCTCGGTAGCAAGTTCATGGCATCGGACCTCAACTTCTCCACAATAGACTCGACGATGGCATCGAAGAAAGATGGGGTTGTCAAGCTTCAGCAAGTGAAGACGGAGCCTATTGGCAAAATCGCAAGGATACAGAACGACTTCTCTCGAAGGAGGAGGAGACTTCAACTGCACATAAAAAACCCAAAAAAGAGGGCGAAGAAGCTTGTAGAGACCAGAGGTAGGCAGAAAAATCGCATAAGAGATGCATTACACAAGCTGTCATCCAAAGAGGTTAAGAGCGATCTGAACACATCTTTCATCTTCGAAAAGCTCAGCGGAATAAAAGAGAACAGCAACGCAAAGAACAGCAAGAAGCTTCGAACGTACTTGAACAGGTGGCCATATCGCATGTACCAATCAATGATAGATTACAAGTCTCCTTTCAGAACCATATACGTGAGCCCAAGAGGGACTTCATCAAGATGTCCCGTATGTGGTGGAAGGCTAAAGCACCCAACTTGGGCGATGAGCAGATGTAATAAATGTGGCGCAGACTACGACAGGAACAGGCTCGCCTCATTGGCGATACTCCTTCGTGGTCTGCGCCTATGCGGCCAACCGTTTGCCGTGAGCACGGACGCCTCTTGGCAGCTTTTGAGGAATGAATACCTGTACGCTCCAGCTGCGCCTGACGGTTGGAGAGCAGGCTGGACCGAAGAAGCAGCCAACGCCCCGAACGAGAACATGTATACAAAAATACATGTTTGAGGAAACGGGTGGCTACTCGGCTCAGAGAGTTGAACCCACACATCAAGGTCGTTGGCGTGGCGCCAGACGAAAGGACCCCCATCCAGGGGCTGAAGAACTACAGGGTCCAGCATGTCCCCAAGATATGGGACCCCAACGTGCTGGACGATGTACGGTACGTCGACTTGGCTACGGCCGAAGAAACAGCGCGGTTGCTAGCCCTAGGCGAGAGCCTTCTCGTGGGCCCGAGCTCGGGAGCGATCGTTCATGTGGCCTTGCAGTTCGCAAAAGCGATGGAGGGTGGCGTAGTTGTGGCCATAGCACCTGACGGCATGGAAAGGTACTTGACTACAGCCATTTGCGAGCCAGCTCAATGCCTAAAGTGCGCTCTCAAATACGGACTGCGCTGCTCCTACTCCGATGGCAGGCCTATTGTGGAGCCCGATGCAGAGCTCTGAAGCGCTATAAAGCCCCGCCCTGCTGCGTGCGCCGCGTAGGTGGCCATCCAACGGAGCTTAGATCGCTTAGACGGACGAGGTACCCTAGTCGAAATTCCATCATGCCATACGACGAGCTGACAGCCTGCTCCGCCGATCGCCTTAAGAAAGAGGCGCAGGGTAGCTCCAAGTGATCAGTGACATTGGAAGCCATCAGGGTCGAATCGGTCTCGAAGTCGTTTGGAACGACTCGGGCGGTCAAGGATTTCAGCCTGATCGTGGCAGCCGGTGAGATAAGGGGCCTTCTCGGTCCAAACGGGTCCGGCAAGAGCACCACCATGAAGATGATTATGGGGGTCCTGAAGCCCGACTCTGGCAGCATAAACCTACTGGGAGTGGACGTGCTCCGGGAGCCTGTGAACGCCCGAAGGATGGTAGGGTACGTCCCCGAGGCGCCGCATCTGTATGAATACCTCACCGCGGCCGAATATTTGGATTTTGTCGGAACTGCCTACGGCATCGAACCTTCCGCCAGGAAGGAGAGAGTGGAAGAGCTTCTTCACGCGCTTCAGATGGAAGAGCACATCAACGAAGTCATGAGCGGCTTTTCTGCAGGCATGAAGCAAAAGGTAGCCATTACGGCGGCCCTCATGCACAGACCTAAGGTCTTGATCCTTGACGAGTCGATGAACGGGCTGGACCCTAGATCAGCCAGGATCGTCAAGGACATAATCCATCGGCTCGCCGACGGAGGGGTCGCCGTCCTCTTCAGCACCCACGTTTTGGAGATCGCAGAAGCCATCTGTCACAGCATTACGATAATGAATGAAGGCTCGGTCTTGGCGGAGGGGACGGTGCAGGAATTGAGGGCCCAGGCCGGCCTCCCAGGCTCCAGCCTCGAGGAAACGTTCCTGAAGCTCACCGGCAGCGAAGACACCGCCAAGATAGTGGAGGCATTGAAGCTGTGAACAGAGCCGTTGTGCTGAGCTTGGCGAACGTCCTCTTCAAGTCTTACTTCAGGGCCAGCCGCCCGGGGAAAAAGAACCCCTTCGCCAGCCCCCTAGCCATCGTGGCTCTGGACGTGGCTGTCTTCTTGGCTCCCCTCTTGCTCATATGGTATGTCCTCCCTTACGTCCCTGAGGATCTGGCGCCGTTGGCGCGTTCGGCCGCTGGCCAAGCGATGATAGGTCTCCCCCTGATCATCACTTCCGCCTTCATACTTACGGGGATACTCTTCGAATTGGGTCAGGGAGGAGGGCTTTCGTCTAGCGAGCCCGTTAACTGGCTTCCCATTTCGCCAAGGGGCTACGTCATCGCTTCAACCCTTTCTGTACTTGCCGCTTACTCTTTCTTCCTGGCGTTCGGGCTGGGCGCCACCGTCCCTCTGGCCCTGTATTATGGCTTCGGCGAGGCTGTTCCTTCACTTGTGCTGCTCTCCCTTATCGCGGCCAGTTGGGGGGCCGTCGTGGTGGAGGTCATCAGGTCAGCCACCAACAGGGTCTCTTCATCAGTGTATAGAAGAAGCGGGAAGCTCGGGGTGGCCATCCGCCTCGCCCTATTGATCCTACTACTCGTAGCCGTTCAGCTTGCCTTCAATCCCTACGTCCTCTATATGGTCCTCGGAGGTGTAGCCGGAGGCGTGGGCCTCTTCTGGTTTGTCCCGATGGTATGGCCTTCAGTCGCTATCATCGATCTGCTGTCGTCCAGAATCGCGGAGGCAGCTCTCTTCGGGGTCGGGACACTGGCTTTCACATATGCCATCTTCGAGCTCGCCTCTAGGCTGAGGGAGAGGTACTGGTCTCCTGCTCAGACGACCATCAGGGTAAGTAGCTCCACGGCCTACCTGCCTGCGGGGAGGTCGCTCTTCTTCCTGAGCCCGGTGGAGTTCGCCATCGCCGCAAAGGAGTTCAGGTCCTTCTTTAGGCGAAGAGACATGGCGAGGTTCCTCGCCATTCCATTCATCCTTCTGGTTGCAGTCTTGCTCCCCGTCGTAGTGGGGCAGGGAAACGTAAGGACGGAGGTATCGTCAGTTGGGCTCTTGCTCTCGGCCGAGATATCTTTCATATTGCCCATCATGTTCTCAACGATCGCCTTCGGCCAAGAAGGGAAGGCGATCGCCAACCTGTACGTGCTCCCCATCAGCGCCGACCAGCTGATCAAAGGGAAGCTCTTTCCCAGCTTGCTGATATCCATCATCGCAGTGTTGGCGGCTACAGGCCTGATGCAAGTCCTCTCACCCTTGATGCCCCTTGAATACCTAGGGCTGGTCGTTGCGGTAATGACCGTAGTCACAGTGGAGAGCCTCTTCGGCCTAGGGGTCGGTTCCCGATATCCCGACTTCACTCTGGGCCCTCGCTCCAGATTCGTTACTATGATGGGCTTCTTCTTGGCTTTCTTCGTGGGCGGCATAATGGCCATCGGTTTGATGTCCCCCATAGCCCTACACATCTTGGGCATCCTGCGCTTGGGCGGGTCCTCCTTCACAGCCGGCATCGTTGCTGCCATTATTCTGACCTGTGCAGCGGGGGGCGCCCTGTCCTTCCTATCATACAATTACTGCAAAAAGGGCGTGCAGAAACTACTCGAGAATCTAGAGGCCTAGAAAGGGTTTTGGGCACCTTCGTAGAGGACGAGACGCACGTCACGCACTTTCTTTCACGGAGCTGCTTACCTCCTTAGGTCGCCTTCGATACAAGGATCAACGAGCTCCCGTATGTACCAAACTGAACGGCAGATGACGAATCAAATCCACGCCCTTGGTCAGGCT
>Ga0272448_1008917_pt1 | contig 10334 bp, 16 predicted proteins | sample YNPCB0191_FD_202220 | JGI IMG/M metagenome (GOLD analysis project Ga0272448, IMG submission 202220) | Hot spring sediment microbial communities from Yellowstone National Park, WY, United States - YNP-CB-019-1 | ecosystem: Environmental > Aquatic > Thermal springs > Hot (42-90C) > Sediment... | reverse complement strand
TAAGAGAGAGATTTCCAGAGATAAATGAAGGTGTGCTTAATCTACCACCAATAAGGCTTGAAAGCTTACTTGAGCTATGCTATAAAGAAAAAGACAAAGGTGGATACGATGTACCTATATCAGTCCAGGCAGTTAAAAATTTCTTTTGACTTACCCTTTTTATGGCTATACAATAGTAAGCAGTAGTAAGTCAATAAAATCATACCTTCATTTTTCAAAGGAGTCCGATACTATGATTGACCTTCGTAAGTATCTTACCGTCAAAGAAGTTGCTAAGAGATTGGATGTTACCGAAGATTGGATTCGTGACCTCATTCAGACAAAACAACTAAAAGCCACCAAAGTAAAAATGTGGCGAATTAGCCAAAAGGATTTGGAGGAATTTGTGAAGACAAGGACGAATAGGTAAGGAAGAGAAATAGAATGCGATAAAGAAATCGACTGTTTAAGTAATGATGAAATTAGCAGGGGATTTTGGGAGGAGTGGCCAATGGCGTTTTCGTAAGGATGATATAGATAAGTGGCCAAAGAATAAACGTTGATAAAATGGAAGGAAGGTATTAATTATAAAAAACTATGAAGAATTCCATAATTAATAGCGATGCAGAAAATTTAAAAAAGCGCTTAGCCGAGTTGATAAATAAACCAAAATCGACTGTGGCCAATACAAACTCTACCACTCCCTCTTTGGGGAGTATCTAAAAGGAGTAAAGGGATTTTTGTCATAATTTTTATATCCATATTTAAAAAATAGAACTATTTCAGAAAGGAGAAAGATGTTAATATTTCAAATCAAAAAAAGTGTATTATTACCTATTAAAGAAAAAGTTTCTATCCTAGAAAAAATAATTCAGAAACTCACTGAGGCAAATCTTGAGAAGATATTTAACCTTAAACTGGTTTCTTCAGAATTCAGTCTCCATAATTTTAGGATTGATACCCTTGCTTTTGACCCCGAGACAAAATCATTTGTTATAATAGAATACAAAAAAGACAAAAGTTTTTCTGTCGTTGACCAAGGGTATGCCTATCTATCCCTTATGCTTAATAACAAAGCAGACTTCATATTAGAGTATAATGAGAAACTAAAACAAAACTTAAAACGCGATGATGTTGACTGGTCGCAATCAAAAGTGATGTTTTTAGCCAATTTTTTCACTCCCTACCAAAGAAATGCTATAAATTTTAAAGATTCACCTATCGAACTATGGGAAGTTAAAGTTTTTGAGAATGATACTATACTCTATAATCAACTTATAGCACAGGATACAAAAGAATCTATAAAGACAATTTCAAAAGTAAGAGCTGCATCGGTTGTCGAAAGGGAGATAAAAACTTATACTCTTGATTACCACTTAGAAAAAAAACCAAATAAGATAAAGGAATTACTCTACTCCCTACGGGAAAGAATTTTAGCACTAAACCCAGAAGTAAGAGAAGTTATTAGAAAAAAATATATTGGTTACAGAACGAGAAAGAACTTTGTGGAACTTCTTCCGAAGAAAAAAATGATAAAAATGTGGCTTGATATAGAAAAAAATCAATTACAAGATCCAAGGAATTTTGGCCGAGATATGACGGGTATAGGCCATTGGGGAACCGGGAACACAGAAATAAAATTTAGTAAAATAGAAGATTTAGAATATATTTTAGAACTCATAAAACAATCTTTACTTCATAATCAATTCTAAACAACCTATGCCCGACATCAAAACCACTGAATATTTATTTCAGAAGTAATGTGGTTAAGAGGTTGAGTTTAAAATATAAAGAATTAGAATTATGGTAAAAGGAAAGAAATCAATCGGACAATATTTAAGACAAAGTCATAAGAATGCATTATCCCATATTAAAAGAAATCATAAATATAAAAATGAAAGACACATCAATCCCGATGATCCAGAAGATAGAGAGATAATGGGTATTTGTGCTTGGGTAATGGAAGAACTTGCAAAATTTTATATTAGAAAAGAACTGGTTTAAATAAATACCTTTTCTTAGAGGCAAGACCTAAAAACTCAATTCCTGAGTATAAACTATATAAGAATATTTGGGAAAATTTTAAATGAATTGATATCGCACAAGCATTATCAAAGAAGAATTTCTTACCTCTTTGGTCAAGGTGCAAGATCTATTACTTTAAAGATCTCCCATGATGCCTTGGATGAAGGCATCATTGATGGACATCTAAACATTGAGATCTTAGAAATTAGAGATTGGCAATTAAATTCCCCTGAATTTTATTTTTGACAAAATTGATTAGTTTTGTTATACTACGAGTAAATAAATTTGATATATTAGGAGATAACTCTTATGAGCGAATTACTGGGAGTTACTGAATTAGCAGAATACCTAAAAGTCAACAAACAGACCATATACAATTGGGTGAACAAGAAGGAAATTCCATTTACAAAAATAGGTGATTTATTGCGATTTGATAAAGAAGAAATAGATAGATGGCTTAAGAACAAGGCATTCAGGCCGGATATAATCGAATATAATGGATATGAGATACAGGCTTCGCCATATCAACTTGCCGAATCCGGCAATTGGAGAGTAAACATTCATATACAAAAACACAAAGGTTTTGAAGTAATATCAAGGAATTTTAGTTCTACAAACTCCTTTCCTACAAGAGAAGAAGCAGTAAAGCATTGCTTTGATTTTGGAATGAAAATAATTGATGGCAAGATAGAAAATTTAACAGTAGAGGATATGTAATTTATCATGGTAAAATATAGGTTTTTCTGTTTAATTTTATGTAAAAATTAAAACCTTCGCTTCGTGCGAGGATTTTTGTTTATAAAGAAAGATGGAGGTGACTTATGGCTAAGACATTTAAAGTTGCAAGAAGTGCAAAGACAGGCAGATTTGTTAAAAAATCTTATGCTAAAGCACATCCTAAAACTACTGTTATTGAAACAATGAGAAGAAAAAAATAAATATAATTTTTATATCAGTATTGTTCATTTTAAAGAGGCTTTTTTAGGTTTGAGTCGTTGGTAAGTTTGTTAGACGAATAATATAAACTTGAATCTTGAATATTAAAAGATTATGTGGTTAATATTGGCTGCTTTAATGTTATGGATTTTGATACTCATCTATAACACTCTTTACAGCTTTTTCCACCGACAATCCAAGGAGTGAGATGGGTTAAGACCATTGCTATTATATCAGCAATTATTATTCTTGTATGGGGTATTAAACAGGCAATTCAAGAGTATCGTGATTACAAATTTGCATATATATCTTCTAAAGATGGGAAAATTTTAAAAAAGAAAAATTTTACCTGGAGTATAACTAAGACTGTCCATGAAGGCAACATTGTTTATATTATTAATGAAAGATATGGCGATGCTTCAGAAGTGATGATTATCCCGGATAGGCCTAATAATAATTATACAATTTATAATGCAGCGGATGGCGTAGGAATTAAATTTATTTGTACCGAACAGGAAATACCGAATTTTAAGATAGTGATTAAGAAATAAACACAAACCTTCGCTTCGTGCGAGGGTTTTTTGTTTAAAAAAGGAGAATGTAAATGAAAGGTTGTATGTTTTGTGAAAGGATTACTACAGCCCACGAGCACATTGGCAAAAAAGAAATATGCGAACGTTGTATTAAAGACCTGTTGAAAATCTTAGATAAATACAAGAATAAGTTAAAGTAAAATAGTCATACTGAATCAAAGATTTGGGAAGTTTTATTAAGAGTAGGAGTAATGTTTAAAAGATTAATAATTTCTATATATTATAAAAGGAGCCAAAATGCAAGCATATTGTTTGAAATGTAAAGCCAAGAAAGAAATAAAAGATGAACAGCAAATAACTTTGAAAAATGGCAGGAAGGCAATAAAAGGCAAATGTCCTGACTGCGGCACAGGTATGTTTAAAATATTAGGGAAGTAGAAAAATTATTAAGGTAAAATTCTTTAAGAGAAATTATCAAAAAGGTATAACTAATGAGTAAATTGCTTGTATGTGATACAAAAATGATAGATAAAATCCAAACCAAATTTGATAATTTGATAGGAACTTATAATAGTAATATCAAAAAATTGTTTTTAGATTTTGTAAAAAGAGGTTACACGCCTGAATCTATAGGGGAATATTTTGAGCGTTCTCTTGAGGAATTTGAAAGAAAGAACAAAGGACAATACTACACTCCTAAAGTAATAGTTGAATATATAATTTCTCAGCTTGATATTACAGAAGATTCTAAAATATTGGATCCAGCATGTGGATGTGGTTCTTTTCTTTTGACAGTTTTTGATATTTTTAAAAAGAGATTTGGAACACATTTCTTAAAAAATATTTTTGGTGTTGATATAAATGATAATGCTGTAAACATGACCCGCCTTTGTTTATATATGAACTCTGGATTTAACGATAATTATATTGATGTGATTAGAAATAATATTAAAACGGGTAATTGCATAGTATCCAGGAGGGATATTGATAAAAATGCTTTTGATTGGTATCAGGAATTCAGTGAGGTTATGACCGATGGAGGATTTGATTTTATTATAGGGAATCCCCCTTATATTACTTTGACTAAACTTAAGGATTTTGATCCGTCAGAATCAATTTATTCAAAGATTATAGATGGTCCTGTAAATGCTGCAACTTTAATGATAGGTAGGTCAATAGAGTTACTAAAACAGAATGGAGTATTGGCATTTCTACTTCCAAAATCGATCTTATATGTTGATTCATATGCAAAATTAAGGGATTATTTATCCCATAAAGCAGAAATTCTACAGATTTATGATCTTGGTTCAAAATTTAGAGATGTAAGAGGGGAACAGTTTATATTGATTCTTAAAAAAAGATCCCCTGATTTAAATAAAAAAGTTAAAATTCGTGTATTCAGTGATAAAACCAGCCCTTTGTCAAAACAATCTTTAGTAGAAATAGAACAAGGCAAGCTCGCTGATATAAATAGATTTTTAACATTTGAAGAAATTAGGTATTATGACATTATCAGAAAGATATCTAATATAGGTATAAAATTGAACGAATTTGTAAATGGGCAGATTTTCAGAGGATTGCCTGTTGGCGGGAATAAAATTAAGAATAAGAAAGATAATATTAAAGGAGAGAAGATAATAAGGGGGAAAAACATAACAAAGTTTAAAATAAGATGTCCGTTTATAATAGACAAAAATTTACTTAAAAAGCAAAGTAAGGCCAAAATAAATGCTTTAAGACATAAAAAAGTGGTTTTGCAGAACATTTTTTCGTCTGAATCCGGCGTAATAGCTGCATATGATCCTGAAGGTATACTCAGTGTTGATACAGTAACAAATATTATTGTATCGGATGATGAGAAAGGTAAATATCTTCTTGCGCTTTTGAGTTCAAAGTTGATTAATTTTTATATTATGTATGCGTTATTTAACAGGTCAAAACTTACAATGCATCTTGATAAATCTTATCTTGGACTCCTTCCAATTGTAGCGGATCCGGATAAAGAGAAGTTAAAAAGAATACTAAATATAATTGACTCACTTAGCGAGGATAATGATATTGATTCGCAGAAAACAAAAAATAAAGAAATAGACAAAATTGTATATGATTTATATTCGTTAAACGAAAGAGAAATAAAATTAATAGAGGAAGCAACTGCCAAACTGCTTTCCAAAAGGAGCCTATGGTAAAGAAAAAACTTGAGAAATTTAATGAATTAAGTGGTAGTGAATGGCTGAAGTATTCTTTTAGTATTTGGCGTGACATAAGAAAAAATAAAGAAGAAACCAAAATAAATCATCCTGCTATGTTCCCAACCAGTTTAACTTCAAGATTGATTGATATTTTTACAAAAAAGAATGATACTGTCTTAGATCCGTTTATGGGTAGTGGAAGCACAATAATTTCTGCTTATTTAAAAGGAAGAAAAGGTATCGGCTTTGAACTATCTAAAAATTTTGTAGATTTAGCCAAGAGGCGTCTAAAGAGTTATATTGGATTATTCGACAAAGCGTTAATTGAGCCAGAAATATATTTAGGTGATGTAAGGAATCTTATTGAGAAAATTAAGCCTAACACGATCAAATTATGTATAACCTCCCCGCCTTATTGGGACATATTAAACCGGCCCCATACTGCCGATAGGAAATCAATTATTAGTTATAGTAAATCCAAAGAAGATTTGGGGAATATAAAAGATTATGAGGAATTTCTGACAGAGCTTAAAGGTGTTTTTTCAAAAGTGTTTAATGTACTTATTCCGGGCGGATATTGTGTTGTAGTGGTAATGGATATAAGAAAGAAAGATAAATTTTATCCTTTCCATTCTGATTTATCAAAAAAAATGCAGGAGATAGGTTTTCTTTTTGAAGATATAATCATATGGGATAGACAATATGAATATAATTATATGAAACCACTTGGCTATCCTTATGCTTTTAGAGTAAATAAGGTTCACGAATATATTTTGATTTTCAAAAAACCAAAAAATGACTAATGCAGAATTTGCCTATTTATTGGGGATGATTGTAGGGAAAGGTACGATAACACGTGGAAATACACAAACAGATATAATTATAGAAATACCTCATAAGAATCTTATCAGCGAGGGAATGGACGCAGGACTTTCGGTTAAGGCAAGTTTGGACGATATAAGAAATATTTTAGAGCCATTAATAGGAGTTAGATTATTATCCAAACAAATTAAAAATAAAACTTTTTTGAAGTTTACAAAAGATAATGAAGATTTTCTAATACGCGAAATAAATAGATATATGGAAAATTTAACCTCGTGTAAAGATTTTAGAATTCCTCAGGAAATTTTTGATTCCCCATCTGATATTAGACGAGAATTTATGATAGGTATATCTGATGTAACAGCCCATATAAGGAGCAGCAATATTGCTTACGGCATACCATATCATCACCGTGTCTATATAGAAATACCTGTGAATTGGTTCTTAGTAATTGACATAGCAAATTTATTAAGATCTCTTGATGTTCCGGTACATACAATTGACTGGGGTCATCCTAATACAAGAGATCCATATTTAAAAGATTATAAAGAAGGTAAAAAAAATGTTTGGTTTAGAGAGCATCAGATTAAAATTTTTGCTGATGAGTTTGAGAAAATAGGATTTAGGATTGTCCATAAGATGGAAGCGCTCAGAAAGTTAGCTGAAATAAATAGATTAGAGTGGGATAAATATGTAAAATTTAAAATTGCTCAAGCACTATCAGCTGCTGATAAAGAAAAATGGCAAAAAAAATTAGGACATTTGGAATTAGTTCATCATAAGTTCTATTGGGAAACAAGAGAAATCGAAAGACCAAAACCAAATCATCCAATGGAAAATAGCGAAAATATACCCGAAGTTATTAGAGGAAGACATTTCAATTCTTGGAAAGAGATTTGTGAGGCTTTAGGCTATCGCAAGAATTAAAATGATGATGAAGAAAGAAGAAAGACTTTATCCTGATATTGAAGAATGGTTAAGGAATTATTTAAAAGAAAGATATAAAGGTTATTTGATCACTACCACTCATCAAACTTCTAAACAGGCCTTGGATGTTGTTTTAAAAAAGATGGGGATATATTTAAAAGAAACTGTGGGTTTATCTATAAAGGTTGATATTGTAGGGATATTGAAGAAAAATAATACAGTAAAACTTGTTCTTGTGGAAGTTAAAGACGAACCTCTGAATTTAAGAGATTTAGGTCAATTATGGGGATATACACAACTACTCAATCCATTAGAGTCTTTTTTGATTTCATCCAAAGGTTTGGATTCTTTGGAATACTTATTTAATGTCCTAAAAAGAGAGGATTTACTTTTTTATGGTCCTAAAAGAGAAAAAATGATGAAATTAGCAAAATGGGATGAAGAAAGAAAGTCGATAGATTTCAGTACCCTAATCCCTAAAATTTAATTATTTTTCTATAACTAACATTTTTATAATCAGATGCCACTTTTACCGGAACATTATCTTGATGCAGTTGTGTCTATAGAGAGAATTGATAAGAATAACATTGAACCAATTGCTACTGGATTTCTTGCAGGTTTTTTTAAAGGAGAGTTTGATGAGAGTAAAAATAAATTATATAAAACCTTTCTAGTTACAAATCGTCATGTATTTGAAGGCAAGCAAGAAATTACTCTAAGATTTAATACTACGGATACGGGCTTTAAAAGATATCGCCTAATTTTAAAAGATGGAGAGAAGAATTTATGGTTTACACATCAAAATCAGGAAGTTGATATAGCAATTATGCCTATTTCTACTAAATCATTAAGAAAAGAAGGCGTCAGCTGTTATTTCTTTACGGATGACGAAGATATGGCATTTATAGACAATATTAAAAAACTTGGAATCTCTCAAGGAGACGAAGTTTTTGTATTGGGTTTTCCAATGGGAATTACGGGAAGAGAACGAAATTATGTAATCGTTCGGTCTGGAATAATTGCACGTTTAGATGATGAAATAATTTCTAGCCAGTATCAATTTCTAATAGATTCTTTTATATTTCCGGGAAACAGTGGCGGACCAGTTATTCTTAAACCTACGGTAAGTAGTTTAGAAGGTACAGAGCCGGTTAATCAAGCTTATTTGTTAGGAGTTGTTAGAGGTTATCTAACTTATAGAGAGGAAGCAGTAAGTTTACAAACAGGAGAAACGAGAATAGTTTTTGTAGAAAATGCTGGTTTAGCAGGTGTAGTGCCATTAGATTTTGTAAGAGAGACAGTCGAACAGTATTTTAAAAAATTTACACAAGTAAAACAACAATAGTAAGATAAAAGGAAGCTGTTCTTTCTGAAATTATCTATTGCTACCCAATAAGTTATAAGTGTCTGAATTTGAAAACTAAAATAACCCGCTTCTAATTTTTAAAAAATAGAAATGTTCTTAAATTCACTTGATACATTAACAAAAATTGAATCTGGTTTACAAAAAGGCCGACTCTTCAGACTATTAAACAGATTGCCGATGCGCTTGGTATAACTATTGATGAGTTATTTAACTAAAGATTAAGAGGGAAAGATATGGTTTCTGTGGCGGTAGCGCTTAGAGTTTTAGGCAGTATCAAAAAAGAAAAAGATATTAAAAAGTTATTTTCTCATTATCCCAGTTGTTATAATAAACTTTATGGTTGTCTTGAAGAGAACAGAAATCTACCATTAAAAGAAGTTATTTGTTCTGATTGTGCTGCACGAGTAACATCCTATTGTATGAAATATAATGATTAAAGAAATACTTTTTAGAGTACGGCTATTTAATTAGGAGAAAATATTATATGGCATTAATAAATTGTCCCGAATGCAAGGGTATGGTATCTAATAAAGCGAATCATTGTATACATTGTGGATATCCTCTTAATAATATTCTGACAAGAACATTAAGAAAAATAGTTCAATACATAATCTTTAAAAAAATACCTAAAGATATTATACAAATTAGAAACTGGAAGTTCCTATTATCTTTCAAAGATACAAAATATGATTTTTATACAACAAAGTTTTTCTACTCTCTTACTAAAAAACCGGGTTGTGTTATGGAGTTTTATAGTCTGAATGGTGATATTAGTTGGATAAGATTTTTTGGATTGCCTAGAGAGTATCGAGAGGCTTTCGAGAATAAAGCCACTAATAAAGAAAGATTGCTTTATTTTTTAGGTATAAATGAAAATGAAAGTAAGTTATTTAAAGAAAATAAACTTGTGCCTTTAAGGAAAGAAATTTTTAATAATGGATATTTTGAAGGAGCTATTGCGGAATATGTGACTAAACAGGATCCACCTCGGAAGTTAGCTACTGTCGTATATATTGTCTTTCCGCTCATTCTTACATTAGATACGCTTGTGCCTTCAGTTTTACCAGAGGATTTATATCAAGAGATTATAAAAATACTTAAATCGTGTCATGGACCATCTGAACTTTTTGAAGAATGGGGAGCTAGTAAATAAAAAATAAAAAACAATTATTAATAGATGTTTGGGTGATAGAAGTTTTGGAATGAGCGAAGAAATAAAAAAAGCATTAGAAGAATTTCTTGAGGCACATAAAGAAACAGATAGATTGTGCCATTTTGGAGAATTAGAACCAAATAAGTCTATTTATTATTATGTAAATGGGGACGGTTCCTTGTGAAATTAGTTATTGCTACCCAATAAGTTATAAGTGTCTGAATTTGAAAACTAAAATAACCCGCTTCTAATTTTTGAAAAATAGAAACACCTAAAATTATTATGAATCCTCACGAATTCTAGGATTTTATAAAGGTAGCGAAGGAAGTATTTTAAAAGGATAAGAGGTATAAACAATAAAATTATTTAGACTTGACTTAATCTAAAGTTCGGGATAAAAT
>Ga0272448_1008916_pt1 | contig 10336 bp, 9 predicted proteins | sample YNPCB0191_FD_202220 | JGI IMG/M metagenome (GOLD analysis project Ga0272448, IMG submission 202220) | Hot spring sediment microbial communities from Yellowstone National Park, WY, United States - YNP-CB-019-1 | ecosystem: Environmental > Aquatic > Thermal springs > Hot (42-90C) > Sediment... | reverse complement strand
AAGAGCTGGTATTGGCCCTCCTCACCATGTACGGGATCGACATTGGGATCAAAACCGAGAAATTCTACTCCCTTTCCAAGCTGGTACGAGAGCTTTCCAAGACCACGATTCCCAGCAACCGACCGATCGTAGGGGAGACCTTGCTCCAGGTGGAGTCGGGGATCGTTACCACCTGGGTGCGCCGCTGCCGAGAGGAGCATCCCCTCGAACTGGGTCCTTTCGTGCCGTCCCTGGTGGGGCAGGAACCGGTTTCCATTGTCTTGGGAAAAAGCAGCGGCATCGATTCTGTCGCCGAATGGCTGGAAAAGATCGGGATGGATGCCTCCCAAGAACAGCGGGAAGCCATCGTGCTCAAAGTGAAGGAAGCCTCGATGAAAAAAAAGGGTCTTTTGAATGTCGAGGAATTCCGAACGATCGTGAGGGAAATCGTGCACGGTTGAAGACGAAAGACGCGCGTTGCCGAGATCCGTTGGATTCCACCGGATCATTCCAAATTCAAGCTGGGCGAAACCCTCAAAATGCCCGATGGGGGCGAAAAGGATATGGATCTAAAAGGACAAATTGCCATTGTGACGGGAGCGGGGAAAGGGCTGGGATGGGCCATCGCGGAGCGCCTGGCCAAGGACGGGGCCAATGTCGTCATCGCCGAGATCGACGGCCAAAGCGGGTCGGAGAAAGCCCAGATCATCCAGAAAATGGGTCGGGAATCGATGGCCATTCCAACGGATGTCACCCGATGGTCCGAAGTGGAACGCATGGTTCGAGAAACGATGAACCGATTCGGGCGCATTGATATCCTCATCAATAACGCAGGAATCCTCGGCCCCTATGCCCCGCTGATGGAATATCCCGAAGAGATGTGGGACGAGGTCATCGCCGTCCATTTAAAAGGGACATTTCTCTGCTGCAAAGGGGTTCTTCCCATCATGAAGGAACAGCGCAGCGGAAAAGTCGTCAACATGGGTTCGGTCGCCGGAAAAGAGGGGAATGCGAACATGTCTCCCTATGCCGCCGCCAAGGCGGCGATCATCGGCCTCACCAAGACCCTGGGAAAGGAGATGGCCCCTTTCAATGTCCGGGTCAATTGTGTCTCCCCCGCCTTAATCGAGACGGATATGGCGAGAGAAATGACTTTGGAACAGCGGGCCCTCCTCACTTCCAAGATTCCCATGGGACGACTGGGAAGGCCCGAAGAGGTTGCGGCGGTGGTGAAATTTCTCGTTTCGGAGGAATCTTCCTTTGTGACGGGTCAATGTTACGACATCAGCGGAGGAAGGTCGGTCTATTGAGCGCTGGCTTCGAAGAAGAAAAAAGAAATAGGAGGAGTGGGAAATGAAAAAGTGGATTCTGGCGATTCTTTTGATGGGGCTTGCTGTCATGGCGTTTCAACCCGCTTGGGCCCTGGAAGCCCAAAAACTCAGGATTGCGACCCTTTCCATGGGGAGCTCCTGGTATGTCTATGGCGGGGTAATGGCCGATATTCTTCGCAAAGCCCTGCCTTCCGGATCGGTCATCGATGTGCTCCCCTATGCCGGAGGAATCGGCAACATGGACCTGGCCTTCAAGGGAGAGGCCGAGATTGCCCTGGGATTCCCCATGGCGGCCAAGTGGGCCTATGAGGGGATTGTGGCCTACGATAAGAAGATGACCAATCTTCGGGCCTTGGCCGGGGGATTTGATCAGTATTATGTGGGCATCGTGGCCACGAAGAAGTCCAAGATCACGGCCCTGGAAGAGATCGCCCAGAAAAAGATTCCCGTTCGGGTGGCCACGGTGACCAAAGGGAGCACGGGCGAGCTGGCCAACCGACAGATCCTGGAAGCGGTCGGGGCCCCCTACAAGACCATCGAATCCTTCGGCGGAAAGGTGACCCATACGGCCTTTGGCGTCATTACGAAAATGCTGGTCGATGGCCAGGCCGACATCTTCATGCAGGTGGTGACCGAGGGGCATCCGGCGATGACCGAAATCGCCATTACTGCCGACGTGGTCTTTATTGGTCTGAGCGAGCCGGTGATCAAGAAATTAACGGCCTTGGGCTGGACAGCGGCCACCATTCCCGCAAAGACCTTCAAAGGACAGGATCAACCCGTTCCCACGATTGGAACCACTACCTGTCTGGTGGTGAAGGATAGTATGTCCAACGATCTCGCCTATGCGATCACCAAGGCCCTTTGTGAAAACCGAGAGACGCTTGCCAAGGGGCATGCGGGCCTGAAACCCTTCGATCCCCAAAGTGCCTGGAAACCGGAGAATCTGGGCCTTCCCCTCCATCCGGGAGCGGAAAAATATTTCAAAGAAAAGGGCTGGATGAAATAGCGCCCTGGATGCTTGGAAATGGAGGGTCCTAAACATCGGAGTGTAGGCCAAGGGGGTAGGGAGAGTGGATCGATCGCCCAAGGGCCCGGATGGCGGGGATACTTGAGACCCGCGGCGATCGTCGCCATTCTTTGGTCTTCCTTTCAGATCTATGTCGTCCTAACCGGGTTCCTCGATCCCATGATCCTCTACCCCATCCATACGGTTTTCGGAATCGCGCTGGGGCTGCTGACCAAGCCGATTTCCGCGCGAAACCCGGTTTTGCGCAGCCTGGACTATCTCCTGGTGCTTCTAATCGCCTGGGTTGGGCTTTACGCTTTTTGGCATTTCGAACGGATCTCCACCCGCATCCCCTTTGTGCAGGCCCTGGAGCCGATGGACTATGTGGCCGGAGTCATCTTGGTTCTCCTGCTCCTGGAGGTCTGCCGCCGTACGGTCGGCTACAGCTTGACCGTCGTGGCCCTTCTCTTTGTCGCCTATGCCTTTTGGGGGAATCTGCCGGGCCTTCTGGGCCACCGCGGGCTTTCGCTGGGAGGCTTCGTGGATCTTCAGGCTTTTTCCAATAACGGGGTCTATGGCCTCCCGGTGGGCGTTTCGGCGGAATTGGTGTTCTACTTCATCCTCTTCGGTGTGTTCCTGGAAAAGAGCGGCGGCGGAGCGCTTTTCTCCGATCTGGGAACGGCGCTGACGGGAAAATTCCGCGGCGGCGCGGCCAAAATGAGCGTGGTCTCGAGCGCCCTCTATGGGACCATATCGGGAAGTGCGGTGGCCAATGTGGTGGTGACCGGCATGTTCACCATCCCCCTTATGAAACGGACGGGGTTTCGGCCATCCTTTGCGGCCTCCGTGGAGGCCGTGGCCTCCACCGGAGGACAGATCATGCCGCCCATCATGGGCGCTGCGGCCTTTATCCTCGCCCAAATCTTGGGGATCTCCTATTGGAAGGTGGCCCTGGCCGCGGTGATTCCGGCCCTTCTTTACTACATTGCTCTCTATGCCGCCATTGATTTCAAGGCCATGCAGGACGGCCTCACGGGACTCCCCCGGGAGGAACTTCCCGATGTGCGGACCGGCATTCTCCAGCGGATCCACCTGCTTTTCCCTTTGCTGCTCATCGTTTATTACATCGTGAGTTTTACCGTCACTCCAGTGACGGCTGCGGTCCGCGCCATCGGGGCCGTGGTGGCCGTGAGTTTTCTCCGACGGGCGACCTGGATGGGCCCCCGAAAGATTCTGGATGCCATGGAGAAGGCGGCTCGGGAGGCCGTTTCGGTGGCCATCCCCTGCGCCGTCGCCGGGCTCATCATCGGGGTGGTCATCTATACAGGACTGGGGCTCAAGCTGACGGACATTCTGATCTCCTTCTCCGGAGGAAAACTCCATTTTGCCCTCCTTCTCGTGATGGGGGCCGTCATCATTTTGGGGATGGGAATGCCGACGAGCGCCGCCTACCTCATTTCGGCCATTCTTTTGGCTCCCGTCCTGATCAAATTGGGAGCGATACCCCTGGCGGCCCACATGTTCATCTTTTATTTCGCCGTCATCTCCATGATCACCCCGCCGGTGGCGCTGGCCTCCTTTGCGGCGGCGGGTATTGCCGAGTCGGATCTTTGGGAGACGGGCCTTCAAGCCTTCAAGATGGCCATCCCCGGTTTTCTGATCCCTTACGTCATCGTTTACAATCCGGGATTAATTCTTGAAGGTTCACCGGCGCAAATTGCCTGGGGGACTTTTACGACGCTAATCGGAGTGATTTCCCTGGCGGGATCGGTGATCGGATTCTTCTTCCGCAGGACCCGAAGCTGGGAACGATTGGTCTTGGGTGGGGGGGCTTTCTTGTTAATTGCTCCCGAATTCTATACGGATCTCTTAGGAATGGCCATGGTGGGGGCAGTCCTGGCATTCCAGCTTCGTCGTCCCTCAGATTTGCGAAGACGAAAAACATCTCCGGGCCCTTGAGACCAGGGACACTCATGGAGAGGGATCTTGACTCCTGAAGACCCTGAAATCAACCTTCTCGAAAAAACGGAACTCTGGATCGAGGGGATTTCATTACAAAATGCCCGGCTCGACGATATTGCGGCTCGGGTGGCCGAAGTGCTGAGCCTTCAGGTGGGCGAAGTCCTTGTGGTGGATGTTCGGGAGGACCATTTGGTTTTGGATATCCTCCGGCCCGTCTTAAAGTCCAGCCAGATCGCAGGCCGAGGGGAGGCCCTTTTGAAGGCGATCTCCCAGGTCCCCGGGGTTACGCTATCCGATCGGGCGACGATCCATTCCGAGGGCGCCCTGGGCTGGATCGCACTCGATCCCAGCGAATCCCAGAAAGCCCTGGAAACATCGGCCCGAATGGGGGAGGAGATCCGGAGACGGGTGGCCCGGCGGGTTGTGGTCTTTTCCACAGGTTTTGAAGTTAAACAAGGAATGATTCAGGATACGAATTTCCCCTTGATTGCCAAACGTCTGGAAGAGAAGGGATACACGGTCAAATTCGGAGGCATTCTTCCCGATGAGGCCGGAGCCATCGCGTACCGGCTTCAGCGGGCCGTGGACGAAGGATTCGGGATTATCATCACAACCGGTGGGGTTGGGGCTGAGGAGAAAGATTGTACCGTAGAGGCTTTATTGCGTGTGGATCCCCGAGCGGCGACGCCCTATATTTTGAAGTTTGAGGTCGGCAGCGGGCGCCATGTAAAGGACGGGGTGCGGATCGCCGTTGGGCAGTTGGGAATCTGCCGCCTGGTCGCCCTTCCGGGGCCCACCCGGGAAGTCGAGGTCGGATTGGAGCGCCTTTTGGAGGGGCTGGAGAAAGGAATGGGGAAGGAAGAGATGGGGGAACACATCGCCTCTGCCCTTCGGGAGCGATGGCGAGGCCATCATGATCGGCCTTCGCGCCCAAAGCCAGACGGAATGAAATAAGGGAAAATCAATTGCAGAAGCATTGTCGCTGGGGGGAGAGTCGGCGCAACGGCGGAGCGATAACAAGGAACCCTATGAGCTCTCGCTGGAATCCCAGTGCCCTCCCGGTTGGGGTCGAGAAAGGGTTCAATATTTCCTGCATGGAGCACGATATCGCGGCAATGGCCTACCAGGGTCGATCCGATATCTGGCCCGAATTTCCCAAAGAGGGGATCAAAAATCTGAGGATTCTCGCCTCATTGAGGGATGAACATTCCTATGGGGTAGCGGTGACCAAAAAGTTTGCGGAAAAATATGGAGTCTATTCGATTGATGATCTGGTCCCAAAGAAGCCTCCGCTTCGACTGCGCACCCATTCCCGGGGAGCCTGCGGGGAACTGCGGGCCCGACTCATCCTGGAGGAATACGGAGAGACCTACGCGGACATCGAGAAGTGGGGAGGGCAGGTCATCCCGGCCGACTTCAAAAGCAACAACAAAACATTCTGGGGCCGATTTTTGGTCTGATGGCGCTCATCGCGGTTTTGGCCCCTCAGATCGTCGGGACAGGCCCTGTAATGCCCTGGAAGGAGAAGCCAAGGGTCTCCTCAGGATCGAAAATATCCCAGGGCGTAGAAAAGGAAAGAAAAGGTCCGCACTCCGGGGAAAAAGGAGGCGACCGGTGAATGAATTCGAAACCTTTCTTGCTGCATGGGCGATGCCGGATCCTTTCTATGAGAGAATCCTGGGCGAGAAGAAGAATGCTCCCGTCCGGGCCTTGCTTCGATCGCAGGAAGATGGCTGGCTGGCAGGAATTCCCTTTGCCCAGCAGGCGGCCCAGGCATTGAAGGTTGAAGCCCATTGGGAAAAACGAAGCGGAGAGAAGATCGAAGCGGGGAAGACAATCGGCAGATTTCATGGAAATCCCGAGTCGATTCTGAAGCTTGAAAATCTTCTGATCGGACTGATCGCCAAGCCTTCCGGGATTGCGACGGCCGGGCGGCGGGCCATCGAAGTGGCGGGAGGGAAGATTCGCCTGGTCTGCGGCGGGTGGAAAAAGTATCCTTTTACCATCCGGGAAGGAGTCCGGGAAGCGGTTGCTGCAGGAGGCCTTGAACCAAGGATGCTCAATCGACCTTTCCTTTACCTGGATAAAAACTACGTTCGGATTTTCGGCGGCATCGCCCAAACCCTGCGGGCGGTGGCCCATGACCCTTCGGCCAAGGTCATTCAGGTTCGAGGAGAATACGGCCCCATTGAGCAGGAAACGCAAGAGGCCATCCGAAATGGGGCGCAGGTCATTATGGTGGATACCGGCTCTTGGGAGGATCTGGATCGAGTGCTCCGGGTGATGAGACAGGAAAAACCTCTGCCAAAGATCCAGATCGCTTTTGCCGGCGGGATCCGGATTCAAGATATCCCCGATCTGGTGAAGAAGGGAGTGGATATTTTGGATATCGGGGCGGCGATTCTGGATGCCCCCTGGTTGGAGTTGAGCTACGACATTGTAAAAGAAGGGAATGGATCGGCGGGAAGAAATCGATGAAGGGTTGCAAAGCGATGGAGGCCAGGGGAGCCGGTCAGAAGGAGGGAAGCGGTGAAGGAGAGAATCGAGAGGCTTAAGGCTTGGATGGCAAGTCAGGGGATCGAAGTTTCTGTCGTGCTGAAACCTCATGATGTTTATTATCTTTCTGGTTCCGCCCCCGTCTGTTCGGGGCTTCTCATTTTTCAAAAAAGCGAGGCCGTGCAAGTCTGTATTTGGCTCGATGGGCAAGAGGTGAAGAAGGAGAGTGGCTTTGCCCGGGTCGTTGGCTATCGATTTCCAGAATCTTCCATGGCGGAAAAGATGGCCGAGCTGATCGGAAAAGAAGGTCTCCAGCCTAAGGTCATTGGGATCGAAAAGGATTACATGACGGCCCGGTTCTTCGAGACGCTCCAACAGGCCTTTCCTGGGGCTCAATTCGTATCGATCACCCGGGCCATCGATGAGATGCGGGCCATCAAGACCGCAGAAGAGATCCGCTGCCTGAGAAAAGCCGCCCGAATGGCCGAGGCGGGGATGAAAGCGGCCTTGAAGGCGGTAAAACCCGGCGTCACCGAAATCGAAATTGCCGCCGAAGCGGAGTACGCCATGCGAAAAGCGGGAAGCGAAGGGTTGGCCTTCGCAACCATGATCGCCTCTGGGCCGCGGACGCTTTTGGCCCACCCCTATGCCTCGGCACGGAAGGTCGGCAAAAGGGATGTAGTGGTCATCGACATTGGGGCCAAATACAAAGGGTATTCCTCGGATCTCTGCCGGACGGCCTTTACGGGGAAACCCTCGGAGGAGCAGAAGAAATTTTTGAAACTCATGTTGGAAGCCCAGCAGGCGGTCTTCGAAGCCGCGCGGCCCGGGGTTCGGACCGGTGAGGTCTATGCCGTGGCGGAGAAGATATTCGGGGCTCACGGCTACGATCGATTCATCCCCGGAGATATTGGGTATGGATGCGGTCTTCGCCAATCGGAATTCTTCCCGGTGATCTACCGGGGAGGGGAAGACATCTTGCAGCCGGGGATGGTGCTGGCGGTTTTCCAGACGACGGCCTATCTGCGCCGAATCAGAGGCATCCGGGTTGAGGACCAGATCGTGATTCAAAAAGAGGGATATAGCCGCCTTTGCCACATCCCTCAACCGCTCGAGACATAAGGGGAGATTTTCCATGGGGATAGGAAATTTTCGATCTTGGATTGAGACTTGGGAGAAAAAGGGCTGGATGGCCCGCATCCGCAAGCCTGTCGATGCTCGCTATACCCTGGGGGCGATTACGCAAAAACTGGGGAAAGAAAAGGCCGTTTTCTTTGAACGCGTATCCGAATATTCCGTCCCCCTGGTGACGAATTTCATTTTTTCCCGCCAAGCTTTGGCTTCATCCCTGGGCATGGCGGAAGGAGAGGTCATTCCCCGGCTGATGAAAGCGATGGAAAAGCCCCTTCCCTGCGAGGTGGTGGAAGCGGCCCCGTTCAAAGAGAATGTGCGGACCAAGCACTTAAACCCCCTGGAGATCTTTCCGATCCCGACCTATCACGAGCGGGATGCCGGACCCTACATCACCGGGGGGATTTTAATCACCAAGGATCCGGAGACCGGAATCCGCAATGTATCGATCCATCGCATCCGGGTCTTTGAAGATGGCGTGATGAGCCTCTTGATCCTCCCCCGCCATCTGGATCTTTGTCTGCAAAAGGCCATCCAGCGAAAAGTTCCCCTCGAAGTGGCGGTGGCGATCGGGGTCGATCCCTTCACGCTTTTGGCCTCCCAGGCCATTTTGCCCTTTGGGGTGGATGAACTCGAGGTGGCCAACGCCATGCGTCCGGGATTCCCGTTGAAACTCACCAAATGCGCCACCGTGAATCTGGAAGTGCCGGTCGATTCCGAAATCGTCCTCGAGGGCGTGATCGATCCCTTCGATACGCGGATGGAAGGCCCCTTTGGGGAATTCCCCCGTTACTATAGCCCCGAGGCGCAGCGCCCCACGTTGAAATTGAGCGCGATCTGTTATCGGAATCAGCCCGTCTATTACTCCATCCTGCCGGCGGCCCGGGAGCATCTCCTCCTGGGGGCGATCCCCCGTGAGGCCAGCATCTTAGTCGATGTTCAGCGAGCGGTTCCTTCGGTGAAGGCGGTCCATCTCACCTATGGAGGAACCTGCCGTTACCACCTCGTGATCTCCTTGGCCAAACGACATGAAGGAGAGCCCCGCGTCGCCATGCTGGCGGCGATGGCCAACAATGCCGACATCAAGCATGTCATCGTGGTGGATGACGATATCGACATTTTTGATATGGAGCAAGTGGAATGGGCGCTGGCCACCCGCTTTCAGGGCGACCGTGATCTCACGGTGATCCCTCGGGTTCAGGTCTCCAACCTGGACCCCTCCGCCCTCGGTTTGGGGACCAAGGTGGGATTCGATGCGACGGCTCCAGTCGGTGGATTGAAAGAGCTTTTCAAGCCCATTGCCATTCCCGGATTCGAAAGGATCGACCTAAGGGACTATCTGGAAAAGGATGAAGAAAAAAGCTGAAGCGGGAGGAATCGATGGACGAGACTGGCCAAGGGCGAACGAAACGACTCGTCGTGGGGATCTCGGGGGCAAGCGGGATGATTTACGCCTTGCGTTTCTTGCAAACCGTGAACCAATGGAATCCCGCAGAGATTTACTTGGTCATCACGACCAACGCCAAAGCCATCATTGCCCACGAACTGGGACCTCAAACCGATCTCTCCCGCTTCGCCTTTCAAACGTATCGCCCCGATGATCTCATGGCCCCGATCTGCAGCGGGTCTTTCCCCACGGACGGGATGATCATTATCCCCTGCAGCATGAAGACCGTCGCCGGACTCGCCTGCGGCTATGCCGACAACCTCCTCCTTCGGGCCGCCGACGTGACCCTCAAGGAAAAACGCCCCCTCCTGATTGTCCCCCGCGAAGCTCCCTTCGGAGCGATCCATTTGGAAAATATGCATAAGCTGGCTCAATGGGGGGTTCAGGTGATGCCCGCCTGTCCCAGCTTTTACCATCTTCCTCGAACGCTCGATGAAGTCGTCGATCAATTCGTCTTTCGCGTCATGGATCGTTTCGGCCTCAAAAGCCCGATCCGACGATGGGGGGATCGAATTTCGGAGTAGATGTGGATTGGCGAAACCAACGAATGTTTCCTTTCGATTCATTTTGAAGTTCGAGGAAGCGTGGCCCAAGAGAAGAGGGCCGCAGCGCCCATGACGATGGCTCCCAAATCAAACGCCCCCCCAAAGGACTGGGTCCAGTCCTTCAGAAGGCCGGCCACAATAGGGGCCAGGATGGCTCCCAGAAAGGCGATGGCGTTGGAGAGTCCGAACACCGTCCCCAAGGCCTTCGCCGGAGTAAACTGGGCGATCAGTGCATAGAGGGGGGGCCAGAGGCCCGGAATAAAAAATCCGAGAAGGACAACAAGCGAGCAAAAAGGGATGATCTTTACGCCGGGCCGGAAGAAAAGGGCCATGGTCAGGAGAAAAATGGTGGTCAGGGAAAGGGATAGGCTCAGGACGGTGCTTCGTTGAACCCGTCCTTTTTTTTGCGCCCAATCGGTGAATAGACCGAAGAGGA
>Ga0272448_1008915_pt1 | contig 10337 bp, 12 predicted proteins | sample YNPCB0191_FD_202220 | JGI IMG/M metagenome (GOLD analysis project Ga0272448, IMG submission 202220) | Hot spring sediment microbial communities from Yellowstone National Park, WY, United States - YNP-CB-019-1 | ecosystem: Environmental > Aquatic > Thermal springs > Hot (42-90C) > Sediment... | reverse complement strand
ATTGTATTTGTAGAGGTTGTTTATTCCATACTTCAGAACATAATATTTGGGAAATTTGCTCTTCTCAATCTTCTCTCCAGCAAACATATTCTCCCTCAAAACATCCAGCGCTTTACCAACTATCTGGTGGAGATACTCGTCTTCCCTCAGCGAGGAAATATAATCAGCAACATCCCGAACAGCCCTCACCGAGGCAGGTCTCCTCTTCACATTCCCACCAGACGTTCTAAGATACGCTGTTCAATTCATAAATAATTTGGGGGACAGTAATTCAAATCAATACAATTCAATCAGATGTGGGTCATTCTTGCATGGGCTTGCTTATTTTCCGCTCTTTAAATACTCGCCGCAATATTGATCAGTTCGAGGAGACCCTAAAGAGGTGCTGTTATGGAGAGGCCGCTGGTGCGGATACTGCTGGTCGGCGCACTCCTCGCACTGTTGGCGTCCTTCGCATCCCTGTTCTACGTGCAGGGGCAGAACTTCGCCGAGGCTGCCAAGCAGACCTCTGCGGCGTCGGCGGCTTACGCGGTTGCCGGAGCAGTAGCATCGGCCGCTGCGGACGCGAAGGTGAAGGGGATGCCCGTGAACTCCACCGTAATCTTCAGCCAGCCAATATCCGTGACGGCCGGGGTGAAGACGATCACCGTGAGCCCGGGGGGAACCGGGAGGGCCGTGAGCTCGACGATCACTCTGCAGGCGCCGGTGAACATCGCCACCGCATCCATCACCGCGCTGGCGCTCAACATCACGGCCTACCCCAACGGGACCGTTTACATCACTAAGGGATGACCATACCATGCGGTCTGCAACTGATGTTGATGTTGGTGTCGAAGTCACAGTTGAAGTTACAGTTGCTGTTGATGCTGCAGTCGTAGGAGGGCGATAACAGATGGACCAGGCGGTGGAGGCAGTGCTGGTGATGTCCGCCTTCACGGTAGCCCTCACCGTCGTCTACTTCGGGTCCGCCAGCCTGTACGCGTCATCCATAAGCGCGCAGCTGGCGCCAGCGCTCGACTCGGCGGCATCCATTGTTGCATCGACCGTCGTGATGCAGAACGGCAACTCTTCCAGCTCATGGTCCTCCTGGGCGCCGTCGGCGGACCCGTCGGCTTACGGGCTCCCGCAGGGGACCGCTGTGTACATCAATGCCACATGCTTCACAATCGGCGACAACAAACAGTTAATGGTGGCGTGGAGCAAGGCGACAGCCACAGCCGTTGCAGGTTCGGCGGGAAGCGCCCACCGCTTCATAGTGCTGGACGACGGCACCGCCCTGAAGCTGGAGGTGCGGGTGAGGTGAGCAGGGACGGGAGCGTAAGAAGCAGGAGCAGGGGCAGAAAAGGGATCACCATGGTGTACGACGCGGTCTTCGCCTGCATAATCCTCTTTGTCGGGATGGCGCTCGCAGCATCTTCACTGCCCCCCGCGCCGCCCAGAACTGCCCCGGACCTCCAGGGCTACGCCACATCCCTGCTGGTCTGGATGGACTCGAAGGGAGTGCTGGCGCCTTACATCTACACCCAGGACCAATCCGGGCTCGCCTCCTTCCTGGACAGGCTCGCGCCCGCGGGGTACTGCGTGAAGGTTTACTCGCCCGACTGGACCCTTTTATGGACCTGCACGTCGCCCTCCTTCGACGCCGGGAACGCGGCGGCATCGCAGCCCTACCCGCTGAGCGGCTACCAGGGCATCCCGAACCCGCGCTTCGTGGTGCTCCTACTCTCAAGGTGAAGCAGCCGCCCTGAAAAGCCACCTGAAAAGCGCCCGCCCTTTATAAAATCACACCAGCTGTCACTATTCGGGTGAGTGAGATCTTCATGTTCCCGGCCTTCAAGAGGGAGTGGGACAGGGAGAGAGATAGGGACAGGGAGAGAGATAAAGATAGAGGTAAGGGCAATCTGCACATCTTTCCCCGCCTCGGCCTCAAGCCCTGCCCGAGGTGCAGGGGGAAGGGGCACATCATCGAGGGAGAATACATCATGAAGTGCCCGAAGTGCAGAGGCGACGGAGTCATCTACGAGGGAGAGGACGAGCCGCTGTGCACCGGCAACTGCATCGGCTGCATCTTCGCGGAGGACTGCTACCCCTTCCGCAGGAGCCGGTGAATCAGATACTCCACGGCTGAAGCCGGGAGCTCCGGGTGATCTCTAATGAAGGAAAACGGAAAGGAATGGAAGGGAAAGGGGAAGGGAAATGAAGGGAGATGGGTGAAAGTGAGAGTGGAAGTGGGAGCGGGAGCGGGAGCGGAAGCAGAAGTGGGAGAGGTGCGCCGCGGGCTGCACTTTAGACCCGCATTGTTATTCGGATCTGGGCCAGCGCGCAGGCGCGGCATATCCGTCCCCCTCACCGCCATCATACTCACAGTTGCCCTGATAGCGATCACATCCGCGGTCGCCACCGGGTCGATGATCTACATCTCCGCCGCCGGTAGGGGGTTCAAGGAGGTCGCCTTCTCACCCGCCTTCGTCCTCCACGAGACGATCGAGTCCATCTACCTGTCAAACCCGGGCACATCCGCCACGGTCACACTGAAGAACGAGCTCGGTCCGATCACTTCCTCACCAGCGAACAGCAGCACCACCGTCACCTTCCCCTGCCCGCTGCCAGCAGCCGCGCCAGGGTATGCCCTGCCGGACCCTGCAGGGATAGTCTCGTCCGTGAAGGTGGGCGGCGCCCTCTCCCTGAACGGCGCGAACGGCTACACGAACCGACCAAGTGTTGCCGGGTTGAATCGCAACACACTGACATTCGCATTCTGGAGCAAACAGAATGATGTAAGGTCTTTCTTCATGCATCCCATGGGTCTATTTGGCGGTCACAGAGCAACAATTTACGTTTCGCCGAACACTTACAGATATAGTTACAAATTTTCAAGCATAAACGGAATAAACTATGAAGGCGTAATTGCGACATTAGACGGTAACTGGCATTTCATTGCAGTAACTTTTGACGGAACACAGATTAAATGCTACCTCGATGGAGCCCTCAAAATTACAGTAAGTGCCCCGGGGAGTATTACAGGCGGCGACGAATCGTTATTCATCGGCACCACCGGGACGGGCTCAAGTCCGAGTGGTAACTGGTTTTGTGGATTTATAGACGACGTCCTCATTTTCAGCCGCGCCCTGAACGGCACCGAGGTGTCCTACCTGTACCAGTACCGCTCGCCCATGAACTCGTCGGGACTGGTGGGGTGGTGGAGGTTCGACGAGGGGGTGCCCGGGACCGCGATCGACTCGTCGGGGATGGGGAACAACTGCACGGACTACAACTCCGCGCGCGCCTTATTTGGGCCCTCGGAGGTCACTTACAACATGAAGATGAACCAGTTCACGATCCCGGCCGGGACGTGCAGGGTGACGGTGAGCAAGAACACGGACGGGTCGCTGGAGCTGGAGGCGGTAGCTGGATGAAGTCATTACCAGCACTGGCGCTGGTACCGGTACAGAGACCGCGATCGCGGGCGTCCAGCAGGGGATTCACCTTCACCCTCGCCTCCCTGTTCATAGCTCTGGTCCTGATCATGTCGTGCTCTGCCCTCCAGGCCGTGCCCGCCTCGACAACCGTGAGGACTTACTCAGACCCGTCGGTTCGGAGCCAGGCGATGAGCTCGCTGCTCTTCGGCGCCGCCGAGGCAGCCGCGCTGAGCGGGAGCGCCTCATCCGCGGCCGCCTACATAAACGCCGTTTTGTCCTACCAGAGCATCGCGTCGGCGGTGGGAACCCCTCCAGGGGGCACGGGCTCGGGCTACTCTCCTCAATCTTCCTTCCTGCCGGGGTCCTTCGTTAAGGTGACGAACGGGACCGGAGGAGGGGGTGGCTTCATCACGGTAACCGGGCTTCCGGCTGGCTCAACGGTCGCCGTGACTAACCAGAACTTCGCCCTATTCACCGTGGGGACCTCGAACGGCTCCTCCCTCGTTTTAAACACGCCGGCGAGCGTGCCTCAGGGCTGGGTGATCGTGTACACGCAGAACTCCCCCCTGTGGTCCTACAGCGGGACCGTGTCGCCGTCGTACAAGTACACTCTATCATCCACGGACTTCACTGTAACTGCATCGTCGTGGTCCCCGCCCACCGGCTTCCAGCAGGTGCTGGTTTACGGCGCCCCCCAGCTGTCCCTGATCCAGATCTACCAGGGCACGACCCTGAAGGCGAGCGCCGTAAAGGACCTCTCCTCCCAATATGTGGCACTGTTGCCGGCAGGGACACCCTTCACCGGGCAGATAAACGCCACGGGAGCGGCCGCCTGGATCAACACCGACATAAAGAGTGGTGACGTTTATGCGTATACCCCCTGAGCGAAGGATTGCGCGGAAAGCTGCCAGAGTGAAGGCAGGAGCTTCAGGACCAGCACCAGCACCATCAACATTATTATCAACATCAACGCCCGCATCTCGAGGGATTCGAACCCTCAACAAAGTCTCAGCAGTTATCGTCATCACAATGATACTGCTGTCCCTTTCCGCAGGCACGTTTGCCGTCCGCGGCGGCGACAGCTACGTCACCTACTACAGCGGAGAGGGCGCCTCCCTTTCCCTGGGCGGGGGAGTGACCACGGTGAGGGAAATACTATCCCGAACACTCGGGAACCTCACGGAGGAGTTCTCGAACCCGCCGTACACCTACGCCGACGTGTGGGCGTCGTACAACAACTGGTCAAGCTCCGGCTGGTGTCCGAGCTGGTGGGGGAGGCTGTGGTTTGGCGTGACATCGGACGGGTACCTGCAGTGGCACAACTGGTTCCACACGATCGGAGGATCCGTCCACGACGTTCGCCTCTGGAGGGATGTGAGCCCCGGGCAGTACTTCGAACTGTACTTCTCCCTGTCCTCCTGGCGGTCGACCTCAAGCGGGGTCGCGGGCTCTCCGCCCCTGAACATATGGGTCAGTTTATACGACTCCTCCGGGATGAAGGTTGCGTCGGTCTACATAGTCTACGACATGTACTTCTCGTCTCCAACAGTCAGCGTGTACAACTCCAACACAACGGCCTCCCTGGGGAATCTCAACTTCAAGCTCTGGCAGAACTCCACGGGGGCATACTTCTCGAGCGACAACGGGACGACATCGGTCTACGTGGGGCAGATCTACACCGAGCCGACAAGGGTCGAGATCAGGTTCTACATATGGGAGTACAATCCCATACAGCCTTACTCGGACTACGAGTTCTACGTGAACATGGACAAACTGGTGATCAGGCCGCTCAGCAGCAATAACATAGCACTCTCGGGGTTGCCGGCAGGGTCATGGTACCTTCTGAACGCCTCCGGGAATGTGCTGATGAACACGAACACCACGGTGCACGGGTCCGCCCTCTCCTACACAAACAAGCCGCCGGAGGGGGACGAGTTCAGCGACGGGGTGGTGCAGGGCTGGACGGGCGTGAACCTCGCATCTCTGAGCGAGTCCGGCGGGTACCTGAACACGGTCCCGATCGATAACACATGGTGGCCCACATACAACAGCTTGGGCGCAGGCGCATACCACGCCCTCTACGCGTCCGCGCAGGACTTCTGGGTTGAGACGGAGCTGACATACACCTGGCAGTCCGGAGCGCTTTCGCAGATGTACCTGGCGGTGAGGGACGCGTCCGGGCAGGTGCTGGCGTACATCGGGGTCAGCGACGCCTGGGCATGGGACGGGTGCACGCCCGCCTTCGCCTACGGGGTGTGGACCGGCTCCTCGTGGACTTCGTGGTCGACCTCCGAGAACGCCGTGCCGGCGAGCGGGACCGTAACGCTCAGGATAAGCAGGTCCGGGAGCACCTGGACTCTAACAGCATCAGGCGCATACACGGGGACCTGGACTGTGGCCGGGACAGCGTCGCCCGCCGCGGGGGTATACCTGATGCACACAAAGTACTTCAGCTACCCCTGCGACCTGGCCAAGTGGAACTACGTGAGGACAAACATCCCCGGCGCCCCGCAGCCCGTGAGCGGGACGCTGGCCGGGCTCGTTGACTACACATATGTGAAGCGGGGGACCTTCTGCGCAAACACCACCGTGACGTACAGTCAGGACTACAACAGCTTAACAGCATCCCAGAGCCCGCCCCAAACCCTCAACGTATTTGACGATTGCTCATCCGCAACGGGCTGGAGCGGTATTTATTATCCATACAGTCCCAACTACTACTGGTTCGGCAGCAGTGGTGGATATATATGTGCGCTCTATCAGGGGCAATATCCGGGCTCGTCTTCATGCTCTCTTTATGCTGAGAAAAATTTGAACATACTCACAAAAGGACCTGCGATCCAGATCAGTTTCAGCACGATGGCTCAAAACGACGTGGGTAACCTCTACGACGCAAAGCTCACGGGGGTGTACCTCAAACTCGCAAACGGCACCTACATCGCCCCCAACAACTTCGCAGAGGTCAGCCTCACGGACCGGTCATGGCACTCACTCAACTACACCGTATACTTAAGCGATGCACAAAACATTATCGGACTCAAATTCACGTGGTACGGCTACGGGAGTTTCTACTTCAAGATCAACTTCTACCTGGACAACGTCAGCATAGCGTACTCAGGAGACCCGGGGCTCACCATAAAGGGCGTGCCCTCCAAGGCGTGAGGACGAGGACCGGCGAGCGCATGGACATAACGGTCTTAGCATTCAAGGGGCGGCTGGTGGATGTGGGTCTGGATGGTGAGGGGAATATCATGATCAGTGTGAGGAGGAGAGACAGGACCGATACCATAATCCGGTCCATGCAGAAGCTAAAGGGGCGCGAGTACGTATTCAAGCTATTGATGGAGGTGTGAAGTGAAGAGAAAAGTCCTGCGTTCTCATGGCTGAGGTTTATGGGCTCGCTAACCTAGAATAAATTAATTAACCATCAGTCCAGTATTAACCTTACCTCTCTTACATCTGCTGTGTAGACCTTCCTCACTGCCCTGATCCCTGGCTTGTATGCGCACTTCACAAGGCCTGCTCTCTCAAGGATCCTCATATGTGCATTTGCATTCACTCTGCTCTGCTTTATAAGCTCAGCGAGATTTTTTATGTCCACTTCGTTCCCCTTCTCGTTCTCGTCTCTTGTAAAATGCAGCATCTGTACCCTGATATGCGATGAAAGAGCCATGGCAACCTTGGCTACATCCTTGCCCCTAACCGTGAGGACACCATCAGCAAGCGAACTGGGCGGTTCTGTATTACACTTTTCGCTCATAATTCCACTTTAGTTTTCTATTGATTTATAGAGAGTGATATAGTGACCTCCTCCCCACCCTGCCGGATGGGGCTTCCGCTTTTCCTTCCTTTTACTCCTTCACAGCCTCTGCTCGGGGAGCGTTTTGCGGAAGCTTTTCCCCTTCTCGGGTACTCCAGGTTCCTGCTTCATCCGTAGGGCTTGCCCTCATCGGCAGCACTCCCAGCCTGCCTGGGCAGAGGCCCAGCCGTCAGGCCTCAATATGTCATCGGCCGCACACAGGCGCTTAGGGGTGGCCCCTCCCTGCATCTGAAAAGGTACAGAAGGAAGAATGGATATATAGTTTTCGGCTCTCATCCCCCAGCTTTCGCAGGGGGACTTCCCGCCGAGAGAGTTAAATTTTTCGTTTAAAAAATAGAGACCTTCTCCTTTTTCTATTTTTCAACTTATAAAAAAAGAAAGGCAATTTATGATCACCCCAGAAGCAAGAATCTCCTGGCTTCAGCCGTGGAGAGCGTCAAAGATCATTTCTTCGTTGGCAAGATCAGACTGAGGTTGTTCTTTATCACGGGAATTATCCACTTGAACCTTCCTTTAATCAACTGTCTGAAGACAAACGATCCCCTCAGGTAAAACTTCTTGTATGCAAGGGCTATTAAAGACGAGATGTCCTCGACCGTCAGCTCCTTGGTTCTCATAACGGAGTTTACTGTGGTGAAGCGTGACCAGTCGTCGGTTGTCAGGAGCCCCTCTCTCCTTGCAATCTCGTAGACCTCTGTACCTGGGTATGGGGTCATTGCGGTGAACTGAGCGAAATCGATGCCCGACTCTTTGGCGAACTTTATCGTCTTCATCACGTCCTCTTTCGTCTCACCAGGGGTTCCGATTATGAAAGACCCAACAACCTCCATGCCCACCTCCTTTGCCCATCTGATCGCTGACTTTGCCTGTTCGAGTGTGATGCCCTTCCTCAGGATATTCAGCACCCTCTCAGACCCTGACTCTATCCCGTAGTATATGGCACCGCAACCAGCTCTCCTGAAGACCTCTAAAAGCTCCTTTGTGATGAGGTCCACCCTAGATCCGCACGCCCACCAGATATCCAACCCCCTCCTTATGATCTCCTCGGCTATTCCCTTTGCCCTCTCTCTGTCAACCGTAAAAGTGTCATCGACGATCTCAATAGATCTTATATTGTACTTGTTCACAACCTCTTCTACTTCATCGACAACGTTCTTTGGGCTCCTGCCCCTGAACCTCCTGCCATAAAACTGAGAGGACGAACAGAATATGCAGTTGAATGGGCACCCCCTGCTCGTCAGTATGTTGCCGATCTTCTGCCTCTCACCCAGAACAGTGTATCTGTCTAGCGGGAGGAGGTGCCTGGCTGGGAAGGGTATCTCATCCAGATTTTCGATCAGTTTTCTTGGGCGGTTTCTGATAATGGAATGATCTTTTCGGTATACGATCCCGTCCACTTCAGACAACGGCTTCTTCCCCTCGATCGCCCTCATGAGGTCGACCGCCGTAACCTCGCCCTCGCCGATCACACCTACGTCCAGGTCAGGGCACTCTGCCATAGTCTCCTCGGGCAAAAAAGTGATGTGGCAACCTCCCATCATCGTGATCGAATCTGGGCAACTCTTCTTTGCCACGCTCACAGCTTTCATGGCATCATGGATCGTAGGGGTGGTTGGCGTGACGCCTATAACATCTGGACCTTCTTCCTGTAAGATCTCCCCAAGTCTTTGGTGTGATATATCAAGAACAGCAGAATCTATGATGCTCACGTCAAATCCCTCTTTTTCTAAACTCGCAGCAACGTATGCTAGCCCAAGAGGGGGGGCTTTAAGCCCGAGTGTAGAAACTGTTTCAAGCGGGGCTGTTGTGGGCGGGTTAACGAGGGTGATCTTCAAGAGTTCTCCCCTGATATATTCATATTTCTGAATGTCGTATTAATTTTTATGAGTCGGCGCCGGGCTTTCTGGGAAACCATCTTTGTAATCAAAGTTGATATTTTCTATCATGCCTCTTCTCTGATGAAGTCTTTCAACACTTCTTTTACGGGCATCTCAAATCTTTTGCGCAGTTGGTTGAGCATCTGTGTTCCTTTTTCAGTTATTGAATAATATTTGATGTGCCGCTTACCTTTTTGTGTCCACTCTCCAGATACGAACCCGCCTTTTTCTAACTCGTATAGAAGAGGGTATACTATCCTTGCGTGGAATTTTTGCCCGGTTAGATTTCCTATTTCCTGGACAACGGTGTAACCTGACATGGGCTTTTGACTTATAAGCCACAGAATAATCGCTCTGCTAAAGCCTCTCGTAATGGCTCTGACTATGTCTTCCTCTTCTTCATCCATCATAGAGATCACCCAAGGAAACTCCCGACTTCAGTCGCGGAGGAGCTGACCCATGAATATTGCCTCTGATAATTTCTTCGAGTCTGCACTCTTATTAACTTCTGCGTCAAATTTTACAAAAGGCTGATATATCAAAATTCAAACTATTATATCGAGGCAACGGGTTATGGTTGACATTGTTGATGCGTTTGTGCGCGGTCTTGAGAAGCCGCTTGTACTTTGGCTGATATCTCAAAGACCTAGGCACGGATATGAGCTAATTAAGGAAATTAGAAGGTTGACTGGGCAGAACCTGAAGCCTAGTGTGCTGTATCCTCTCCTTTACCAGTTAGAGAGTGATGGGTTTTTGGCCGGCGAATGGGTAAGGAAGGGTCGGCGGGAGCTGAGGCGTTATTGTTTAACTGAGAAAGGAAAAACTCTTTTCGTCAAAGTGCGCGGTCTTTTCAGCAATCCAATTAGAAGGGTGATTGCTGATTTGATAGGTGAGCTGGAAAGGTGATGAATTTACAGAAAATCGACAAGAAAGCCTACGGTTTTAACCGTGGGATGAATTGTCTACAAGCTTAAATATAGCGACAAATTATGTAGACCTGTGAAAGCCCATCAACGCTCGAGGAACAAGGTCTTTCTAATCCAGTACCATTTAGTCTGGTGTCCAAAGAGAAGAAAACCAGTCTTAGTGGGAGAGGTTAAGGAGAGGCTCGAGCAGATAATTTATCAGGTTGCGGATGAGCTGGGGATTAAGGTCCTTGAAGTTGCCATAAACCCAGACAATGTCCATCTGTCCATATCAGCCTATCCAACAATACCCGTA
>Ga0272448_1008913_pt1 | contig 10338 bp, 10 predicted proteins | sample YNPCB0191_FD_202220 | JGI IMG/M metagenome (GOLD analysis project Ga0272448, IMG submission 202220) | Hot spring sediment microbial communities from Yellowstone National Park, WY, United States - YNP-CB-019-1 | ecosystem: Environmental > Aquatic > Thermal springs > Hot (42-90C) > Sediment... | reverse complement strand
GAAATCCGGCGCGGGCGTCTTGCCGAGGTCGGTGCCTTTGAGCGGAGAGGGCGACGCGCACGCGCTGCTCAGCAACAGCAAGAAGAGGAAGAGTCTTTTCATCGTGGGACTGGAGTTCGCTCCGCGCGCTCCTCACCATCGATCCAGGTGAACCAAACGATGCTGAGCGCGAGCAAATAGACCATGCCGCCCGGCATCCACATGATCAGTCCGCTGAACTGTTGATCGTTCAGCGCGTTGATGCCAAAGATGGGCGGCGCGGCGGCATAGGTGGGCATGAGCGGCGCCGGCGCAAAGACGATGAACGCGCCCAGAATCGTTGCGGGGAGCGCCTGTCCGAACAGATAGAGGATTTGCGCGGGCGCCGGCAGACGCGGCAGCTCGGGCAGCGGGCTGAGAATGGGCGACCAATTGAGAAACGCGGTGACGATGAATAGCAAATGCTCGAAAATGTGGAGCATCTGGTTGTGCAGCGTCGCATCGTACAACGCAGGGAGGTGCCAGACCAGAAAATCGACGTTGAAGAGGGCAAACGCGATTAGCGGCGTGGTGAAAAAACGCGCCGCGCGCAGTATTACCGGATCGCGTAGCAGCGGACGCAGCATCCAGCCCGGTGTGCCGATCAACATCAGCGGCGGCGCGACGAGTGTCAACAGCAAGTGCTGCGTCATATGCGCGCTGAAAAGGTAGCGATCACCAATGTCGTCGAGCGGCGAGACGAGCGCAAAGAGCATCACGAACGCGCCGAGCAAGAACGCGAACACGCGAGCGCGTTCGACCGGCGCGGAAGATCGAAAACGTGAACGAGAGGGACCGAGCGCCGCGAGATACGCGCCGATGATCAGCGCGAGCCCGAGCAGCACGCTCGGTTCCCAGTTCCACGTGGAGAGAGCACGCGCGCTTTCGGACATTTTATTTTGCCACGTCGAGCAGCGGCGGCTGGAACAACAGAACGAACGATAAGATCACTGCCAGCGCGCCAAAGACGCCGATCAGAAAGAGACCGCTGAACAAGCGCCGATCGTATTTCAGGTGCATGTAGAACAGCACGACGAGGACGGCTTTGGTGATGGAGAGCGGTATGAGAATGGGAAGGCGCGGCACCGGCAGATACGTCACCGCGACTTCGGTCGCCGTGAGCACCACGAGCGCCGCGAATACCCCGAGATAATTAGGCTTGGACTGCTGCTCGGATTCCATGCTATCTTCTCCTTGTTCACATACGGAGGAGGTAAACCACCGTGAAGATGATGATCCACACGATGTCGACAAAGTGCCAGTACAGCCCGACCAACTCCACAGCGAGATGATTGTCCTTCGTCACGCCGCCGCGGAACGCGCGCGCCAGTACGAAGGCGATCCAGATCACGCCGACGAAGACGTGCATCCCATGAAAGCCGGTCAGCGTGAAGAAGGTTGCACCGAACAGGTTGCTGCTCAGTGACGCGCCGTCGTTGAACAGTGTGGTGAACTCGACCGCTTGTCCGCTCAGGAAGAGCAAGCCGAGTACCGCCGTCGCGATCAGCCAGCGGCGCAGCCCGCGCGCGTCACCGCGCTGAATCGCCGAGAGCGCGGTCACCATCGTAAAACTGCTGGACAACAGGATGAAGGTGTTGATGGCGACCAGCGGCACGCTGAGCGCTTCTTCTGGATAAGGACCGGTGGTGCTCCGACCCCGCATGACGATGTAGGTCACGATCAGTCCGGTGAAAAACATCACCTCGGACGCGATGAACGTCCAGACGACCAGTTTTCGATTGTCGATACCCAACGACGTGGGTTCGATGGGATGCTCTGCTGCAATGTCGCTCATAGCGAATCTCCAATCTCTAATCTCTAGCGCGGCTCTCTCACCCAGCCGATGATGCCGGCGAACACGATGACAACGCCGATGAGACTGAGCGGGAGCATAAAGATCATCGCGTAGAACGCGACCGCGAGTCCGAGCGCGATGATGATCGGGTAAAACGAACCGGCAGGCAGATGCACTGCCCCGTGCGCGTCGTCCGCCGCGGGCATCACCAGCGCCGGCGTCTTCGATTTCTCAGTGGCGAGTTGCGGATACTTCTGATCCCAGAACGGACGCCGCGTGTGAACCGTCGGGATCGTCGCAAAGTTGTATGCCGGCGGCGGCGATGAGGTCGTCCACTCCAGCGTTTGCCCATCCCAGGGATCGTTGCCGGCTTTTTCGCCGCGGCGCAGACTGGTCACAACGTTCCACACGAAAACGAGGATCGCCATCGCGATCGTGAACGCGCCGATCGTCTCCAGCAGATTGAGTGTGTCCCAGCCGTACTGCGAGCCGTACGTGTAGATGCGACGCGGCATCCCCAGCAAACCGAGGATGTGCATCGGGAAGAAGGTGAGGTTAAAGCCGACGAACTGAATCCAGAACTGCAAATGTCCCAGCCGATCGTTCATCAGGCGCCCCGTGATTTTCGGAAACCAGTAGTAGATGCCGGCGAAAATCGCAAAGACCGAGCCGCCGAAGAGAACGTAATGCAAGTGCGCGACGACATAGTACGTGTCGGTGACCTGGAAGTTGATGGGGACGACGGCGAGTGATACCCCGCTCAGTCCGCCGATGATGAACATCGCGATAAAGCCGACCGCGAAGAGGAACGGCGCTTTGAAATTGATCTTGCCACCCCAGATCGTCGCGATCCAATTGAAGATTTTAATGCTTGTCGGCACCGCAATGATCATACTATCGATCGAAAAGACCGCGTCCGCGATGGGATTCATGCCCACGGCGAACATGTGGTGCGCCCAGACGGTGAAACCCAAAAAACCAATGGCGACGCCCGAATATGCGACGGCGGTGTAGCCAAAGATCGGCTTGCGCGCAAACGTCGGCAGTACCTCGGAGATAATGCCGAACGCCGGGAGAATCAGAATGTACACTTCGGGATGACCGAAGAACCAGAAGAGATGCTGCCACAGCAGCGGATCGCCGCCCTGGTTCGCGAGATAGAACGGCGCGCCAAAGTTTCGCTCCAGGAAGAGCAGAATCGCCGCGACGGTCAGACTCGGCAGCGCGAAGAGGATGATGAACGAGGTGACCAATTGCTGCCAGACGTAGAGCGGCATCTTGGACATTTTCATTCCTGGGGCGCGCAGGTTCAGAATCGTCACGACAAAGTTGAGCGAACCGACGGTGGAGCCGACGCCGGTCATCAGAATGCCGAGCACCCAAAAGTCCATTCCGTGCGTCGGCGCGTACTGCGTCGAGGTCAGCGGCGCGTAGGCGAACCAGCCCGCGTTCGGCGCGCCGCCGAGCAGGAAGGAGCTGTAGAGCAGTAGCCCGCCGAAGAGGAACGTCCAGAACGAGAGCGCGTTCAAGCGCGGAAATGCCATATCGCGCGCGCCGATCATCAACGGGACGATATAATTCCCAAAGCCAGCCATCACCGGCATGACGAAAAGAAAGATCATCGTCGTGCCGTGCATCGTAAAGATTTGGTTGTACACATCCGGCGACAGCAGTGTGTTGTTCGGTTCGCCCAATTGCAAGCGAATCAACAGCGACTCGATGCCGCCGACGAAGAAGAACAGGAACGCGGAGACGAGATAGAGAATTCCAATGTCTTTGTGATTGACGGTGGTCAACCAGCGTGCGATGCCAGTTTCGTAGCGCCGCTCCATTGGCAGCGCGCCGACGTTCGTTGCCATGATTCCTCCGGGTACGTAAACGCGTAGACCGGTAAACAAGTCAAACTGCTTGTTTACTTGTCCCCTTGTTTAAGTGTCTACTTTAGACTGGTCAGATACGCGACGAGCGCGTCGATATCGGTCGGCGCGAGATGCAGATTCGGCATCAGCGTGCCGGGCTTCATCGCCGGCGGATCGGTGAGCCACTTTTTCAGATTCGCCGCGTTGTTTTCGAACACATTGCCGGCAAAGTACTTGCGGCTCGCGAGATGCGTCAAGTTCGGGCCGACTTTGCCTGCTGCTTTGGTGCCGTTCACGGTGTGGCAGCCGATGCACGCGCCGTTCAGAAAAAGCTGCTCGCCTTTCGCGGCGTCGCCGGTCATTGCTGCTGCCGGTGCCTGTTGCTGCGCGACCCAGGTCTGGAATTGGTCGGGCGATTGGACGACGACCTGGAATTGCATCAGGGCGTGTTCTTCGCCGCAAAACTCGGCGCACTGACCGTGAAAGGTGCCGAGCTGATCGGCTTTGAACCAGGTGTGATTGATGTGCCCGGGAATGACATCGGTTTTGCCGGCGAGCTGCGGCACCCAGAAACTGTGAATCACATCGACGGATTCCAAATCAAAATTGACGACGGTATTCACCGGCACGTGCAGTTCGTTGGCGGTCGTGATGTTCAGTTCCGGATAATCGAATTCCCACCACCATTGATGCCCGACGACGCGGACGTGAACGGCGTCGCCCGCTGGCGTACCGGCAGGATCAGGAGCCGGCGAGTACGCGACCGACTGCAAGGTTTGCAACGACAACGCGAACACGACGGCGAGGACGATGGCTGGCGCGGCGGTCCACGCAATTTCGAGTTTGCGGTTTCCTTCGATCTGCAATGCTTCGCCCTCGCGCTTGCGGCTAAAGCGCACGACCGAGAAGACGAGCATCGCTTCGACAATCACGAACACGCCGATGGCGATCAGGAAAATCGCCGTGCCGAGATGTGTGATGAGCGCCGCGTTCGACGATGCCGGCTCGAACCAGGTGGGCGAGCCGGCGCAGCCCGCCAGCGCGATGATTGCCAGTAATCCCAGAACCAGGAAAAGAGTGCGCATTGGAAAATTCTTTTGCCTAGAAATCATCATGACCTCATGCGAAGAGATGCAGGACGCTTTGATCGAGCACCATCGAAAGGAATAAGAGTGCCAGATAGGCGTTGGAATAGACGTACAATCGCCGCGCGGTCGCCTTTGATTGATCGCGCAGCAATTTGAGCGCGAGGAAAAGAAAACGCGTGCCCAACAGCAACGCGGCGATCAAGTAGAATCCCCCCAAGTCCTGAAGCGAGAAGGGAATCAGCGTAATCGCGACGAGCAGGAACGAATACAAAACGATTTGCCGCCGCGTTTCCGGCTCGCCGCGCGCGACAGGGAGCATCGGCACGCGGACGCGCGTGTAATCTTTGGTGACCATGAGCATGAGCGACCACGTGTGTGGCGGCGTCCAATAAAAGATAATCAGGCAGAGATAGATCGCGAGCAGATTCAACTGCCCGGTCACCGCCGCCCAGCCAACGAGCGGCGGGATCGCGCCGGCGAGTCCGCCGATCACGATGTTCTGCGGCGTCGTCCGCTTTAAGATGATCGTGTAAAAGCCGACGTAGTAAAGCATGCCCGCCCACGCGAGCAGCGCCGCCAGCCAGTTGACGAAGATGCCCAGCACGAGAACGCCGGACGCGCACGCGGCGAGTCCAAAGACGAGCGCCTGGCGCGGTGTGATCTTGCCGAGTGGGATCGGACGCTGCGACGTGCGTCCCATTTCCGCATCGATGTCGCGGTCGATGTACGAATTCAGCGCGCTTGATCCGCCGGCGGTCAGCGCGCCGCCGAGCAGGGTGAAGAAGAGGAGCGGCAGCGGCGGTACGCCGCGCTGCGCGACCAGCATCGCACCGAGCGTCGTGGACAAGAGCAGCGCGACGATCAGCGGCTTGGTCAAAATGAAAAAATTGCCGACGAGGTGCACGGCGCGGTTGTTTTTAATGGATGTGTTCACGGGGACTTGCTCCTGCCCATAGAGGGGACTGGACTGGCACGGTTCGGGCTTGGGAAGAAAAGAGCAATCCGAGAGGGACAAAAACGCGCGGGAGAAAGAAATGTGGAAATGGTTTCAGTCGTACCCAAAGAGCAACGAAAAAACAACGGCGGCAACCCTTACCTGCCAATCTCAGTTCCGCCTCATCACGAAACTGGTAAAATGGTTTGATGGATTAGACGAGGTGTATCAATTGATCAGACACGGGGGGTATTATACACAATTCGGAGGTCTTGACAAGAGGGGGTGCAAAAATTTTAAGGTTGGCGCAGTCGGGGCGGATCTCAGACCCGCCCCGACGAAAAATTCATGTCATCTTCACCACGATGTCGCCGAGAATGTTCGCGGCTTCATCGCCGCGGTCGGCGGCATTGGAGAGATGTCGGTAAATCTCGCGCATTTTCAAAATCTCGACAATGTCCTCGACCGTCTTCGGTTCTTTGAACAGATCGGCGACGGCAGAACGATAAACACTCTCGGCGCGGTTCTCCATCGCTTTGGCGCGGTTCGCGTGGTCGAGCGCGACTTGCGGATGATCTTTCAGTTGAAGCACGCCGAGGTAGAGTTCCTCCGCCGCCTCGCGCAGGATCGATACCAGGCGCTGCAAGTACAAATTGGGCTTGACGCCTAGCGTCACCATTTCGTCGAGCGTGGTATAGCCGTAATCGAGCACGTCGTCGATCGTACGCGAGAGCGCGAACAAATCTTCGCGGTCGATGGGCGTCACAAAGGTGCGATTGAGATCGTCGATCAGAATGCGGCGGAGTTCGTCCGCTTCTTTCTCGATCGATTGAACGCGTTTGGCTTGCGTTTCGTCGCCGTTCTTGAGATACGCTTCCAGCGCCTCAAGTCCTTCGCGGGTCTTGAGCGCCTGATCGCCAATCGCCTTGAGAAAATCGCCCTCGCGCGATTTGAACGGATTTGGAATCTTCATAACACGCCCCCTGATCAAAATCCAAAATAAGAGCCGATCATCTGCAACCCCGCCGCGACCAGCGCGCTCGTCGGAATCGTCAAAAGCCAAGAGAGCACGATTTGCTCCGCGACGCCCCAGCGGACGCCGCTCATCCGTTCCGCGCTCCCCACTCCCATGATCGACGTGCTGACGACTTGCGGCGTGCTGACCGGTCCGCCGAGCGCGGCAGCGGTCAGCACGATCGCGGCGGAAGACGTCTGCCCGACAAAGGCATGGACGGGGCGTAGTTTGTAAATCCGCCGACCGAGTGTCCGAATCGTCCGCCAGCCGCCGGTGCCCATGCCGATCAGCAAGGCGACCGCGCAGACCAACTTGACCCACAGCGGCACCAGAAACGTGGTTTGCTGGGTCGCCGCGACGAGCGCCATCGTCATCAGTGCCACCACTTTCTGTCCGTCGTTCGCGCCGTAGCTCAGCCCCAGCGCGATCACGTTGAACATCTGAACACGCCGGAAGAATTGATTGATCCGCGGCGACGCGCCCCGCGTCGAAAAGATCGTCAGACGCATGAACAGGTATCCACCGCTCAGCCCGATCAACGGCGCGAGGAACAGAACGAGCAGCACCTTGATAAAGCCATCGATCAACAGAAAATGGTAACCGTGCGTAATGGTCACCGCGCCGATCAGCCCGCCGAGCAGCGCGTGCGTGGAGCTGGACGGCAAGCCGACGAATGCTGCAAAGACGACCCACGCCGTCGCGCTGACGGTCGCGATGAGAAGCACATCCAAGGTCATGGCGGGCGCTTGCACCAGATTGGTGCCGATGGTCGAAGCGACTGCGCCACCAAATAGAAAGAAGCCGGCGAACACAGCCGTCGCCGCGATCAACAAGGCGACGCGCGGTGCCAGTGCCCGCGATGAAATCGCGGTAGCCACCAAACTGCCGGAATCATTCAGTCCGCTGATAAAGGCAAAACATAGCGTCACCGCGACGACGGCGATGAGCAACGCTTGGTTATTCAGGAAAACGACCCTCGAATTTCGGGATTGCGCTATTTTACCCCAAGGCGTGGTAGAATGCAAAAGCGCGCGGGACTGTGGATTGAAGACCCATGGGGTTTCCAAAGCTCGAAGAGTCTTGGAATTTGGATTTGTCAGATCACCACACCCGCGATATACTATGAACATGGCGCGCGCAAGTCGCATGATGGCGGCGAAAGCGAGCGCGCTCATCTCGAGTCCAAGGAGGGAATCGGAATGCGGACGGTCTATGCAGTGTCCGGCGGCGTTTCAAAATTTGCCAAAGCGCGGCCGGACAAAACGTTCCAGGCGGTCGTCAAAGAAGCGTACGATTACGCGATCAATGACATCGGTCTGGATTTCAAGCAGTTCACCGAGATCGTGGATGGATCGGTCGCCTCGTACTTCTCCGACCACTTTAGCCGTCAGTTGATGGCAGGCATCATGGCGCAGGACTATCTCGGCTTGTGCCCCAAGCCGGGGCATCGCGTCGAAGGCGGCGGCGCGACCGGCGGCATTTGTTTTCAGGAAGCGTGGAAAGCCGTGTCGTCCGGCTACATGGACGTGTGCGTCGCCTACGGTTTTGAAACGATGTCGCACGTCGAGACGTGGAAGGGCAACGAATTCATCGCGCTCGCGAGCGACGTCAGTTTCGATTACCCGGTCGGCGGATTCTACTCCGGCTATTACGCGATGATGGTCACACGCCACATGAAGGAATTCGGCACGACGGTGGAGCAGTTGGCGCACGTTTCGGTCAAGAACTATATGAACGCGTTTCACAATCCGTACGCGCAAAAGCACCAGCGTTTGACGATCAAGGACGTCCGCAATTCGCCGATGGTCGCCTGGCCCCTCACGCGTCTCGATATTTGCGTGATGAGCGACGGCGCGGCGGCGACGATCCTGTGCAGCGAGGAGGGGCTCGCCAAACTGGAGAAAGCGTCGGGCAAGCGCCTGCCGCGCGTGAAGGTGACGGGCATCGGTCGCGGCACGGACGCGATGCGGATGGCGGATCGTCCGCACGATTCGTACGACAAGTTCATGCGCGATTACGCGCTGCCGCACGAAAAGGACAGCCAAGAGACACAGGCGTACTATAAGAAACTGTGGAGCAAGGGTTTCCGCTATCCAGGCGTCCACTCGTTCCGCGCTGGACGCATGGGCAGCAAGCAGGCGTACAAGATGGCGGGCATCAATGACCCGCTGAAGGAGATTGATTTCATCGAGTTGCACGACGCGTACACCTCGAGTGAGATTCAGACGTACGAGGATATGGGCTTGTGCCGTTACGGCGAGGGCGGTCCCTTCGCGGCGTCCGGCAAAGCGTTCATGCCCGGCATCGATTATGGCTTGAAGCTGAAGGACAAGCCGATTTGCCCGGTGAATCCGTCGGGTGGGTTGATCGCGTGCGGGCATCCCGTCGGCGCGACCGGCTTGATGCAAGCCGTGTTCGCGATCTGGCAGTTGCAAGGGACGATCAAGAAGCATTTCAAGGACGACAAACTGCAAATCAAGAACGCGCGGCGCGGCGCGATTCACAGTCACGCCGGCACCGGCACGTACGTCACCGTGAGCATTCTGGAGAAGGAAAAATGACGGCGACGGATGACCGATGACTGTGTGCGCAAGATTGATTTAATTGTCCGTCATCCATCCTCCATCACGAAATGAGGAAATCATGCCAAAGAAAAACAATAACGAGATGAAGCGCGAAGAAAATCTGGAAGGGACAATCGTTTTCAACCTCCCGTTTCCGAAAAAGTTGGACAAGGAATCGCTCAAGGCGTTGAAGGACACGACGCCGATCGTCAAGCGGCAGTCATACCACATCGAGTATTTGCACTCGTACGGGCAGGACTCGCCCTGGTTTGCTGGGCTGACGAACCGCGTCTTTCTCGGCAACCGCGACCCCAAGACCGGCTATACGTACGCGACGCCGCGCGGCGCGGATATGTACACGGGGAATGAGACTGAATGGGTGCGTTTGCCCGACGAGGGCACGGTGCACGCGTTCACGGTGTGCCATTTCGGCAGCGAAGAGTTTTTGCCGGAGACGCCGTTCGTGCTCGCGCTGATCGAGTTTGAAGGCGCGAACACGCTCTTCCTCACGCGCCTGATCGGCGTGGACCCGGACAAGGCATCGCTCGATTGGATCGGGATGAAGGTCAAGGCGCGCTATCTGCGCAACAGCAAGTTGAAGCCGACGGACGTGTACTTTGTGCCGGCGGAGGCGAAAGAGACAGAGTAGGGATGGGGGCTTGCCGCTGAAGAGGACGGGCACGGGGGATTCAAGAAACCCTTGCCCGTTTTTCGTTTCACCGGTTCGACCGTTTCCATTGATCGTGCGCGAATTGCCTCCCGAAAAATAAGCCGACCGCGCCGCGTTTTGCACGCGATCGCGGTCGGCTACGCGATTCGTTCTAACCCGGTTCGCCGTGCCCACAGAACGAACCGGGTCTCGTTGCCTCATCCACAGGCAGTTGGATTTCGAAGCATCCTTACGGCAAGGTACTCAAGAACGAACTCGAGGGCGTGCCCAAGCCAGTGACGTTATCCCAGCCCGGGTTGGTGTGTTGAGTGGGCGAGCCAGAATAATCGTCGAAGGTGCGCAGTCGATCTGACGTGCCAGCGCTCGCGTCGACGTTGTTGTTAAAGTTCCGGCGC
>Ga0272448_1008912_pt1 | contig 10338 bp, 7 predicted proteins | sample YNPCB0191_FD_202220 | JGI IMG/M metagenome (GOLD analysis project Ga0272448, IMG submission 202220) | Hot spring sediment microbial communities from Yellowstone National Park, WY, United States - YNP-CB-019-1 | ecosystem: Environmental > Aquatic > Thermal springs > Hot (42-90C) > Sediment... | reverse complement strand
AAACATTTCTGCGAGATAATATCATTGGCCTTTTGCCGTACGTTGCGACGGTTTAGAATACTTGAGAGAGGAAATGAGCATATGAGCGATGTCAGAGAACCGGTAACCAGCATATTTGGTTGCAATGTTTTCAACGAAGCAGCCATGCGCGAGCGGCTGCCGAAGAATATTTTCAAAGCGATCAAGAGGACCATCGATGAAGGTGCGCCTCTCGATCCCTCCATTGCCGACGTGATTGCCAACGCAATGAAGGATTGGGCTATCGAGAAGGGTGCAACTCACTTCTGCCATTGGTTCCAGCCAATGACGGAGATCACAGCAGAGAAGCATGATTCCTTCATCTCCCCTACTCGCGACGGACGCGCAATCATGGAATTCAGCGGCAAGGAATTGACCCAGGGCGAACCGGATGCATCTTCCTTCCCGTCGGGCGGCCTTCGAGCCACCTTCGAGGCACGCGGTTACACCGCATGGGATGCAACTTCTCCAGTATTCATCAAAGAAAGCGGAGACAATGTTTGCCTCTACATTCCGAGCGCATTTGCATCATACAACAGCGAAGCATTGGACAAGAAGACTCCGCTGCTCCGCTCCATGGACGCGTTGAGCAAGCAGGCTGTTCGTGTTCTTAATGCATTGGGCAATACCAATATAAAGAGAGTCCACACCACACTTGGACCCGAGCAGGAATACTTCCTGGTCGATAGAAAGTTCGTAGACCAGCGACTTGACCTGATTCTTGCCGGCCGCACACTTTTCGGCGCTCCGTCCCCTAAGGGTCAGGAGATGGAAGACCATTACTTCGGTACGATCCATGACCGAGTGGCATCCTTCATGACCGAATTGAATAACGAACTGTGGAAACTCGGCGTATCAGCCAAGACTCAGCATAACGAAGTCGCTCCGGCACAGTATGAACTTGCACCGGTCTTTGCAACCGTCAACGTCGCAACCGATCATAATCAGTTGACGATGGAAACCATGCAAAGAGTGGCGATCAGACACGGCTTTGTCTGCCTGCTGCACGAAAAGCCGTTTGCAGGCGTGAACGGTTCGGGTAAGCACAATAACTGGAGTATGACCACCGATGACGGTCAGAACCTGCTCGATCCGGGCACAACTCCTCACGATAACGAGCAGTTCCTCATCTTCCTGGTTGCAGTTATCCGCGCAGTAGATAAGTACTCGAAGCTCCTTCGAAGCAGCGTTGCTACTTCAGGTAACGATCACAGGCTTGGGGCAAACGAGGCACCTCCTGCAATCGTATCCATCTTCCTTGGTGACCAGCTCGCCGATATCTTTGAGCAGTTGGCCAACGGCGCAGCAACGGAATCCAAGCAGGGCGGTATATTGAAGCTCGGCGTCAGCACCCTTCCGCCGCTTCCGAAGGACTGCACCGATAGAAACCGAACTTCACCGTTCGCATTTACCGGAAACAAGTTTGAGTTCAGGATGGTTGGCTCCTCACAGTCCACCGCCGGCCCGAACTTTACATTGAACACGATGGTTGCAGAGATTCTTTCCGAGATCGCTGATCAGCTCGAAGGATCGAAGGATGTTCACGCAACCGCACAGCAGATCATCTCGAAGATCGCTTCACTGCACCAGAACATCATCTTCAACGGTGACAATTACTCACAGGCATGGGTTGAAGAGGCAGAGAAGCGCGGCCTTCCGAACATCAAGAATGCTGTAGACAGCCTGGCAGTCCTCACCGAAGATGAGACAGCCAGATTGTTCGAAGCTCACGGTGTACTGGCCAAGGAAGAACTTCATGCACGGCATGAGATCCTTCTTGAGAGATACTGCAAAGAGATCAATATCGAGGCACTGACTACCTTGAATATTGCCAAGCGTCAGATCCTCCCGGCTGTGATCGATTACTCCGGAACTCTTGCGGGAGTCGCCGGAGCAGTACAATCCGTCGGAGCAAGTGCTGATGCACACGTTAAGTGCTTGAACGAAGTCTGCTCGCTCATCAATGCTTTGCAGACAAACATCGAAGCGCTCGAAGCAGCGGTTGACAAGGCTTCCGATACGGATGGCGCTGAGGCTCAGGCAAAGACATATCGCGACCTCGTGATCCCGGCAATGGGCAAGGTTCGCGAGGCGGCTGACAAGTTGGAGACCATTGTCGATGCAGACATCTGGCCACTCCCGACTTACGCCGAGATGCTCTTCATGAGATAATTCTGCATCGTATGTAGAATGCAGGTATATACTGACAAGGGCGTGGATTGTACAATCCACGCCCTTGTTTCTATTTGCGTATAAAACACACGGGCTCTCCAACCAACTGATCGGAGAGCCCGTGAACTTGAGTATCCTGATAAACCAAAAACGCGATCTATCTCTTCTTCTGAGCCTGTGCCTTGAGAAGATCCTTCTGCTTTTCTTCTTTACGTTTTCTGGCTCTGCGCAATTCTTTCGATCTTACTCGCATGGTTTTCCTCCGATTTATTTGAATGAAACGTGACTCTATACGATGCTCATCAGCTTCTGACTCGACCAATTTTACCTGAGCGAGTGTTACTCTGAGACTTTGACAAAGATGGCTGCTGTATACTTTGAGCGCGTTGGGTCAGGATGACGCACTTAGCTCTTCTGGTCGAATGCTACTTATGCTCCGACTTGTATATATCTGCGCTGATCATCCACAGCATGCTCTGGGCGATGACACCGCTTGTCGGCAAAATCTTCACGTCATAGTACGGAACAGTACATACCGCATCACCGACTGCACAATGCTGATTTACATATATCTCCCCTGAGCCTATAACCTTGGAAGAGTCGGTCACGTAGTCCGGCATGCTCCATACCAGGGTAGCCCCCGACTCGCGTGCCTTGCTGACCAATCCTTGATTCTGCAAATGTTCCCCGGAGATACAGAGAAGATAATCGCCGCTTTTGAACAAAGTGTCCTGATTGATCTGATACGTAAAATCGCTTACCGGCTTGAAGTAACCTGGGTCGCCGGCATACTCTTGATCGGGGCTTACCGTTCTCGCCGAAGTCCAGTAATAAAGATTGTGGTGCGCACGACGCGCAGCGATAGCAAGCTCCGATGCCGCCCGAAGATTCCTTCCCTCACCGGCAAATACTTGATCGAAGTTCTCTCCCAGCTTCTTCAGGTAATCGATACCAATAGTACACGGTTTAGACGGCAGCACCGAACCGTCGTGGAATCGACCGACGGAGGTGTATTTCGCATTTCGTTCCTGCCCTCCGGAAACGCACTCGCTTTGTCGGATTACCGGCATCTTGCCCAATCTGCGGCAAGCACCGATAAACTCTCCGGTCCATGTCCAAAGGGCGATAGTATTTGCGGTAGGGTTTGTGGGTACCATCCAGAAGCCGGTATTACCGCGAAAGAGCCCATCTTCCTCGGCAGCACAGTTGTCTATCACAGAATCAAAATGGGCTCCGATTGCATGGGTCTTTTCGATAATGCTTGTTCTGGCAAACGCCACTACAACGTTCCCGTTTGCACGAAATGCTTTTATCTTCGCAAGTTCGTTCCTGAGCCCCATATCGGTCAACGCAATCAAAATGATAGTCTTTTCAGGAACGGCTGCTGAATCACTGATCGTTGAGACGGGCATCAAACCGCCTGCACGGGAGGTAAACTCGGCGACAAAGCCTGGGTCACCCCATGCGGCAATTTTATAATCATCCTTAACGAATTTCTGGGCAGCCGCATCAGCGGATGCAGAAATAGAAGGCATATCCTCTTCAAGCCGGGAAAAGCAATACTTTATCCACTTATAGTAAGCCTTGCTCCCTTCTGCAGGCGTTTTCGGCCAATTCGACTTGACCTCTGCAGATTGAGCTGTGCCAATGAGACACACAAGCAGCAAACTTACTATACAGATTAGATGAAGCATCTTGAATCTTTGCATATTAATAGCTCAGCTTGTTCCATATTGCATCGTTGGAAATGCGTTCTGCGATATCGACTCCGTAGAATTCACCTATCGGCGATAAAAGCTCAGGATTGGATTGCCAAACTTTTCGGACGGCTTCACGAACGTGCTTCACACCTTCGGCCGTCATTTTGCCGAGCGGCTGTCGGGCAACTCCGGCGGCCATGCCTAATCCCTGCATGAGAGTCTTGACGCCGAGCGGATTTCGGAATTTGTCGGAAACGATCGCGGTCTTGCCGTTCGGAAGAGTTCTCATGCTGTCGGTCTTCACGGTCACTATGCCGAACAACGGCGATAACGCCTTATCCAACGCCGCAGCACCTTCCACGTCACCGGATCGAGTCTTTTGCACCATCTGCGTAACAGCGGCAGGACATACATTGGACATGACCGATATCACTCCCTGGCACACTATCCCGGGATCGCTCATCATCTTAAAAGTGAGTTCATCGTCGCCTGACAGGATAAAAAATTCAGGACCGAGTAATTCCCTGGTATATGTCATGCGCTGAAGATCTCCGGTTGCTTCCTTGACCGAATGAATATTGGGATGCTCCGCAGCAAGGACAGCCAGGTCTTCAACCGACAATGCAGTTCCGGACCGACCGGGAATCACATATGGAACGAGTGGAGTTTCGGGGAACATCTCAGCAATCACGCCGTAGTACTCGTTCCTCAATTCTAAAGACGAAGGTCCATTGTAGTAGCAATCCACAAGAAGGCAAGCATCCACGCCGTGCTCCACGGCATGCTCAGTGCTCTCGACAGCTTCCTGGGTGGAGTTACTTCCGGTACCCGCTATGACTTTGCATTTTCCGGCTGCCTGTTTCATAACCCGTTCGATGACTGAATTATGTTCATCCCATACCAGTGTAGGCGACTCACCTGTAGTTCCGGCCGGAACAATCCCGGTGATCCCCTGCTCTATCTGAAACTGGATGTTTTTCTCGAAGCCATTCCAATCTATGCCTCCATCGGCATTCATTGGTGTCACCAAGGCAGTCCAGGCGCCTTCGAAATTCATTGCAAAACCTCCGGAAATCATTGTCGCACGATCTGCGGCAAACACTAGCCGTGCAGGGATATTGTACCTGTTGTCGGATTATTTGGCAAGTATCCATAAGATGTGCTGTGGATCAGGGGTATTACCAGCGCAGAGTAGCTTATGCGGAATAGGTAGAACTTCGAGACTTGGAGCTTGTTTCCCTTTGACAGAGCTTCACAACCAGCATATCCATGTTCAATCGTGAAGACGTCGAGCCCTTCCCCTGCCCTTTTGCCGCCAGTTCGCATTCAAGCACGTAGTGAAGACTTTTCGCTAACTCTTCCAACGTGAAATGCCGAGCTTGATCCAGGAGTTTCTGTTTCTGCCAATCAGGAGCCGAAACAGGGTTAGGATCACGCATCAACATTTCGCGTAGATCGTCCTGAACATTATACAGACCGTGTTGTTTGCCCTCGGTGACGAGGAACTTCGTCTGATACAGCAGCCTAAAATGTTTTCCGAGAAGCGCCAGCACCTTCAAGACTTCACTGTCCGGCTTGCCGCTGGCCGCGATTGTCTCCTGCAGCAAATGAACGGCGGTGTCAACCCGTCGAATAGCAATCGCATCTATCAGAGGAAAGACCCTGTCTTCAGGAGACCTGACAGCGACCAACTCTACATCAGCGAGCGTGATCGTATCCCGCTCCCCGATGTAAGTCACCAGTTTCTCAACCTCACATTCAGCCATTGAAGGCGCTGATTGAAGGGCGTGAGACAGCATTTGCAGTGCAGGCGCATCAATCCTTTTCATGCGATCTCGTATCAACCGAGTGACGAGGCTGCTGATATCCTGCGCACGGAGTTTTGGAAAATCTATCACCGAGCCGTGTTTCTTGACGGCGTTGAGGAGAACGGTTTGAAGTCCCTTCTTCCGACTTGTCTGTTCTTCCTCGTCCCCTTCCGTTTCAGTCTGTTTGCTTTGCCCTGCTTTCCTCTTTACCGGGTTTTCGTCGCCGGAAGCCATAATAAGGCAACTCTGGTCGCCTAGCTGAGGAATAAACGAAGCAATCTTTGATTGATCATCCGGACTCAATTTGTCTACCCGATCGACGACAACTACCTTTCGGCTCGATCCAAACGGGAGCGTCATTACAGCCGGAAGGATGGATGATGCAGAGGCGGAATCCCCATCAAAGCGCTCAAAGTCGAACATCTCGTTCCCTGGATCCACAAGGGCATCTATCAGCGTTCTCATCGCCTGAGTCCTTCGTGAATCCACCTCTCCAACGAAAAGATAGGAAGTCGAGATATCGTTCAAATCAAGTTCCGAGCCGGTTTTCTTTCGCATTTCTCTCGCTCAAGTGATAATCGTCTCCCATCTCTGCTTGCCTGCATATCCGACGAGCACAAGAATGGAATACATCCTTATACCATACAAAGTTCGGATAGCGCAACTTTCGATACTGAAAATGAAGACGGAGGAAAACTGTATACGGAAAGTGAATAAACCCTTAGTAATACTTGGTGCTCGATCGATATATCCTTGATCCGTGTCATCCAACATCTTTGCTGAAGATTCCCACTGCACTTAACAGACCTTCGCACTGACCAGGATGGCCTGCAAGCATGCTTAGGACGGCAACACCATTCGGTCCGGCACAATATCTTCGAGCTATCACAACTGGATGGAGTAGATAGTTGTCTCATCCCGAAGCCGTCAGGTTTGAATTCCGGCGATATAACGCATCGCGGAGATTTTATCAAAATGATCTTGTAGCCAAACTGCCCGGCCTAATCATCACACAGTTTGTCGTCTCCCAGCCTGTGCCGATTGACCTGGACAACGATCACATCGCACTCCGTTTTGATTTCTTCGATGATTGGTACAACGTTATGGCTTTTCTGGATGTGAATGGCGATCCTACCGGACATTATCGCGTTTCTATCCAAACCCCTCTCCAAAACGAAGCCGGAATATGGAAGGGTGATGACCTCCTGCTTGGGTTGGAAATCATGCCTGAATTCAAGTATTCCATTACCGGAGAATCGGATTTCCTTTCCGCCGTAGAAGAAGGTTGGATGAAAATCTACTCTGCTGCAAATGCTCGTGATGCACTCCGAAGTCTATGCCAAATGGTCGACGGCGGCACACTCCCGCAAGAAGTCATGGATGCCGTTCACGGCTAATCACCCCCCCGAAATCATAGCTCCGAAACTCGATTCAAAGCACCCTAACGATCGCTATTCATACATGCAAAGGCCGATCAAAGCGTTGCAGACCACTGTTTTGTGCCTTGTTGTTGCCGGGTATCAACGACGTGTCTGAAATTCCTTATTGCGGAGGGAATCGTGAATTACAGAAGATTCGTTTTCCGCTCCGGAAGTAAGACCAACTTCCTTGCTCTTGTAACTATGATGCTCATATCCCTGGGTGTACTAGGAGGATCCAGCACAGGGAGATCGATAACTGCCAAAGCGCAGACTACTGTAACCGGAGAGCAGAAAACTGTACTCTGTTCTCTGGAGGATGCTTTTAGCGCAATCGCTCAACGGGCAAACAAAGGTGTGGTGAGTATAACGGCAATCCAGACTCCCGCATCGGCATCATACAACGGAAAAAGACTCGATACCTTAAGAGGTACCAGGAAGCAAAGTGGTCTGACCGTAAAACCATCGCCGGAGCATATTGATGACACAAATCAGGTAAAGGCCTCCGGGTCCGGAACTATCGTGCGTCAGGACGGCCAATACTGCTATGTGCTCACGAATTATCACGTCGTTGAAGACACTTATCAGGTAAGTGTCCGGTTATCCAGTGGAACCGATCTGAAAGGCATTGTGATAGGCCAGGACCCAGTTACCGATCTTGCAGTGGTGAAGATATCTTCCCCTGAATTATCGAATGCAAATGTCGTTCCCATGGGCGATTCCAGCAGGGTGAAAATCGGTTCTTGGGCTTTGGCAGTAGGCAGCCCTTATGGATTCGAACATACTTTGACCGTAGGGGTGATCAGCGCTCTGCATCGTGAGCTGGATGAAGACGAAGGTATGTATCCTGACTTGATCCAAACAGATGCGGCGATCAACAAGGGGAACAGCGGAGGCCCTCTCCTCGACGTTGAAGGCAACGTAATCGGGATCAATGCGGCCATAGCATCGCCCACCGGCGGATCCGTTGGGTTGGGTTTTGCCATTCCTGTAAATGCGGCAAAGGCAGTTCTTGATGAACTTATTCGTAACGGCAGAGTGGTGCGAGGATGGATAGGCTTGGATGTCCAGGAAATGAACCCGGCACTGCGAGATTACTACAAAACCTCGAAAGGTGTCCTGGTCGTCTCCACCGATCCTAAAGGGCCGGCCGCGCGGTCCGGCATTACAAGCGAAGACATCATAATACGGTTGGGAGACAGCCCCATTGATGATGTACGACACATGCAGCAGCTTGTGTACGACTTAAAGCCGGGCACTTCGCTTCCCGTAGTGGTAATACGCAACCATCAGGCACGGACATTGCAAATCAATGTGAGCATTTCGCCTTCAACACCTACCGGTCCTCCTTCTCCTCCACTCGTTAAAGCGAGCAAGCAGATTCGCGTACGGAATCTGACAGACAATATGGCCAGGGGAATGGGTTTGAAGAACTCTGCCGGAGTTATAGTGGTCAAGGTGCCGTCAAACAGTTCGGCAGACGATGCAGGCTTGAGCGAAGGTGATATCGTCATCAAGATGAACGGCAAGACATTCACTAATCAGTCGGAATTCGACTCTATGATGCGATCCGTTCCCTCGGGCGGATTGGTAGTATTGAAAGTGGTACGAAAAGGCGAGACGAGGATAATCGGATACAAACAAGAATAGCGCTGACGTTCCGAAATAAAGTTGAAGCTCCGATGCCTTTTATACGTTCGGAGCTTAAACTTTATGAGATATCTATGTTATTCCATTACGCGCTGGATCAATCCGGTAAGCAGCTTGGGATAGAAAAATGTGGATTTCTGCGGCATCTTGTCCCCTGCCCCGGCAACGGCTTTTACCTCGTCTACACGGGTCGAATTCATGAGAAACGCCAACTGATATTCGCCTCGTACAACTGATTTCAACGCGTCTTCCGCATCTCTGCTGTAAGACAGGTTCGACTGCGCAGAAAGCTGTTGAGCGCTGATTCCCAGCATCCGATCCAATATCAATGTATGAAGGACAGTGACATCGAGTTGTTTCAGCGATTTTGATCCGGCAGATTCTATCAATTGTTCCGGCTTAATCCCTGGTTTCAGCCTGACTAAGTAGGATAAGCCGTCATTTGTATACAAACCGAATACATGATGCTCTGAAGACCGCGCAGAAACCGCTTCGGCCAGGTTTTCTACAGGAATCTCTGTTAAATCGAAATGTTCCGAGAGCTTTTCAACAAAAGACTTTGAATCGAAACCTTCCAGGTTACGAACCAGCCTGTGAGTGGGAAGAATGACCAGACCCGGATCTTCCAGAGAAACCAGGGTCATCATTACGAACTCCGAAGGTGCGTCGGGATTCTCGCCGACCTGCTCTCGCACTTCATTTCTGTAAGTGAGTGCGGCAGCATATCGATGATGACCGTCTGCGATGAGGATAGTATCGTCGGCCATAGCTTCGATCACGGCTGCTATTGCTGATGGATCCGAAATCTTCCACAGGTTGCAAGCTACACCGGCGGTATCTACTGCCTGTGCATCCGGCTCTCTCATCATGAACGGCTTGATAATGTCTTCAACTTCTGAGTTCGTAAACAAGCCGAATACCGAATCGAAGTTCGACCTGGTAGAGCGGAGCAGGTTCAATCGGTCGTCCATCGGCTTTGCAAGGATGTTTTCATGCGGCAGTACGGTTTTCTTGTCATAATCTTCTATTCGAACGATGCAGGTGAAGCCGAGCCTCTTCTTCCATTGCCCATCCACTTCAAAATCCTGCTCGCACGCGTAGATACAAGGCTCTGAGTCTCTCACCAGCACACCGGATTCCAGCCACTCATTCAATGTGGCGGCAGCTCTTTCGTATTTATTCATCTGCTGATCTTCTCGAGGAAGAATGAGCCGCACTATATTATTCGGGTGCTTGCCGAGATATCTGACCTGTTCATCCGGAGAGATTACGTCATAAGGAGGGGTGACAACATCATTCAAATTACCTACGACTGCTTCATCGAATCTCACTCCCCTGAAAGGGTAAATACTTGCCATGTTTCTTCTCTCCAGGTATATTCATGTATTCTTTGTTCGACATTCAGCAACTTGGCCTCACGTCCAACATACATACTACCGTGTGAGAGTAGACGTGTCAAGGCAGAGCGGCCAGGGCCAACGCGCGTTGAAGATAGATATCTAAGCACCCGCCAGAATTCTCTCTAGGAACGAGGTGTCCCATCCGGCAGCTTTCATCGAACCTCGTATGCTC
>Ga0272448_1008910_pt1 | contig 10339 bp, 10 predicted proteins | sample YNPCB0191_FD_202220 | JGI IMG/M metagenome (GOLD analysis project Ga0272448, IMG submission 202220) | Hot spring sediment microbial communities from Yellowstone National Park, WY, United States - YNP-CB-019-1 | ecosystem: Environmental > Aquatic > Thermal springs > Hot (42-90C) > Sediment... | reverse complement strand
GATCCCGCATCGTTCGACACCGACGGCCTTTATGATTGCGTAAGCGAAATACTGTCCGAGATGCTGGGGCTGGAGAACCTGAGTGACAAGTCTGATGAGGAGCTCGAGGATATCCTGGTCGGCATAATTGAGCCGAGCTATCGGGCGAAGGAACTTGAGGTCGGCTACGGAGCCGTTTTGGACATCAGAAGACAGGTGGCTATCGACAAGGTCCATCCGGCAGTGGCAAGATTCTGTCAAGGCGACGATCCAAGTAAGTGGGATCTCGATAAGTTGCTCGATGAAGTGAGCACAATCACGCCGGTGGACGCGACTCGCACCGATCTGAAGGACAAGAGCCGCAGACAGATCGAGAGGATTCTCGAGGCTGCGGTCGAGCGCAGCCTGCAGTCCAATGAGCAAAGGGCCGGACGGAAGGTAGTCGAGCAGATCGAACTCCGCGCGGCTGAGGAACGGGCAAAATCGGCAGTGGCTGCGTTCTGGCCAGAGGGGAGCAGCCCGGTCGAGTGGGATGCGGAAGGTCTATGCGATCGGCTGGCCCGAATTGGCTGCGAAATCGCGGGATTGGCGTCGCTTCCGAGCCGCTCTGATTTCAAGGGCAAAACGTGCGAGGAGCTCGACAGGCTGCTCGAAGATGTGGTCAACAGCAGTTTCCGCGCGAAAATGCGAAAGATCGGACGCGTCTGGGCGTGGGATCGCGAATTGCAGTCGGCTGCCGACGAGATGAACTGGGCGATAGACACATTCTGTCCGCAGGGTGTGGACCCGGCGGAATGGGACACCGACGCCCTCTACGATCATATCACGGCCCAGATCGCGTGGGTGAAGCCGCTGTTGAGGGCTGCCGATCTGCGCGATAAGACTCGCGAGGAGATCGGAGAGCTGCTTGGTGACGTGCTGGACAATGCGCGTCCGCCTCGCGATCTTAAAGTCGTCGGCGACGCCGATCGTCAGGCCGCAATCGAAAAGCTGTCCGCGGCGGTTGCGACGTTTTGCCCGGAAGGATCCGATCCGAGTGGCTACGACACGGATGCGCTTTGGCTGGAGATGAGCCGGACTGTGTGGGAGGTGCTGGGCATTGATTCACTGCCGGAGGCAGCCGAACTCAGAGCGTTGAGCCGGGAAGAGGTCGAGAAGTGTGCCCTCGAGGTGGTTGAACACGCTCACCTGGCAAACGGACGGGAGCGGATGCGAGAGGCCGAGAGGCATATCGCGCTCGACTTAGTCAACCGCAAGTGGATTTACCATCTCGACGCAATGGACTACCTGCGCGAGGGAATCGGTCTGCGAGGATATGCGCAGCGGGATCCTATCATAGAGTACAGGAATGAGGCATACGAACTCTTCCAGGACCTGCTGGCGGGAGTCCGTGACGGCATGGTCAGGTCCGTCTACCATGTTGCATCTGAACAGCCCGTAAGGCGCAGACCGGCAGGGGAAATCTCAGCGGGCGCTCAAGGCGCGCGTCAGAGTACCGGTCAGGTTAGGCGATCCGGTGGCAAATCTGGCAAAGACAAGGCCCCCGGCAAGATAGGGCGAAACGACCCGTGTCCTTGCGGGAGCGGCAAAAAGTACAAGAAGTGCTGCCTGAACAAGATCGAAGGAAGACAGTAACGGAGGAAGCAGCGAGTTGCTCAAGGATGTAGTGGACCGCGCATCGGCTTTGAAGATAGCCCTCGAAGAGTTGGGAGGCCATCTTTGACGTTGCGGGCAAGCAGGCCGAGATTGCCCGTTTGGAGGAGCTTTCCGGTACGCAGGGATTCTGGAACGACGCGACCGAGGCCCAAAGAGTCCTCAAGAAGCTGAGCGAGCTGAAGTCTGCCGTCGAGCCGGTGACGCAACTGCAGAGCCAGGTCGAGGATCTTAAGTTACTTGCCGAACTGGTGGATGACGACGAAAGCTCTGACGCCGAGCAGTTGCGCAAGGAGTTGGCCGCCGTCGAGGCCGCGTACGAGAGACTCGAATTGGAGATGCTGCTTTCGGGCGAGCATGATTCCGCGAACGCCATCCTTGAAATTAACGCCGGCGCCGGCGGCACTGAAGCGTGTGATTGGGTGGACATGCTGCTGCGCATGTATCTTCGCTGGGCGGAACGGCGCGGCTACCGCACCGAAATCCTTAACACCGTTGCCGGCGAAGTCGCGGGATCGAAGAACGTGACGGTGCTGATCGAGGGCCGCAATGCATACGGATATTTGCGGAATGAGCGCGGCGTGCATCGGTTGGTGCGCATCTCGCCCTTTGACGCCAACAAACGCAGACATACGTCGTTTGCGGCGGTCGACGTGATCCCGCAGATCGAGGAGAATTCTGAAGTCACGATCAACCCCGACGATCTCCGCATCGACACGTATCGCTCCAGCGGTGCCGGTGGCCAGCATGTCAATAAGACCGATTCCGCGGTACGCATCACCCACGTTCCTACCGGCATCGTCGTATCTTGCCAGAACGAGCGTTCGCAGCACGCCAATCGCGAGAACGCGATGAAGGTACTTGCCGCAAGGCTTTCCGAGCTTGCCCGGGCGGAGTCGGAGCAGCGCCTAGCCGAACTTAGAGGCGACTTGCGCGCCATCGAATGGGGAAGCCAGATACGCAGTTACGTCTTTCAACCATATACGATGGTGAAGGACCATCGCACCAATCACGAGACCGGCGATGTGCTGCGAGTCATGGACGGCGACATCGACGATTTCATCCAGGCGGAGCTGAAAGCTGTGCCGAAAGGGTAGAGGTGCGCCATGCGAAAGCTGACTGTCGCGATCTGTGTAGTGACGGCTGGAGTCGCTCTGTGCGCGTTTGCGGGCGAGACGCCGCCGGAATCGATCAGTGTGTCCGCTCTTGACAACAAAGACGCGGGCAAGGGCGAGACGTCCATCGGAAGCCTGGTGGCGGACGCGTTTCGGGCGGCCGTGCGAGCAGATATTGCGTTTGTTGCCGCGGGCGACCTTAAGAGGACTGATGATCCGCTGCCTGCAGGCAAGGTGCGGTCCAGTGACGTAACGGCGCTGCTTGCTTATCCCGATGACCGCGTGGTAGTGCTGGCGTTGGACGGCCGCAGAATACGCCAGGCGCTGGAGATCGCGGTTTCGGCCTACCCCCGTCCGAGCCTTGCTTTTCTTCAGGTGTCGGGGATGAAGTTTACATTCGATCCGTCTAAACCCGTAGGAAGTCGGGTTGTGTCGGTGATGGTCGGCAAAAAGCCCCTCGTCGATGACGAGGCGTATACGGTCGCGATGATGAGCTCGCTGGCGGACGGCGCGCTGGGCTACTGGAAGGTCTGGTCGAGGCGCAACGTTGTCAGCAAGTCCGATGCGACCGACTGTTCGGACGCCGTTGACAGTTATTTCAGGGCTAATCCTAAGCTCAACTACGGCGTCTTGGACCGAATAGCGCTTGCCAAACAGTGAGCAGTTGGAGACGTCGATTGTCGATCTGCAGGATTGCTTGTGTTGTTGCCTCATGCGCGGCGCTGCTTAGCGTGGCGGTTGGCTGTTCGCCGTCGTCTGCACCCGCGTTCGACGGCGAAAGAGCTTACGACATTCTCAAAAGGCAGGTCGATATCGGCCCTCGCTACCCCGGCGTTTGCGGTCACGACGCATGTCGGGACATGATTGTCTCCCATCTCAAGCCTTTGGCCGACGAGGTTGCAGTGCAGCATTTTGCCCAGACCGTCGCGGGCAGGAAGCTTATGCTGGACAACATCATTGCGAAGTTCAACCCTGCGGCAAAGAAAAGCATCCTTCTGGCCGCGCACTGGGACACGCGGCCCGTCGCCGACATGGAGGTGGACGCAGCGGAGCGCGGTCGGCCGATACCCGGCGCCAACGACGGAGCTTCCGGGGTAGCGGTGCTGCTCGAGTTGGCCCGTGTTTTCCACGAAAAAAAGCCGGATGTCGGGGTGATGATGGTCTTTTTCGACGGCGAGGATTACGCAACGGATCGCCCGTCGGAGAGCACGATGTATCTTGGCTCGAAGTACTTTGCGAAGCATCTGGACTCAGCAACCAAGAACCTTATCGCGTATGGCATACTGCTCGATATGGTCGGGGACAAGGACCTTGCCATCTATCAGGAGTCCGCATCGGTGCAGGCTGCGCCGGAGGTTGTCAAGCGAGTCTGGGACACGGCGAAGGCGCTCGGATACGGCGGCAACTTCGTGCCGGAAACGAAGTACGGCATAACCGACGATCACGTTCCCCTGATCGGCGCGGGCGTGAAGTGCATCGATGTTATCGACTTTGACTACGGCCCGTGGCACACGCTGGACGATACGCCCGACAAATGTTCTGCTAAGTCGCTCAAGATCGTCGGCGACGTGATTTCGCGCGTGGTCTACGAGGAAGCGGGCCGGTGATCGACTACCACATTCACTCCGACTGCTCGGGCGACTGCTCCGCTCCGATGCTGGAAGTTTGCCGTGCGGCGGCAGATCGCGGCATCAAGACCATCTGCTTCACCGAACACGTAGACTTCGAGCCGACCGACCTCTGCTACGGCACGTTCGACTACTCCCGCTACAAGTCGCGTATTGCCGAAGCTCGGGAAGCGTATGCGGACGTCCTGGAGATTAGGTGCGGCATCGAGGTGGATTTCGCCGTTCGACATCGCTTGCAGATACAGGATTTTCTTGCAGGCAAGGAGTTTGACTACGTGCTGGGCGCAACGCACTATGTGGACGGCGTCATTCTCGAGGATCACGAAGTCTATTTTCCCGCAAAGACCGCCGAGGCAGCCTATGCGCCGTTCTTCGACAACACACTGGCAACGGTTGAGACGGGCTGGTTCGACGCGATAGCGCACCTGGATCTCTGTAAGCGCTACGGGGTTCGGTATCTGGGGCCGTTCGATTGGGAGCCGTTTCGCAACCGAATTGAAGAAATACTCCGGGCCGTCATCGAGCGCGACATGGCGCTGGAAATCAATACTTCCGGTCTGCGTCAATCGCCGGGCGACACTTATCCCTGCCGAGAGATACTGGAGCACTATTACGCGCTTGGCGGACGGGCCGTCACGGTCGGCTCGGACGCACATCGCGTAGGCGACGCAGGCCGCGATATAGGCCGGGCGCTCGGTTTGGCCCGACAAATCGGCTTCGAGCACGTGTGCGTGTTCAGGGGACGCAAGCAGCACCGGATTACAATCTGATCTGCCACGGCATCCTCGAAGGCAGGCTCGGTAGCCGTTATCGCAGCGCCGCGACGGCCTCGATTTCGACCCTCGCGCCCTTGGGCAGCGCGGCAACCTGAACCGTCGCTCGTGCGGGCGGCGCGGAGTCGAAGTATTCTCCGTAGGCTTCGTTGACGCGCCCAAAGTCCGACAGATCGGTTAGATAGATGGTGGTCTTTACCACGTCGGCGAAGGTGAGGCCTTCGGCGGCAAGGATCGCACTGAGATTCGCCATGACCTGCTTGGTTTGGCCGACGATGTCCACCGCGCTCATCTGCCCTGTTTCCGGATCAAGCGGAATCTGGCCTGAAACGAAAAGAAAGCCATTGGCCTTGATTGCCTGCGAATACGGGCCAATCGCCTGCGGAGCTGCGGATGTTTCGACTGCTGTCTTCATTGCACCACCTCCCACGCAGATTATAGCTGGTTCGGCTGCGCGTGTCGATGCTGCTGGGCGGGCGCGCTTGACGCTCCGGCTTGCGGCTGGGATAATGGACGTGACAGGGGCATGAGGAGCGCAAGTGGCTGGGGTTAGAATATCGAATCTGACTCAGCGGTTCGACCGGCGCGAAGTATTTCACGGGCTTAACTTCGCGTTCGACGGGTCGTGTCTGGCTATTACCGGCCCCAACGGCTCCGGCAAATCGACGCTGCTTCGGATATTGGCTGGCCTTCTTGTGCCGACAGCCGGCGAGGCGAGACTGCTGATCGACGGTGACGAAATCGAGCGCAACCAAGCCCGTGCACTGATCGGGCTTGCCGCGCCGGACGTCCAACTATACGCCGAGTTGTCGGTCAAGGAAAACATCGCGTTTCTGTTGCGCGCTCGCGGACTGTCTGACATACCGAGCCGTGTGAATGCCGCGCTTGAGCGCGTTGATTTGTCCGAACGTGGGGGCGACGCGGTAGCGGAACTATCGTCAGGGCTGCAGCAGCGTGCGGCGATTGCGGCCGCGATAGCCCACGAGCCGTCCGTACTGCTTCTCGATGAACCTTCCTCGAACCTTGATGAGTCGGGCATCCGTATGTTGCATGGGATAGTCGAATGGCAGCGAGCGCGGGGGCTGGCCGTGATTGCAACGAACGATCCCGATGAGGCGGCACTTGCCGCTGGTTGTCTTGATCTGGGAGCTGCGCGATGATCCTGCGCGGAGCGGCAGCGGTTCTTGCCAAGGACGCGCGGTGCGAGGTGAGGTCGAAGCAGGCTATCACCGCTGTGCTGCTATTCGCGGTTACGAGCACGATCGCCGTGTCTTTCACGCTCGGCGCGATCGGCTCCGACACGGCGGTAGCGGCGGCGCTGCTCTGGGTGGTGATCTACTTTTCCGCGATGGCGGGCTTGGGCAGGTCGTTTGCACACGAGGAGGAAACTCATACGGCGGGGCTGCTGAGGCTCGCAGTGCCGGCCGAGAGCGTGTATATCGGCAAGCTGGCGTTTAATTTCCTGACGCTGGTGGCGGTTGAGATAGTTGCCGTGCCGATGTTCGTGCTGCTTACGGGCTGCCACATCGGACGGGCCGGTGTTTTTATTGGATTGCTTGGGTTAGGCAGTCTCGCGCTGAGCGCGGGCGCGACGACCGCGGCGGCAATGGTCTCACGGGCGGCCGGCAAAGGCGCCTTGTTTGCCGGGGTGAGCTTTCCGCTGCTGGCGCCCGCTCTGGCTGTGGCGATTGCGGGGACGAGCGCGGCTCTCGGACCGCCTCCGCATGCAAGTGCCGCGAGCGACGTTCGGCTGCTGGTCTATTACTGTGGAGTTGTCATCGTCGCATCGTTGATGCTGTTTAGATACGTATGGGAAGAGTAGACAACAAGGTGGTTCTCTCACTCCGGCTGGGCCTGGCTGCGGTGCTCGTGATAGCAGCCGTGGCTGTGCTGACGGTTGTCTGGGTTCCGCCGGCCGACTCAGGTTTTGCATCGCCGAAATGGGCGCGGCTGATCGTGTTTCATGTGCCGTGTGCGATGATGGCCGTTGTTGCCTACATCGTTTCAACTATCTACGCTGTGATCCGTCTGTCGCGCGGCGATATGGCGGCGGACGTTAAGTCCGCCGCGTCAGCCGCCCTGGGATTCGGGTTTACGGTGCTTGCGACGGCGACCGGAATGGTGTTCGCCGGGATAGAGTGGGGGAGCGCATGGAACTGGGATCCGCGCGAAACGTCGATCCTGATGCTGATGATCGTCTACGTCGCATACTTCGCGCTCCGAGCTGCGATTCCCAATGCTGCGAGTCGTGCCAGGATCAGCGCGGCTTACAACGTTTTGGCTTGCCTGGTGATGCCGTTTCTAGTGTTCGTACTCCCCAGGATCAGCCCGGGATTGCACCCTCAGAGGGCGTCGTTGTCGTGGGAATATGCTGCAGCGCTTGGGGGCGCGATGGTGGGCTATGTGCTGCTCTATGTGTGGCTGTTCCGGGTTGTCGTCGCGAGAAGGAGCGGTTAGTCGATGAACAAATGGATGTATGTGGCGGGGATCGTGCTCCTGGCGGGTTTCGCGGTGCTGACGGGGATGGAGCTAATGAACGCCAGCACGCCTTACGTCACCAGAGTGGCCGACCTATCGTCGTTCGGCGACAGGCAGATTCAGTTCAAGGGCACAATCCTGCACCAAAGGACGAGATACCACGCAGCCGGCATGGACCTCCGCTTCACGCTTGCAGATGACAAAGGCAAGACGGTTGACGTATCATACGACGGGCCGAAGCCGGGCAACTTCGACACATGCGATTGCGCCGTTGTCCGCGGTGTCTACAGGGGAGGCAGGTTCAGGGCGGAACAGGTGTTTCTCAAATGCCCGTCCCGATACCAGGGAAAGAAATGAAGCTATACATCAGTGCGGACAATCTGCCGATATGGGTTGCGCTCGCATGCGCCATGGGTGCGTGCGTTGGGTATCTGATCGCTTGGCCAATGCGTCGTAAGGATGCCCCGTCGTCGGCTGCGTCGGTCGCGCGAACGCTCTATTACGTCTCGTTTGGGGCAATACTGGCGGCTTCGCTCTATCTGATGCAGTGCATTCTGTCGGGGAATCGGTTCGACATCGCGTATATCTACTACAACAGCGCATTGGGAGACGGTCTGGAGTACCGGATATCGTCGTTCTGGGCCGGACAGCAGGGGTCGTTGCTCCTGTGGGCGCTTATGATCGGCCTTGTCGGCCTGCCGATTGCAAGGAAGTTGAGCGGAGCATCACCTGTGCTGATGGCGTTCTGGTGCTCGTTGATGAGCTTCCTGCTTGTGCTGCTCGTCGTAGACGACCCTATGCGGCGGCTCGCGACCACACAGCCGGTATTGGACGGGCTGGGACTGAATCCCCTGCTGAAGAACCCTTGGATGGTCATACATCCCCCTGTCGTATTCCTGGGATATGCGCTTCTATGCGTGCCCGCTGCGTTTGCTGTTCAGGGACTGATTGAGGGCGATGGGGAGCACTGGGCCAGAGTATGTCAGCCGTGGGCGCTGGCGGGATGGACCGCGATGACGGCCGGTCTGGTTCTGGGCATGATTTGGTCTTACGACGTTCTGGGATGGGGCGGCTATTGGGGCTGGGATCCGGTGGAGAACGCATCGCTTGTCCCGTGGCTGTTCGGCACGGCGTTGATCCACGGCCTTGTCTTCCAGCGAGAAAGACGACGTAACGCAACTTGGAACGTCGTGCTGGCGTTTGCGACGTTTCTCTCGGTGCTGTATGCCACGTATCTGACGCGCAGCGGCGTGCTGACGGATGTGTCCGTGCATGCGTTCGGCGACACGTCGAACTACCTCAATATGCCCATTTATGTGTGGCTGAAGTGGACACCGATCGCATACGCAGTGATCTTCATCGCACTGCTGGCGGCACGTTCGCAGCTTCTGCCGTCATCGAAACAGCCTGTCGCGACGAACTCGCGCGAGATGGTGCTGCTTATCGGGCTCGCGGTGGTGTGCCTATTCGCGGTTATGGTCCTGGTCGGAACCACCTATACGACGTTCGCTCCGAAAGCCGAACTTAGGGCGTCGTTTTACACGCGGATGTCCATCCCGCTGACGATCGCGATACTTGTGCTGATTGCCCTGTCCCCACTGCTGAAATGGGGCGGCGAGAAAGGACACTGGAGCGAGAATCTAGCGCTGTGGAGCGGGGTTGCGGCACTGGCAATTGTCGCGGGTTTGACCGTTGTCGTTGGAATCACGTGCCTCGCCTCTCAGGAAGCGGCCAAGACACTGTTCGGGTGGCTGCTGCCCGAAATGCCGCCGCAAGCGCACGTGTCGCCGGTTGTGCCATTCGGGCTGTTCCTGATGCTGGGGCTGTCTGCCGTGGCCTTGCTTGCGAACTGGATTCCTATGACGAGGCTGTCGCTCGCTCGGTGCGGGGCGTACTTGGCGCATGCAGGCGTTGCGCTAATGATCATCGGAATGATCTTCACCGCGACCGGACGCTCCAAGGTGTTGGTGCTGCGTTCGGACGACGTGCCTCAACGAGCGTTCGACAGATACTATTCATTCAAGAACGTGAGGGCAGGGGACAACGGCAAGCAGGAGATCATTATCATAGCCGAACGCAACGGCAAGCAGGTCGCGGTTCCGCTTTCGTTCACCCAGACGCGAGATGGCGCCATTTACTTCCCGCACGCGCGCTCCCATTTTTTGAGCGACCTCTACATCGCACCGGAGATGATCAGATTCGATAGGCTCACGCTCAAGATGACCTGGCACGGTGGTCAACTGGTTCCCAGACCTGTTCGGATTCCGGGCACCGAGGCGACGCTCGCGCTTACGGGCATGACAGTGGAAAGCCGAGAAGTGTCGTTGCAATATGCGAAGCCCGGAGCCAAACCCGTGACGGTGCTCGTGTCTCAGGACAATCCGACCGAGGTAGACGGATACGCAATCTCGTTTCTCGACTTCGTGGGCGGACGCGCACACGGTGCTATGCCGGGCGAAGTAGGCGCGTCTATCGGGATCACTGGAAAGGGGTTTGGAGAGGCCCAGATACGCGTGTCCACCAAGCCTCTGATCAACCTGCTCTGGATCGGCACGCTGCTCATCTTCACGGGCGGCAATCTTGCGTGGGACCGCCGCCGCGAAGAGAATCGAACCTGAAAATGGGATACTATCCGATTATGATGAACCTGACCGGCTGCAAATGCCTGGTAGTCGGCGGCGGTGAAGTCGCGCTTCGAAAGGTTCGATCCCTT
>Ga0272448_1008909_pt1 | contig 10340 bp, 10 predicted proteins | sample YNPCB0191_FD_202220 | JGI IMG/M metagenome (GOLD analysis project Ga0272448, IMG submission 202220) | Hot spring sediment microbial communities from Yellowstone National Park, WY, United States - YNP-CB-019-1 | ecosystem: Environmental > Aquatic > Thermal springs > Hot (42-90C) > Sediment... | reverse complement strand
CTTCCGTCACGGAGTATTCCAGCCGGATCCGACGGATGACCTCGATCTGCTCATCGCGCCGGCGCGCGATGTCCGCGCTCGGGTTGTCGCGGCGATCCGACAGCAGTTTCCGCGCGTCGGCCAGCCGGCCGGCCTCGGTGAGTTTCTGCGCTTCGATCAGCACGGGGTCGTTCACGGTTCCATCCCCCCTGCCGTCCTGCCCGCCGGCAGCGGCAACCACGAGTGTTGCCGGCACAAGAAGGCTGATGCAGAAAGCCCGCATTTCACACCTCGGGTCGCTGTGTCAAGCTCGATGTACGATCCGTCCGTTGCACACCGTAGCGACGACGCGCAAATCCAGCAACCGCTCCCGCGGAATCCGCAGCGGGTCATCGCTCAACACGGCGAAATCCGCGAGCATCCCCGGCGCGATCCGGCCGAGCGAGTCCGCGTCGCCGGCGGCGTATGCCCCACCGACCGTGTAGGCGCGCAGGGCATCTCGGATGCCGATCGCCTGATGCATCTGCCACCCGCCGGTCGGCGTCCGGTCGAGCCGCTGCCGGTTGACCGCCGCGTGCAGCCCCACGATCGGGTTGAACGTCTCGACGGGTACATCGCTGCCGAACGCCAGCCGCACGCCCGCCTCGTGCAGCGAGCGGATTGGATAGGCCCACCGGAGGACGTTCGACCAGTGCTTCTCCGCCGCCTCGATGTCACCGACGATGTGGCACGGCTGCATCGACGCAATGATCCGCAGCCGGCCCATGCGCCGCACGTCGGCGGGCCGCACGCATTGCGCATGTTCGATCCGGTGCCGCAGCGGCCTCCGCTCCAGCCGCCGGGCCTCCGCAAACGCCTCCACCGTCTCGTGGACCGCGCGATCCCCGATCGCATGCACCCAGCACGGCAGGCCCGCCTTCGCCGCCTTGCACACGAGATCCCGCAGTGCCCTTCCGACGCACACGGGCACGCCCCGGTAGCCGGGCCGCGCCGGATACGAATCGAACATGTACGCGCTCTGCGAACCGAGCGATCCGTCTGCAAAGCACTTCACGCCGCAGATCCGGAGCATGTCGTCCCCCAGACCGTTCGTCAGCCCCACGGCGATCGCCTCGTCCAGCCGTTCCGACGGAATGGCAAAGCGGATCCGCAAGCCCAGCTTTCCCGCCTGATGCAGCCGCCCGAACCAGCGCAGAGCCTCTGCCCCCTCGACGGCGTGCGCGCACGTGATCCCATGCCGGTGAAACTCCCGGATGCCCGCCGCCAGGGCACGCTCGATCTGAGCGTCGGTGAGCGTGGAGGCCACGTCGGGAAGCAGGCTGATCGCGTTTTCCTGGAGGATGCCGGTAAGACGGCCGCGCCTGTCCCGCAGAATCGCCCCACCTGGCGGCGCCTTCGTTCTCGCCGTGATCCCCGCGGCCCGCATGGCCGCTGTGTTCACCCATACCGAATGGCCATCGCGGCTTTGCACCTGTGTCGGCACACTGCCCGTCACGGCGTCGAGATGCGCCGCCGTCGGGAACCATTCTTCCGACCCTCCCCTGCGTTCTCTTGCCCCCGTGTGAGCGGTCTGCTGCCAATGGTTCTTGTCGAAACCGCGGGCGATGACCCATTCGCCGGGGGCGCGTTGTCTGGCCGCCGCAGCGATTCGCCGCAGGGCGTCGGCAAGCGACCGGGCATCTACCAGGTTGACGACGTCGGGCCGCGCCGCCCACATGTAAAAGTGGGTGTGCGCATCCGTGAATGCGGGCATCAGCACGCAATCGGCCAGATCCAGCACCGTGGTCCGCCGGCTGCGTAAGCGCTCGATCTGCCGCCGGGTGCCTACGGCGTACACCCGGCGCCCGTGAACGGCCACGGACGCGGCCTGTGGCCCGCCGGCAGCCCCCATGGCGAGGATCCGCCGGACGTGGATGATAAGTGTTGCGGCCATGCGGGGATTGTCGCGAATACCGGTATCTGCGTAAAGGCGGGCGTCGGGCCGCACCAGAATAAACGGTTGCGTCGTTCATAACTTATTTGCAAACATGATGTTACAACCGCGTGCCCCGTCGTTTTTTCCATCGCAGGTCTTCGGCTCGTCGGGGGCTTCGGGCCGCACGATTCCCCTTGCAGGATTCCTCGAAAGGCGTATACTTAAAGGCTCGGGATTTTCCGAAAGAGTAAGGATGAGCGCGACGATGTGCGAACCTATGAAAGGATGTTCTCGGGAATGATCAAGGTAAAGGCGCGAGGCAACGAATCCATCGAGCAGATGCTGCGGCGTTTCAAGAAGATGTGTGAGAAGGAAGGGCTCACGAAGGAAATCAAACGCACCAGCTACTACGAGAAACCGAGCGAGCGTCGCCGGCGCCGGGTCCGCAAGTCGATCAAACGCTACGAAAGAACCTTCCCAGTCGCCTGAGTCGCAAGACACACATACCGTCGTGCAACGACCGGTCTCCGGAGCGGTTGGAGTGCGCCTCCCGCGACTGCCGCCGGATACGGTGGGCCGTTTCGTATGCAAGGCGGGCGGGGGCGGCCGGTCCGTCGTTTCTGCACGGCTGGAGAAATTCGCACACGGGAAACGGCACCGGAATGCCTCTGCGGCCGCGTGGAGAACCGGCGGGCCGGCTCGTGCGGCGCGGTGCGGTGCGAGTATTTCCGGCGCATCCGGTTTTTGCTATACTCCGCGGCCTGTTGTAGCTGATGTTGGCGTGCCGGGGCGAGCGAGTCTCCGCTCGTCGGGCACGGGTGTCCGACCTCAGCGGGTTTCAACAATACTCTTTTCAGAAGCGGGTGAACCGTGAGACGCATACCGACATCTGTGCTGGTGATTCTGGTGTTTGGTTTTCTGGGGGCGTCGGCGTGGCTCTACGCCCAACCTCCTGCGATGGCCCAGGCGGCAGCTCCCGCCGAGGCGCAGAGCCGGACGGCCGAGCAGATCCAGCTCTGGCAACCGCTGGTGAGCGACAAATTCGCGAGGTATGAGAAGGTCGCTCTCGTCGCAAACGTCTTCATCGCCCTTGCCGGCCTCGGGTATGCCCTGATGCTGGTCGGGCAGGTGCGGAACGCCGACCAGGGCACGCCGCGGATGCAGGAGATTGCCCGCGCGGTCCGCGAGGGCGCCAACGCGTATCTCTACCGGCAGTTTCGCGTCGTCGGGGTGTTGATCGTTGTCATTACCATCGCTCTGTACCTGGCGGCCAACGCCTCGGGCTCGCCGCGGGCCATCGCCGTGGGGCGCGCCGTGGCCTTCCTCGTCGGCTCGACGTTCTCCGCCACCGTCGGCTTCGTCGGGATGCGTCTGGCGACAACCGGAAACCTCCGCGTCGCCGCGGCGGCCAAGACGAGTTTCGGCCGCGCCCTCCAGTTGGGCTACCGCAGCGGCACGATCACGGGCATGCTTACCGACGGCCTGGGCCTGCTCGGCGGCTCGCTGATCTTCCTCGTCTACGGCGAGCAGGCATATGAGGCGCTGCTCGGCTTCGGCTTCGGCGGCACACTGCTGGCGTTGTTCATGCGAGTCGGCGGCGGCATCTACACCAAGGCGGCCGACGTCGGCGCGGACCTCGTGGGCAAGATCGAGGCCGGCATCCCCGAAGACGACCCGCGCAACGCCGCCACCATTGCCGATAACGTCGGCGACAACGTGGGCGATTGCGCCGGGATGGCCGCCGACATCTTCGAGAGCTACGAGGTGACCATCGTCGCGGCGATGATCCTCGGCATCGCCAGCTTCGGCCACAAGGGCGTCATCTTCCCGCTGCTGGTGCGTGCCATCGGGGTCATCGCGAGCATCATCAGTACCTACAGCGTCCGCACGGGCGACAAGGGCAGCGTGGCGGCCGCCATGAAGGGCGTGAACCGCGGCTTCGTGCTCGGCTCCACGATCAGCGTGCTGGGCTTCCTGATCCTTGGCTTCTTCTACTTCCGCTTCGACCCGAGCTACCCGAACTGGAACGACATCAAGGACTACGTGACGAATCTGCCGTTCTGGGCCAACCTCGGCATCCAGGGGCTCGACATGCGGCCCGCCTGGACCTGCCTCATCGGCATCGTGCTGGCCGTGGCCCTCAACAAGTGCACCGAGTACTTCACCGGCACCGAGTTCTCGCCGGTCAAGAGCCTTGCGAAGGCCTGCCAGACCGGCCACGCGACGAACATCATCCAGGGCTTCGCCGTCGGCTACGAAAGCACGGTCATGGCCGTCCTCATCATCGCCGGCGCGATCTTCGGCAGCGTTCTGATCTACCAGGACACGAACGCCACGTTCGTCGCCTACGGCGTGGCCATGTGCGGCATCGGCATGCTCACCCTCACCGGCAACACGATCTCGATGGATGTGTTCGGCCCCGTCGCGGACAATGCCAACGGCATCGGCGAGATGGGCTATGACGAGAAGGAAATGGGCCCCGCGAAGTACAAGGAGGCCCGCCAGATCCTCGCCGACCTCGACGCCGTCGGCAACACCACCAAGGCGATCACGAAAGGCATCGCGATCGGATCGGCCGTCATCGCGGCGGTCTCGCTGTTCAACAGCTATATCGTGTCCGTCGGGTCGGGCGGGCAGGGCGAAACGGCGGGCATCGGCAAGGAGGTGTACGCCACCGTCGCGTCCATGCTCACGATCTCCAGCCCGACGCTCTTCATCGGCATGCTGATCGGCGGCGCCGTGCCGTTCCTGTTCAGCTCGATGACGATCCGGGCGGTCGGCCGCGCCGCTTTTCTGATCGTCAAGGAATGCCGCATCCAGTTCCGTGACAAGGCGATCTGGGAAGGCACCAAGAAGCCCGACTACGGCCGCGTCGTGGACATCTGCACGACCGCCGCGCAGAAGGAGCTGATCGGACCCGGTCTGCTGGCAATCCTGGTGCCCGTGCTCGTCGGGTTCGGTCTGGGCGTCGTGGCGCTGGCCGGGTTCCTGGGCGGGATGATCGTCTCGGGGCAGTTGCTGGCGGTCTTCATGGCCAACGCCGGCGGCGCCTGGGACAACGCCAAGAAAACGATCGAGGATGAGCCGCGCACGGAGACTACCGGCAAGGGCTCGGAGAAGCACAAGGCCAGCGTGACCGGCGACACGGTGGGCGATCCGCTGAAGGACACGGCGGGCCCGGCGATCAACCCGCTGATCAAGGTGATGAACATGGTCAGCCTGCTGATCATCGGCCTGATCCTGCCGTACGACGGCTTCGTGATCGCGAAGCTGCGGCAGCACAACGTGGAGGTCGTTCAGAAGGGCTACGACGCCCTGTTCTGGGGTGCGATCCTGGTCGGTCTCGCGGGCCTGTTCTGGGCGATCTGGCAATCCAAGCGCGAAACGCCCGAGGAGAAGCAGCTCGAAGCCGCGGTCGAGGGAAGCGCGCGGGGAAGCTGACGAGGTTCGCTTGTCCAAGGCGACGAAGAGGACAATCGAAGGCCGGCGGTTTGCCGCGGAGGTCGCGAGGATCGCGCACGACGCACACGCCGAGGACGTGGTGGTGCTCGACCTGCGCGACCTCACGGCCATCGCCGACTTCTTCGTAATCTGCACGGGCACCTCGGACCGTCAGATGCGGGCGATCATCGACCACATCGACGAGTTCGCCGAGGAGCACGGGCAGAAGCGATTCGGCCTCGCCGGCTACGAGAACGCCCAGTGGATCCTCGCGGACTACGTGGACGTCGTGGTCCACGTCTTCGACGCGGAGCACCGGCTCTTCTACGACCTGGAACTCCTCTGGGGCGACGCCCCGCGGATCGAGTGGGACGAACGCGAGAACGATTGACGCGCGGCACCGGATCTGCAAGCACCGGACGATCCCAGCAAGCCGCCTCCGTTCCCGTTCCTTCGCCCATGGCAGCGCCAACAGATCCCTTCGACGTCCCGAAAGCAACAGCTTGTCAGAAAGAAGGTTGCGCTCATGCACCGCCTCTATGCCGCGTTGACATGATTCACTATTTAGTCTATAATTAAGTCATGATTCGGGTCAACATACACGATGCCAAGACGCACCTGTCTCGGTACCTGAAGAAGCTCAAGAACGGCGAGACCATCATTCTCTGCAAACGGAACATCCCGATCGCGGAAATCCGGCCGATCGCCGAGCCGCCGAAGAAAAAGCGGTCGATCGGGCTGCACAAGGGCCAGTTCACGGTGGGGCCGGAGTTCTTCGAACCGCTTCCTGAAGACATCCTCAAGGCGTTCAACTGCGAAGACTGATCCATGACGTTGCTCCTTGACGCGTGTTCCTTTCTCTGGATGGCCCTGGGGTCCCCCGAGCTTTCTTCGACGGCACGGGAGCACATCGAGGACCCCGGCAACGACCTGTTTCTCAGTGTCGTCTCCGCTTGGGAGATCACCGTCAAATACGGACTCGGAAAGCTCAGGTTGCCACGGCCGTCGGAAGTACTTATTCCCGAGCTTCGTCGGGACTACGGGGTCGGATCGCTCGAACTGGACGAGGAGGCTGTGCTGCACCTGCGACGTCTCCCGGCGTTGCACAAAGACCCGTTCGACCGGATGCTTATAACTCAGGCGCTCGTCCACGGGATAACGATCCTCACGCCGGACCCGTTGATCCGGCAGTATCCCGTGCGGACGCTGTGGTGAGGGATTACGGATTATGAAATCCTTCCGCAAGGAACTCTTCTTCCATACGAAGCAACGCCGCGAGTACATCAACATCACCGATCAGGTCGAGGACGCCCTCCGCGAGAGCGGCATCCGCGAGGGGCTGTGCCTCGTCAACGCGATGCACATCACGGCCAGCGTCTATATCAACGACGCGGAGAGCGGGCTCATCGAGGATTACGACGAGTGGCTCGAGAAGCTTGCCCCGCACGAGCCGATCTCACGATACCGCCACAACCGCACCGGCGAAGACAACGGCGACGCCCACCTGAAGCGCCAAGTCATGGGGCGCGAGGTGGTGATCGCGGTGACGGACGGTAAGCTGGACTTCGGGCCGTGGGAGCAGATTTTCTACGCCGAATTCGACGGCCGCCGGCGAAAGCGGGTGCTGGTAAAGATCATCGGGGAATGACATAATACGGGTGCGGAGGCGCGGAGAAGGAGGCGGCCCCGGGCATCGACGGACCTGAAGTTCGGGTGCACGTGGTTTCCCCAGACATGCGTGCCCGGCCGACCGCCCTTCTCCGCGTCCCGGTTCGCCCGTACGGCCGGCAGGGCAACGCCGTCGGCACGCCTCCCCCGACGCGAACCCGGGAACGCCATCACGATGGAAGCACAAGGATCTTCGCCCCGCTTCGGGGCCCATGTGTCGATCGCCGGCGGCCTGCACAACGCCTTCGCCGAGGCCGGTCGCGTCGGTTGCGACTGCATGCAGGTCTTCGTGAAGAACCAGCGACAGTGGCGGGCCCGCCCCCTCACGGATGAGGATGTCCGCTTATGGAATGATGCGGCGGCAAACGCCGCCATCGCCCCGGTTGTCGCACACGACACGTACCTCATCAACCTTGCCTCGCCCGACGACGCGCTGTGGAAGAGGAGCATCGAAGCCTTCGTGGACGAGCTGATCCGCTGCGAGCAGTTGGGCATTCCGCACCTCGTGACGCACCCAGGCTCGCACGTGGGCGCGGGCGAAGCGTACGGCCTGCGCCGGGTCGTGCGGGCAATCAACGAGATCCACCGGCGGACTCGCGGCCTTCGCGTGCGGGCGCTTCTGGAGACGACGGCCGGGCAGGGCACGTCGCTCGGCCACCGCTTCGAGCACCTTGCGGCGATCCTCGCCCGTGTCCGCGAAGGCGAACGGGTCGGCGTCTGCGTGGACACCTGCCACGTCTTCGCCGCCGGCTACGACCTGGTCTCGCCGGAGGGTTACGAAACCACAATGGCCGAGCTGGATCGTCTCGTGGGCCTCTCGCTCATCCGCTGCTTCCATGTGAACGACTCGCAGCGCGGGCGCGGCTCGCGCGTGGATCGTCACGAGCACATCGGCAAGGGCAGACTCGGCCGCGCCGCCTTCCGCCATCTCGTCAACGATCCCCGCTTCGGCGGGCTGCCGATGATCCTTGAAACCCCCAAGGGTAAGGACGCCCGCGGCCGCGACCTCGACCGCGTGAACCTTGCCACGCTCCGGCGGCTGCTCGCTCCCGATCGCCACGTCGCCGGGCGCCCCGGCACGCGGAGCCCCACCCGATGCCCGGCATCGGCAGGGGCATGCCGCCCCATGCCTCCGTCCGGCGCGGAGTCCCGTTGCCCGCCCGGAGACAAGAGTGCCGCGCGAAGCCGCCTGTGATAGTATGCGCACGCCGCCGCGTCGGATGCGCCGGCGGCCGGCCGAACCGTGCAGGCGGAACGAGGTGCCGGGATGGAATCGGCCACGGCAAAGGAGGCCCCCGTGGACCCACGGAAGTTCATTGAGGAACAGATGGCGGCCATCCGAGCGACGGTCGGCTCGGCGATTGCGATCAACGCCCTGAGCGGCGGCGTGGTCAGCTCCGTCGTGACGGCGCTCGGGCATCGCGCGCTGGGAGAACGGTTGAAGACCGTCTTCGTGGGCAACGCCCTGATGCGACAGGATGAGCCAGAGCGCGTCGTCCAGATCTTCCGTAGTATGGGCATCCCGGTGCAACTCGTCGACGCCCGGGAGGAGTTCCTGAGCCATTACGACGACTCCTACATCCGCAAGGCGGCCATCAAGTACAAGATCCCGTACATCACGACGCTCAGCGCGGCGGCCGCCTCGGTAGAGGGCATCGCAGCGCGCCGACGGGGCGGCGAGAAGGTCCGCTCGTTGCAGGAGTAGCACACCGACATCCGATAGCCCCGCCGGGCACCCCGGCGTGTGCCGGCCGGTTGCCGTGCGTCGTAACACCGTCGCACATGTAGATCATAGTTGCATCCCTGCGCCCGGCGAGTACCTTATGCGCGCCAGTGACAGGTATGCGCCCGGCCTGTATCGGCAGGACAACGGGGCCTGGCGATGCCGCACGACGAATGCAAGGCGCCGCACACGGTGCCGCGCCGCAAGGAGTGCAGACGAATGCAACTGACCCGACGAGACGTATTGAACGCGGGCGTGGCGGCGGCGGTCGGCGCCGCCGTGCGGCCGCGGGCATCGGCGGCGGCCGTGGTTCCGCAGAGTTCTCCGTTCGCCCCCGGACGGATTGCCCCGCAGATCAAGCTGAGCTGCTGTGCTTATTCCTACCGCCAGTATCTGCCCCGCGGCGACAAGAAGGGCGAAATCAGCCTGTATGACTGGCTTGACCTCGCCGCCAGTTGGCCGCTCGACGGCGTCGAACTGACATCGTACTACTTCGACTCCGATGAGAAAGCCTACCTCAACTCGCTCAAGGCCCGCGCGTTCAAGCTCGGCCTCGGCGTCTCCGGCACCTCGGTCGGCAACCGCTTCTGTTTTCCGCCGGGCAAGGAACGCGACGAGCAGATCGCTCTGGTGAAACGATGGATCGATAACTCGGTCCAGCTCGGCGCCCCCGTCATGCGGGTTTTCGCCGGCGGCAAGCCCGGCGACGCCCCGCGCGACACCGCCTTCGGCTGGGTCGTCGAGTGCCTCAAGGTCTGCTGCGACTACGCCGCCCCGCGCGGCGTCTTCCTCGCCCTCGAGAACCACGGCCACCTCACGGAGACCGCCGACGACATTCTCAGGATCATCGAGAAGGTCAATCACGAGTGGCTGGGCGTAAACCTTGACACGGGGAACTTCCAGCAGAAAGACCCCTACAACGCCATTGCAAAGGTCGCGCCGAAGGCCCTCACCTCGCACGTGAAGGTTCAGCTTCTCGGCCCCGACGGCAAGGCGAAAGAGGACGCCGACTACGCTCGCATCATCCGCATCCTCCGCGACGCCCACTACCGCGGTTACATCGCTCTGGAGTACGAGGGCAAGGAAGACCCGAAGACCGGCGTACCGAAACAGTTGAAGAAGATCCGCGAGGCCATCGACGCCGCCGCGGCCAAGCCCACGGCCTGATCCGGCACCGCCGGCGTGATCCGCCCGCACCGCCCAGACGTCCGAAGAATCGCGGCTGCTGCATCACCCCGGCCGGCTCGTCGGCAGCGACGCCGGCCGGCTCGCTGGCAGCGTCCATGTCCACCCCGATGCGCCTCTCGACGCCGGAGCAGCCGGCGAAGCAGGCTGTGTCGCCGTAGCCGGTTTCGTCTCTGCCGCACTCTCGACCGGCGGCGGCGCGGGCGCGGGTGCGGCGGTCGGTTCGGCCGGCGCTGAGACGGGCGGCAGATTGGAGACAGGTGGCGGCGGCGCCGACACCGGCTCCTCTCGCTTCTCCGCGAGCGGTGCTGCCGGAACCTGCCCGGGCGGCGGGACGATCCGCCCGATGTGATCCGTCAGTCGCTCCTTCGCGGCCAGGTACACGGCAAGGTCGTCCTTGTCCACACCCTCCATCGACGCCGCCCGCCG
>Ga0272448_1008907_pt1 | contig 10341 bp, 8 predicted proteins | sample YNPCB0191_FD_202220 | JGI IMG/M metagenome (GOLD analysis project Ga0272448, IMG submission 202220) | Hot spring sediment microbial communities from Yellowstone National Park, WY, United States - YNP-CB-019-1 | ecosystem: Environmental > Aquatic > Thermal springs > Hot (42-90C) > Sediment... | reverse complement strand
GAGCATCCCTTCGTAGTCGCGAGTCGGTCTGCCTATGGACCCGGCGAACAGCGTGTCTCCCACGAAGCAAATTGCGTCCACCAGGTAGCACACAGACCCCGCAGTGTGACCCGGTATGATAAGCGGGGTGATATTCAACTGCCCAAGCGCGATCTTCGAGCCGTCTTCTGCGGCCCGCCAGGCAGCCTTCACGCCGCGCATAACAGATTCTCGCTCCACTTCGGAACACATCACGGTCACGCCCGGATGTGCGCCGGTCAGTTGGTGCAGCCCGCCGATGTGATCGGCGTGACCGTGCGTGATCAAGATCGTCGACAACTCAAGCTCGTTAGCCGACAAGTATTGCTCGATCACATCGACGGCTCCGCCCGGATCTACTACCGCGCCGCGCGCGGACTTAGCGCATCCGATGACGTAGGCATTTTCCACATACGTTCCAAGGAGCGCGTGCGCCCTCCTAATTACTACGGAACTGGATACCTCGCGTCCGGATTTCGGCAGCCACGATGAGTGAGCAATATCTACGAGCTTGCGCGCGTCCAGTCCGAGCGAATCGGCAAGGCGCCGGATTGCCTCCTCCTGCGGCGTCAGCCGGTACGACTCGATCGCGTCGATCTCGCGCTCAGACAGCCCGGCCGCTGCAGCCAACTGCCGCGCGCTCATGTTTCTTCCCGCGCGCGCCTTCGCGACAATGTCACCGAACTCGTCCTCAAGCGGCATGTCACGATTATACCTCGAAAACAGCCTGCCTGATTCAGTGAAGGAAGGCATTACTTCTGCCCAGAACCAGACGATAGGACAAGGTTGCTTCGGATGCTTTTCTATCCGAACCGTCTCTTTGCTTCCCGGAAACGCCTGCTTGGGGGTTGGAATGGTAGTTTCATTTGCGCGCAATGGCGCCGATATGATTGACGGAGCACTGGTCAAGTTCGAGACCGACGCCGACTTCAGCGCGTTCGAGATGGACGGAGCCGTCTGGGACGCAGATCGCGGGTGCATTTCGAACAAACGCGGCGAGACGGCTGTGATAGTGAGCCCGGAAGTGAAGGTGGAGAGCGGTTTTGACCACGTCTTGCCGTCTTGGAACGCGACCACGCCCGCGGGCAGCTATCTGGTGATCTATGTTCAGGCTCGCGCTGGCGGCGAGTGGACGAAATGGTACAACCTCGGTATCTGGAACACCGGCGGCTGCCCGCAGCATCGAACCAGCGTCAAAGGCCAGCAGGACGAGCACGGCGATGTGGACACGGACGTGCTCAAGCTCAACAAGCTCGCCGACGCCTTCAGGATCAAGGTCGAAATGTGTTCGTCCGACGGTGATTCCTATCCTCGCCTGCGGTTCCTTTCGGCAAACGTGATCGATTCGTCACTGGAGGCGGTTGACCTGCCTCCCGTAAAGACGGTGTGGGGCAGAGAGCTGGACGTGCCGGCGTTTGCACAGATATCGGTCGAGGGCGGCGGTGGTTGGTGCAGCGCTACATCGGTCACGATGCTGCTCAACTATTGGGCGCAAAAGCTGGCCAGACCTGAACTCGCTGTCGGCATCACGGACACTGCGAAAGCCTGTCACGATGAGGCGTGGGGCGGTACCGGCAACTGGCCGTTCAACACCGCTTGTGCTGGCGAACACAACGGCATTCGGGCCTACGTCACGCGGTTCGTAAGCGTGTCTCAGATCGAGCGATGGATCGAAAAAGAAGTGCCGGTAATCGTAAGCGTCAAGTCCAGTAGGATGCGGCGTGACGAGTCGGACGGCGATCCCGGTCATCTGATGGTCGTTCGGGGCTTCACAATTGACGGCGATCCGATATTCAACGATCCCTGGCCGCGCAACGGAAAGGCCGATGACCCACCGAGGCACTATCCGATCGAAGATTTGCGCAAGGTTTTCAAGCGCGAGGACCTCGAGTATGGTTGGCTCGGCAGGAATGGGTCTTGGGGGACGGTTTATCTGATCTATCCGGAGGGTATGTAACGGATGGGCTTGTTGCCCAGACAGGAGGAGATTGTAGTGAAACTCAAAGGCACACAGACTGAAAAGAACATCGTTACCGCATTTGCGGGCGAGTCGCAGGCTCGCAACAGGTATACTTTCTTCGCCAGCCAGGCGAAAAAAGAGGGCTATGAGCAGATTGCTGCGATATTCGAGGAGACCGCGAACCAGGAAAAGGAACACGCGAAGCGGCTGTTCAAGTTTCTGGAGGGCGGGGATGTTGAGATCACGGCTTCGTTTCCCGCCGGCGTGATCGGCGCTACGCTGGAGAACCTGAAGGCGGCTGCAGCAGGCGAAAACCACGAGCACACGTCGATGTATCCCGAATTTGCAAAAGTCGCTCGCGACGAGGGACTGACCGGTATTGCTGCGGTGTTTCAGTCCATCGCTGTTGCCGAGATGCAGCATGAAGCCCGCTACCTCGCGCTGGCTGCCAACATCGAGGCGGGCCGCGTTTTCCAGAGGGAAACGGAAGTGACGTGGCGGTGCCGGAACTGCGGTTACCTGCACAAGGGCAAATCGGCTCCCGGTGCATGTCCGGCATGCGCGCACCCTCAGGCGTACTTCGAGATACTCGGCGAGAACTGGTGATTACCCAGCTCTTCAAACCGATAGCCCTGAGCAGCCCGCGAAGCGGACTTATCGAAGTGCGGGCTGGGTATCATGCAAGGCAGGCGTATCGAAGGGCGGGCTGAGGTAGACGAATGCGCGCAGTAGAATTGAAAAAGGGAATCTATTGGGTCGGTGCGATCGATTGGGGAGTACGCGACTTTCACGGCTACTCGACCCCGATGGGCAGCACGTATAACGCTTACTTGCTCGTCGACGATAAAGTCGTCTTGTTCGACACGGTCAAAAAAGGCTTCGCGACCGACCTGCTGAGACATATAAGCCAGCTCGTCGAACCGACAGAGATCGATTATATCGTCGTGAACCATGTCGAGATGGATCACACCGGCTCGCTGCCGGAAGTCGTCGAAGCGGTGCGTCCCGAGAAGATCATTTGCTCGTCGATGGGGCACAAAGCCCTTAAAGCGCACTTCCACCGCGAAGACTGGCCGTACGAAGTCGTTTCCACGGGCCAGGCGGTCAGCACAGGTTCGAGGTCGATCCAGTTCATCGAGACCCGTATGATCCACTGGCCCGACAGCATGTTTTCCTACATCCCGGAGGAGTCGCTGCTGATCTCTCAGGACGGCTTCGGCCAGCATTGGGCGACCAGCGAACGCTTCGACGACGAGGTGGACGAAAGCGAGCTGATGCGGCAGTCCGCCAAGTACTACGCCAACATCCTTCTGCCCTATTCGATGCTCGTGCGGAAGCTGTTGGGTCAGGTGCGGGAGATGGGTCTGCGGATCGATATGATTGCGCCGGACCACGGTCTGATATGGCGTTCGAAGCCGGACAGAATCATTGAGGCGTGGGATCGGTGGAGCCAGCAGGTTTCAACCGAAAAGGCCGTTGTCGTTTACGACACGATGTGGCGCTCGACCGAGCTAATGGCTCGCGCCATCGCCGAAGGTATCGAAAGCGAGGGAGTAGTTGTCAAGGTAATGGGCCTGGAGGGCTGGCATCGCAGCGACGTGATGACGGAAATCCTCGACGCGCGGGCTGTGGTGCTCGGTTCGGCGACGCTCAACAACGGCATGATGCCGCGAATGGCCGATATGCTTGCGTATATGAAGGGACTTCGGCCGGCCGGCAAGATAGGCGCGGCGTTCGGCAGTTATGGCTGGGGCGGAGAGGCGCCGCGACTGCTCGATGCGTTCATCGCCGAAATGAAGTTCGAGATTGCCGGCGAGTGCCTCCGTGTCAACTATGTGCCGGGGCCGGACGATCTGGCGAAGTGCGTCCAACTGGGCGCCAGGGTGGGGGCGATGGTGAAGTCACGGTCCGCCGGCCCCGAGCAGCCTATACCATAGCGCCTGAGCAGCAATACTACGCGCGGCCGCCGAGCAATCAAGCCTCATAGACCCTGAGTAGGCCCGCAGGGCCGCATCGAAGGGTCCGCAGGTCGGCGCCGGTGCGTCCATTTTGGCCCGACCTGGCATTTTGGCACGAAAATGGCAGCAACAGCGGGCGGGGTAATGAGTAGGCAGGAGGACAACTCGTGCTCAGCACATTGTGCCGCCTGTTGATGTGCGCCGTCTGCGTCTTGTGTGCCGCGAACGCCGGGCACGCCGTGCGCGTCACGCCTACCCGGGTATGCATAACCCCATCCGCCCCATTCCAAATCGCCAATCGCCTACGTAATCCCGTCGTCTGGCAGGGTTTCGGAACGTGGTTAATGATGACCGAGGACCTGACCGCCGGCCGCGTCTGCTATTTCCTCGACTACATCGACAAATCCAGGATCAACCTCAAGCCTGCCCAGGCAGGCAACTGGGTCCCGCTCGGATCGGCGATCAAGTGGCTGATGTATGTGGACTACGTGCAGGGCATGAGCAGGCTGATGGCGCACGACGTCGACTGGCACGCCGACCACATTGCCGTTTTCAGCACTCGGCCACAAGTCGGCTGCGGCTTTGCAGGCACCGACTGCTACTACGGCCAATATCGCGCCGCGCGGGTAGGAGACCATTATCCCGTAGACATCTACAAAATCAGCATGAAGAACGGCAGCTACGGCCCGGTGTGCGTTAGCGACTCGGAAAAGTCCGACTTCGCGCACGACGGCACGCTGATGGTCTACCGCGCCCACTACGGCCCCGGCGATGATCGCATCTGTGGGCTGTACTTTGCCGGCGGCAGCGAGTTCGTGATCGCCCGCGCGAACGCGATTCACCCGACTGTCTGCGGCAATCTGGTGGCGTGGGCCGAGGCAAGTGGGGCAGGCTACCGCATAGTGGGTAAAGACCTCCTTACCGGCGAAACACGCATCGTCGCGTATACAAAGGCGAACCCGCCCTGCCCCGAGGTTGGCCGCGGCGCGATCTTCTGGGAAGATACCCGAGACTACAGCACGACCGGTCTGGATATCTACGGCTACGACTGGGCCGCCCGCAAGGAGTTCGTAGTGACTAAAGCGACCGGCAACCAGGTTCGCCTGCGCGTCTGCGACAATTTGGTCACCTACATCACCGGCAGTCCCGGCTACCAAATCCTCTGGGCAGTGACCTTCTAGGCGATTTCAACCACGGCACATGTGTTGAGTCAAGCTTTCTCGCCGGCCGAAATCCCGAGATATGTACGGGAGCATATACGGAGTGCGGTCGGCCTGCCGCCGCTTTGTATATCGACTACGAGCAGTGTGCGCCTGTTTGGTGGACAAAGCGAAGGCAAGCCTTCCCACTCCAATAATACCGTAACTACTTGTTTCCCTCGGCCAGGCCGCTCGATGTAAGGTATTCGTAGCTCTTGCGCACGGCCTCCATCATATCGGTCTCGCACGCGTCCAGCTCGACTATCAGCCATTCGAGCACGTTCGGGTCCGCAGCGTTGATGATTGCCGGAAAATCGAGCTTGCCGGAACCGACCGCCGTATGAACATGTTTGCCCTCTTCGAGCATGCCGTCCTTGATGTGCAGCAGGGGCAGTCGAGACTTGTACTTACTCACGATCTGCACCGGATCGGCCTTGCCGAACGCGCACCAGTAGACGTCGAGCTCGCTGAAGATGTCCGGGGCCTCCGCCAGCAAGATGTCGTACACATACTTGCCGTCTAGCTTGCCGAACTCCCACCAATGGTTGTGGATGCCGAATGTCATGCCGTGCTGCTTGACCAGTTCGGCGGCTTGGCTGAACTTGGCCGCTGCCGCCTTCACGTCATCGACGGTCTTGAACGCGTCCGGCCCGAATCCGCTGACGACCTTGGTGTTGCCCAGCGCGGCTTCCGTCTCGACGATCTGGCCTACGGACTCCGGCGTCGGCAGCGCCGTATGGCTGCTGGAGACCTTCATACCAAGGTCGGACACCAGCTTTGCAATTTCCTTGGGATCGTGGCCGTGCAGGCCGGCGAATTCGACGCCCTTGTAGCCGATGTCGGCGATTGCCTTTAGCGTGCCGGGAAAGTCCTTGGCCGCCGCCTCGCGAACCGTGTATAGCTGAATGGATATGGGTTTCACAGCAGACTCCTCGCTTGTAAGGTTAGTTAGAATGTTGGAACGCTTGGACGTTCCAGCAGTCCCCAGTAACCTTCTCACCTTGCTACGTTTGAACCTTCAAACTCAGATGGCGGATTGTGGCTCTTGAGGCAGGTATTTGAGGAACCAATCGCGCGCAAGCTCGGCAACCTTTTCGAGCGCGCCCGGTTCTTCGAACAGGTGTGTTGCGCCGGGAATAATGACGAGCTCCGCGATGCCTCCAAGGGCAGCTCGTGCTTCTTGGTTGAGCTGCACGACGGGGTAGTCGTCGCCGCCGACGATGAGTAGGGTGGGGATGGTAATGCCCGGCAGGTATCGCAGCGCGAGATCGGGTCGTCCTCCACGGGAGACCACAGCCCGTACGCTGCGACCGCCTTCCGCCACGGCCCTCAATGCTGCTGCAGCCCCCGTGCTCGCCCCGAAATAGCCGATTGGCAGCTTGGCGGTGTCGGTGTTCGAACTAAGCCAGTCCGTCGCACTGAGCAGACGCTGGGCGAGCAGCCCGATGTCGAAGACCTTCCGCCTGTCCTCGGACTCCACGGGATCGAGTAGATCTACAAGCAGGGTTCCAAGTCCGCCCCGGCGCAGTTCGCGCGCGACGAACTGATTGCGAGGGCTGAAGCGTCCGCTGCCGCTGCCGTGGGCGAACAGAACTACACCGCAGGCGTTCTCCGGCACGGCGAGCATTCCTTCGATGCGCACGGGCCCCGACTCGATAGATACCGTTCGATCAACCGCAAGTTCCATCTCGCCTCAAGCTATACCCAGCACGAGAGTTTGCTACACCGTTCGGCCTATGACGATCTGATTCTCGGGTGTAGGCCGCTGTGGTGATCCTGCCGGCGTAGGTTAGGGCTTTGCCTCGGACTTCGCCGGCGGCTTGGCCTCTCTTGCTTGGGCGGCGGCATTGGCCAGGGTGGCGCACGGAACGACCGCGAGACAGGTATCGCTGTCCTCGGAGCGCGAACTCGTCGTCGCGTACCGCAGCACGAGAACTCCAACGCATTTGCCGTCAAGGGTGAATGCCGGTATCCCAAGTTCCTCGTGCAGGTTGTTCAGCACATACAGCGTTCGAGGCTTGGTCAGCACGGATTCAATCCTGTCCAATCTGGCCGCCGGCGCGCGGTTTGCGGCCTGGCCAAGCCTGGTCAGAACCACGACCTGATCGAGAACCTGGGGTGTTGATGCATTAGTAAGATCGATCGCCGGCAGCGGCTTTTGCGGTTTGGTTTTCGGCCGAATAAATGCGAGGTCGAGGTCCTTGTCGCGCAGAACGACATCCGCGGGGACTTCGGTGCCGTCGGCCGTCTTAATGCGCACGTCCTTCATTTCCACCGAGAAGCTGTAGCCGCTGGTTCTGTCCGAATCGTCCATATAGGAATCCGGCGATATCTCCGTCAGCGACGTTACTGCCAGCCCCGACGGATCGATAACGGTGGCGGTCGTCGTGTGCCTTTGTTCCTGGCTGTCGGTCTTGCCCTCGTAGCTCTCCTTGATGTTGACCACTACCTGTACCGTGACAACCGTGTCCTTGTAGGCGTCCACTACCTTTCGGGCCTCTACTTCAACCTGCGCCAGACCCGGCGCGCCAAGCAGCAGCATCGCACATACAACGGCGGATATTATCTTGATCATTCCGGCTCCCCCTACGCGGACTCCACAAAATGCAAAATCCTACTGTCCCGCTTCGGACCAATCAGGCTGCACCTCGAGAAACACCGTGTGTGTTCCTCTCAGCACTTTGAAAACAACCGACTTGGGCTTGCGGTTGGCCAAGTCGGCCAACACGGTCTTGAGATCGTCAAGGCCGGCGACCTTATTGCCGCCTACCGAGGTTATCACATCCCCCACCTTGAGGTCTGCGAGTGCCGTCCAACTCCCCTCAGCGACCGACTCGACATACGCACCCGCAGCGTTCTTTGTGACGCGGCCCTCCGACCTGTCAGAGAACGCGATGTCCCGCGCGGTGAATTCGAAGTTGGCATCTTCGTACACGACATAATCGCGCGCCGGCTTAGGTGAGGCTTCCAGCTTCACGTCAACTTCCATAAGCTTGCCGTCTCTGATAATGCTCAGGGTCGCCTCCGCGCCGACGTCATACTGCCGGATCATGCTCGGCAGCACCTCCTCGTCCTCGACCTGCTCTGCAGGGATGTCCTCGCCGTCAAGCTTGACGATCAGATCACCCACCCTCAGGCCGGCTTTGTCCGCCGTACTGCCGGCATAGACCCGTGTAATGCGCACGCCGGTCCTGCCCGCGACGCCGAGCGCTTCGGCAAGATCGCTCGTCAAGACCTGCGATTCGACGGGAAGCCAGGCCTTGCTTATCTCGCTGCCGGGGTTAGTCGACTCGGCGCGCCCGACTCTTATCACCGTCGCGTAACGCTTCTCGCCCCTGTCGAACTCGACGACAACCGGAACCGGGCTGGTCGCGTTCTCCGTGAGCTTGCGTGTGACGGCCCTGAACTCGGCGACGTTCCTTACAATTTCGCCGCCCACGCGCGTGATTACGTCATTCTCGTAAAGCGGCGGTTTGGCCGTCGCCGACGGTCCGCTCGGAAGCACGCCGGTGACGATTACCCCGTCCCGTGTCGCGAGTCGCATGCGATCCTGAAGCTGGAATGTGATGTTGGTCGCACAGATCCCCCAAGACTTGAACTCATACTGCCTGTCGGCGGCCTTCACTCGTTCGCCGGGGGTGATGGTGAGCAGTAGCGCCTTCCCGTCGCGAAGCACTTCGGCCTTGATCGGTTTGCCGATAGGAAGCTGCGCGGCGAACTGATTGAATAGGGGCACTTGTTCTTTGAATCGTGCCAGGACTTCGTTTCCGTTGAGGCTCAGCAGCACGTCGCCCGGCCTAAAGCCCGCCCGCTGGGCTGGCGAGTCATCCAGCACGGCGCTGACGAGTATCCCCCGCTTGAGATCCGACGACCTCAACAGCGGCTGGACCTCGATTCCGAGCCACGAGCGAGTGACCTTGCCGTGCTTGATCAGGGAATCCACGACCGACCTGGCCAGATTGCTCGGTATCGCGCCGGAAAGCCCTATGCTGATCTCGTTGATGCCTACGATTCTGCCGCGCGTGTCAACGAGCGGCCCGCCGGAGTTGCCCGGTCTGATGAGTGCGTCGTGACCGATCCAGCGCACGATGGAGCCTACGTCCTCGCCTTCGAGCTCCAGTCCCCGGTCAGCAAACATCGGCGGCATGACCATTTCCGTGTTGCTGACGATGCCGCTGGTGACTGATTGACTGAGCGCGAACGGACACCCCATCGCGAACACGCGGTCCCCCACCTGCAGCTTCGAGGAATCGCCGAACGATGCATAGGGAAACGGCTTATTGTCGGGCGCAATCAGCTTGATTACTGCAATGTCCGAAAGCGGATCAGTGCCGACGAGCTTTGCGTCCACAATGCGCTTGTCAGCAAGCGTGCAAAGCAGTTTTCGAGCGTTGCCAGCGACGTGGTGGTTCGTGACGGCGTAGCCCTCCGGCGAGATGATGACGCCGCTGCCTGCGGACTCGGTCTTGATCTCGCGGCCTTGCATGTAGTCTGCCGATACCACGATGATCCGAATCAGTGCAGGACGCACGGCATTTACCGCCGCGGTCATCTCCTGTTTGAGCCCGTCGCCGTTCGATGCGGCACGAGCATTCCCCGCCAACGCGAGCAAGAGCAAAACAAGAACTGTCCTCTGTGACATCGCTCTTCCTTGGGAGATCAAAGTCCGGCCAACATCGACGAAAGCAAATATGGATTCGTCGGGCCGCTGGCGTACTCCTTTACATGCGGCGACAAAAAAACCGCCCGAACGTTGCAGGCGGTCTTTGCGTTTGTTATGGTAGCGGAGGTCGGGATCGAACCGACGACGCCCCGGGTATGAGCCGGGTCCTCTAACCAGCTGAGGTACTCCGCCGCGCCAACCATATTCTACCAGTCCGAGGCACGATTCGTCAAATGTAACTGCTCGGTCCATGCCGTCTCAGTTGACGATTGCAGCTTGCCGCGGGCCGCCATTACGCGGTCGAAGACCCAGGATTTGCTGTCTCCTACGCTCAAAAGCAGACTGCTCGCGTTCGTTCGGAATGACGTGCGCACGCAGCTATTATCCTTTCCGCGTTCTCACGTACTGGCTTGACACGGGATTTGACGAGCACTTACCATGCCATCAGGCGGATATCGCGCTTCGCAGGCGGGAGTTAGGAGACGGTTATGCAGAAAGTGATCGTTTTCGCGGCGTTGGCGGCTGCTCTTGCATCGGCGTGTG
>Ga0272448_1008904_pt1 | contig 10343 bp, 6 predicted proteins | sample YNPCB0191_FD_202220 | JGI IMG/M metagenome (GOLD analysis project Ga0272448, IMG submission 202220) | Hot spring sediment microbial communities from Yellowstone National Park, WY, United States - YNP-CB-019-1 | ecosystem: Environmental > Aquatic > Thermal springs > Hot (42-90C) > Sediment... | reverse complement strand
AGCTGCGTGCTACCATCATTACCTACCAAGGTGCACCAGCCGTGTTGGATAACATCATAGATATAACTGAGCGCAAGGCTGCTGAAGAGGCCCTGCGAGAAAGTGAAACGAAATACCGCAATCTTGTTGAGGCTACCGTCACTGGTTATCTTATAGTAGATACACAGGGAAGAGTAATCGACGCCAACGCTGAGTACGTTAGACTTACCGGCCGCAACAGCCTCGAGGAAATTAAAGGGCACAGCGTGCTGGAATGGACTGCAGATTATGACGTTGAGCGCAATGCTGAAGAAGTGCGAAAATGTGCAGAAACCGGCATGGTGTGCAACCTCGAGATCGACTACATCACACCAGATAGACGGATTATTCCCATCGAGATCAATGCCAGAGTAGTTGAAACACGACAGGGTCGCGTAATACTCACACTGTGCAAAGACATAACCGAACGACGAAAGGCCGAAAGCGCATTAAAAGAGAGCGAAGAACGCTTCCGTCTGATCGCAGAGACTGCATCGGATGCAATAATCACCATCGATAAAGAAAGCACGATATTATATGCCAATCCTGCAGCGGAGCATATATTCGGCTACACAGCTAGCGAGATGCTGGGCCAGAAGCTCACAATGCTCATGCCAGAGCCTTTTAGAGAGCGCCATCTGGCCGGGCTAAGACGCTATCTTGAAACAGGCAAGAAAACCAGAGAGTGGCGCTCGATAGAGTATCCGGGTTTACACAAGTCCGGTAGAGAAATTCCTCTCGAGATTTCTTATAGTGAGTTCATAAGAGCCGGAGAACACATCTTTATGGGCATCCTGCGCGATATCACCGATCGCAAGCGAGCACAGGATGACCTTCGTGAAAGTGAAGAGCGCTACAGAATGCTTTTCGAACACAGCCCCGACATCGTAATTGCGCTCAAAAACAACGTTATAGTGGCTGCTAATCCGGCTGTTACACGAATTCTTGGCTACGAGATCGACGAGGTAATCGGATTGACGCCATGGGATATCAGTCCCGAATTTCAGCCGGACGGTCTCTCATCCAAGGAAAAAGCACTTCGTATTCTGGAATACTTGCGTGACGGTGTTCCGCAAGCATTCGAATGGGTCCACAAGCGCAAGGACGGCACGTTGGTTGATTGCGACGTCAGTTTGACCAACTACACCGTTCACGGCGAGACATACGTTCAGGCCATTGTCAGAGACATTACTGAGCGTAAGCGAGCGGAAGAGCATCGTCGCGCGCTGGAAAGACAGCTTGAGGAGCAGAAACGCCAGTTCTATCGCGATACTATTCTAAGCGTAACGGGCGGAAAACTTAACATCTGTGAGGCTCCGCAAATACGTCCTTATATTTCTAAAGCCGAGCTAAAGATCCACGTGAGGGGGGCGCACGAATTGGCTCAGGTGCGTCGCGAAGTTGAGACATTCTGCCACGAACGAGGCTTGGAAGGCGACAGGCTAGACTCCTTTATGATTGGAGTGGGAGAGGCTCTTACTAACGCCGTCAAGCACGCTTCCGGCGGACGAGTTTACGCGGGAGTTAAGAACGGCTCAGTCTGGGTTGGTGTATCGGACAGAGGACCAGGCATAGGCTCTTTGATTCTTCCTCGTGCCGTTCTACTTCGCGGCTTCTCTACCAAACCGTCGCTCGGCCTCGGATATACTATCATGCTCGAAGTCGCCGACGAGGTCCTCTTGAAAACGGGAGACCGCGGCACAACGGTCATACTTGTCAAGCAGATCAAGAAGCTGGATATCCGCTTGGCGCCCGAAATGCTTCCTGATACTTGGGAGAACATACCTGAGCCCCGCGAATCTGCCTGATTGCTCACTTTAACCGGCGCAACTGACTGACATTTCACGGGAAAATGCGCGACAAAAACATTCCAGCAATGAGATTCTGACGCGATATAACAGAGCATTATTCGGCTATAATTCTTAACTTAGCAATGGTTTGACCACGTTCTGCGGTTCGCCCTTAAGAAAACTTTCGATATTATCAACGGTTGTGTCGATTATCCGTTGCTCAGCTTCCGCGCTATAGAAAGCCATATGCGGCGTGATAATCACGTTCTGCCGGTGCAAGAGAGCGTAGCTGCGAACGATGGCGCGCAGTTTTTCAACTGGAAGGGTGTCCGACAGAAGCTGAGCTTCCTCCTTGATAGACTCTTCACCTTCGAGTACGTCTAAGCCAACGCCAGAAAGTATGCCCACGTCAAGAGCTACTACAAGAGCTTCAGTCTGTACTATCGCTCCCCGGGCGGTATTAATTAAGATCGCGCCGCGCTTAATCTGATGGATCGTGTCCATATTGATGAGATGATATGTTTCCGGAGTCAGAGGGACGTGCAACGTAATCACGTCGCTTTCACCTAATACCCGTTCCAGTGGCGCATATTCGAAGCCTAATACTTCCGCTATGATAGGCTGGGGAAACTTGTCGAACGCCAAGACCTTCATTCCGAAGCCACGACCGATTCTAATACTATGAAGTCCTATTGCGCCGGCACCCACAACCCCAAGTGTCTTGTCCTTGAGATCAAATCCGCGAAGTCCCTCCAGACTGAAATCCAGTTGGTTAGTGCGAGTAATCGCCGCTTTCAGCTTGCGCGATAAGGCAAGAATAAGTGCAAACGCATGCTCGGCTACTGTGTTTTCGCCATATCTCGGCACATTGCACACGATGATGCCGCGCCTTGCGCATTCCTCTACGTCGATATGGTCGTAACCAGTGGACCGGGTCGCTATCAGCCTTAATTTTCCCAGCTTGTCTAACACGGCTTTGTTTACGCGAGAATATATAAACACGGACACAATTTCGGCGTCGGAAGCTTCGTCCACATTCGACTCATCGAGAGGCGATTTTATGAGTTTTAGCCGATGCGGTTCTACTCCTCTTGATGCCAAGAAATCACGTACCCAATCTTCCACCTCGAAGAATACTATCTGAGTCTCAGGCATAAGATCCCTCCCTAATTTTCGACGTGACGATTCTACCACAAATCGGCATTTCCGACCCACAGTACATTTATAGCGAGACCGACAAAAAGCACGGAACAACCTCATTGGGCGGCATTATCTTATTAGGTCCGTATCGGACTTTGTTCGGGAGGTATATTTTGAGAAGATCACTTGCTTTCGCATGGACATTAGCCCTTGCAATTTTTGTAGCATCAGAAGCACACGCCGAGGGAATAAAGCTGGCCTACAAGTTTCGTGCTGGTGAAATAGAAAATTATAAGCTCTCGATGCGGATCAGTATAGACATGGCAGGGTTTTCCCAGATGCAATCGCCACTACCAATGACGATGAACATAGCAATGGCAATGCGGCAGAAGACGCTGGGCGTATACCCCGACGGCTCGGCCAAAGTATACATCACTTGCAACGAGATGAAGGTCAACGTTCCAGGAAAAATGGCGCTTCCAAAGCAACAGTTCAAGAGTCCTCCAATCACAATGGTAATGGCACCGGACGGCAGCGTGCGAAAGATAGAAGGCTTGGAGAAGACTCTCGCGTTCAGCGGCGCTAAAGGAGCGGATCTTAGTGCGTTGCAGATAAAGGAACTAATGAACTTTATTGGGCAAGCGGCAGTGTTTCCCCCATCGCCTTTGGAAATCGGACAATCCTGGGAAAACAGCATACCTTTGCCTTTTGGGGAATCGCATATCAAGATCTTATCTACACTTGCTTCAGCCAATTGCGCGGTCGGCAAGACTAACGCGGTTAAGATCGAGCAAACATTCGACGGAAGCCTGGACTTTAGCGAGATACTTAAGTCAATCACAGATATGATACCCGCTAACGATCAGGGAAGGGATGTTATTTCAGGAATGACCGGTGGGATGGAAATGTTCGGGACGATGGTTCATTATTTTGCTCCTAGTATAGGAAAGATTGTTAAAGGTCGCGGAGAACTGGTGGCGAATTTGTTGATCTCGATGCCACCTCAGCTCGTGAAGATGGGCGGTCCGCCAAGAATCGATATGACGATGAACATGGTCTATGACCTTACAAGGCTTTAAGAGCGATCTCTGAAGCTTGCAACTATCCGGTCGCTTCTCGTCGATGCTGAATGATTGATGCGAGTTCGGCTCCAAGTATTATGATAATTGCCGAATAGTTGATCCAAACCAGCAAAAGGATCACTGCACCCAGCGATCCGTATACCTGATTATAGCGCGCGAAGTTGACTACGTAGAATGCAAATACCTGAAGGGCAATCTCCCAGAGTATTCCGGCAAACACCCCGCCGATGATCGCCACTTTCCAGTCTACATACGTAAACGGCAGAATCTTGTAGATAAGCGTGAAAGTGGCTGCTATCGCCAAAAAAGGAAGGAGGTAAGAATTAAACGTCATCAATTCCGACCAGCCGGGAATGACGTGGGCTCCGCGAGTTGTAACATAGTTAGCAACAGTTGTTAAGCCGGTCGCTATCAACATCAGAATGCTTGTTGCTGCGAATAGGACAAACCCGACTGCTCGCGATCTTAGAAAGCTCCGCCTTTCACGAACACCCCAAGCTAGGTTCATTGCTTGTTCAAGCATTACCATTACCGTAGTACCTGACCAGAGCAACAACACCATGCCGATGCCGGCTGCTATGTTCTTGCCACGCACTACCTGAGTTATCAGTTCTCTGGCTTGGTCGCCGACGGTGTACAACTTGGTTACCGACAAAACCAACTTCTCGGCCTCTTCAGGTGAGCCGAGCATCATTCCTAAAATGCCTGTCGCAGTAAGTAGAAGCGGAAAGATCGACAGAAAAGCAAAGAAACTCACTGCACCTGCAATAAGTCTGCCGTTATCTTCCACGAACTTCTTCCGCGTCTCTTTGGCTATATCCAACCAAGACATTCCTCGTTCAATAAGGCGCAAAATCTGATCCCCTCCCTGACGGTTATTAATTTTCGACTCCTTCTTACCCCTTGAAGACAACGGGGAACGCGAGTTTGAGCATGAATCCAGACATAATCGGCGTGGCACCTCGTACAATAATTTCAGCTATTTGTCCACATTGCTCTGCTGAATCCAAAATGGTACAATTAGTGTTAGTGTGACGATATTGGTAACGCAAACAAGTATAGGGTGTCATTGTTCGATCGGCAAATGGCTCTTGAAAAAGGCAGAGGGTGAAGCGGAAAAGGCTAGCAGAGTATTTCAAACTGAGTACAGGAATATACGAGCCTGGGACCAGGATGGCAGAACGCAGGTGATCGATGACGGAGATCAGGAGCATACTCGCCACCGATTGTGGCAGCACGACAACTAAAGCTATTCTTATCGAAAAGCATGGCGGAGAGTATCGATTGGTTGTGCGCGGCGAGGCACCAACAACTGTTGAAGCTCCGTTCGACGATGTTACTGTTGGGGTCGTGAACGCGATTCGAGAGGTGGAGGAACTTGCCCGTAAGCCGATACTCGATGCGGATAATCGCATAATAACGCCTTTACGCGCCGATGGAGCTGGCGTAGATATCTACCTTTCGACCTCCAGCGCAGGCGGCGGGCTACAAATGACAGTAGCGGGCGTAGTCAAGGCTATGAGCGCCGAGAGTGCTGAACGCGCCGCACTTGGCGCAGGGGCGATCATAATCGACGTGATCGCTGTAGATGACGGCCGCAAGGACTATGAGAAAGTCAAACGCATTCGTGAGTTAAGGCCGGACATGATTCTTCTCTCAGGAGGCACGGACGGAGGTACGGTCAAGCATTTGGTGGAACTTGCCGAAATGCTCGTTTCGGCAGATCCTAAGCCTAGGCTTGGTATCGGGGTGAAACTACCTGTGATCTACGCCGGTAACAAGGATGCGCGTGAGCCTGTGAGCGAGATTCTCGACGGAAGAGTAGATTTGCGAATAGTTGATAATCTTCGACCGTCGCTCGATCGAGAGAATCTTGATCCTGCCCGCGAGGCTATTCACGAACTCTTCCTCCAGCATGTTATGCAACAAGCCCCCGGATACGGTAAGCTCAGTACATGGGTGAGTTCTGGGATTATGTCCACGCCCAACGCGGTAGGCAAGATCATTCGGACGGTCGCAGAGCAGTTCGATATCAATGTCTTGGCCGCAGACATCGGCGGGGCCACAACCGACGTATTCTCCGTGTTCAACGGAGTCTACAACCGCACCGTTAGCGCCAATTTGGGCATGAGCTATTCTATAGGAAACGTACTTGCAGAAGCGGGTGTCCAGGGCATCAGCAGGTGGGCGCCTTTTGAGGTAAACGAAGCCGACTTGCGTAACAGCCTGCGTAACAAGATGATCCGCCCGACCACAATACCGCAGATAATGCGAGACCTGAGGATCGAACAAGCAGTGGCTCGCGAGGCTTTGCGTCTCGCGTTTGAGCACCACAAAACGCTGGCACGATCCCTCAAAGGGGTGCAGACGGTTCGTACCATAGGCGAGATAATGGATCAACAGGCCACAGGCCGAACGCTGGTAAATATGATGGATCTTCACATGATCATAGGCAGCGGAGGGGTCCTGAGCCATGCTCCTCGTCGGATCGAGTCGGCATATATGATGTTGGACGCTTATCAGCCGGAAGGAATCACAATGCTTGCGGTTGATTCTATATTCATGATGCCGCAGCTTGGCGTGCTTGCGGCAGTGCACCCAGAAGCCGCAGCGCAGGTTTTCGAGCGCGACTGTCTTATAAAGCTTGGCAGCGTTATAGCGCCGGTCGGCAAGTGTAAGCCTGGACAGATTGCATGCTCTGTAACAATTGACGGCGAAACTCACGACGTGCTGTTCGGAAGTCTAAAGCTGATACCTCTTGGCGTAGGCGAAGTCAAACAGGTTCTAATTAAGCCTGCAGGCAAACTCGACGTCGGCGCAGGTAGGGGCAAGCAGCTTTCGGCGCATGTTGAGGGTGGCGTTGTGGGTCTCATCATTGATTGCCGCGGACGTCCGCTAGTCCTGCCTGAAGATGATCAACAGCGTATTGCCAAGCTAACAGAATGGCATGAAGCATTGGGATTGGAGACCGGATAGGACATGGGTACAGCATATACTCCGGGGCTGACCATCAGTTCCGGTACTATTATACGCAAGACAAGACGCTTGCCGATCAAAGGGCAAGTGATGGTAAATGTTGGCGACAGGGTTACTGCCGACACCATCGTAGCACGCACCGAAATTCCGGGAGTGATCCAAACCATACGCGTCGCCGAGCAACTCGGACTTGAGCCTGCGGACGCGATTGCTGCACTCAAGGTTAGTCAAGGCGATGCTGTAGAACCTGGTCAGGTATTGGCCGAGAGCAGGTCATTCTTTGGCCTTTTTAAATCCGAATGCAAGTGCCCGTTCCGCGGCACGGTGGAGCTCATTTCGCATACCACGGGCCATGTCGGTGTACGAATGCCCCCCACGCCTGTTGAAGTCACAGCCTACATAAAAGGCAGAATTGCTGAGATAATTCCCGACGAAGGCGTAGTTGTCGAAACTTACGGAGCGTTAGTGCAGGGAATCTTCGGCGTTGGGGGTGAGCGCACAGGAAGGCTTGCCGTGCCGGGCGGAGCCGCTGAGACGCTGCTTACCGAATACATGATCGACGAGTCGTATGCAGGTGCGGTCTTAGTAGGTGGCGCAGGGGTTACAAGAGAAGCCATTCGCAAAGCAGCCTCCGTAGGGGTCCGTGGCATTGTCGTCGGCGCGATTGTAGACACAGATTTGATTGACTATTTAGGCCACGATATCGGAGTTGCCATAACCGGCCAGGAGGACATTCCGACAACAATCATCCTTACTGAAGGCTTCGGCACAATTCGCATGGCCGAGCGCACATTTGAATTGCTCAAGTCACTCGAGGGACGAGAAGTGTCCATAAACGGTGCAACGCAGATAAGAGCAGGCGTAATTCGTCCCGAGATTATAGCACCGCTAGCCAGTATTGCTGAACACGTCCAAAAACCGTCGAAGGGACAGATGCTGGAAGTCGATTCCAGAATACGCGTCATCCGTGAGCCTTACTTCGGAATGCTGGGTGTCGTTACCAAGCTTCCTCACGAGCCAGTAAAGATCCCTACCGGTGCAGTGGTAAGGGTTCTTGAAGCCGAACTCGCGAACGGTGAGACAGTCATAATCCCGCGAGCAAACGTTGAAATCATTGAAGAATCCTAAAAAACAAAACAGTTGAGGCTTCGGCAGCAATAAAACAATTGTTGCCGAAGCCTTTCTAAGCTTGCTAAATAACTATCAGAATCCTACTACTTACCCTGCGGCTACTCGTTCACGCTCTCGGCTGAGTGTAAGCGGTAAGTCTTGTTCTTGTTCGAGATATTGCTCTCGCCACATCTCGGCAGTCAGTTCCTGCATTAGCTTGCCGTACTCTACCATTTTTTCGTAATAGATAGGATCGGCAATGGCTTGGCTAGCCTCTTCATTGATTGGACGTCCTCCGCATTCGCGCACAGCCCGCGCAAATTCGTCGAAATGATCTCGGATTGAGCACGGGCACAACCAGTTGCCGGTTTTGTGAGGAGGCGCCTCGTAACCATAATCGTTCTGCCATTCCCGAATTCGTCGGAACAAAGGAGTATTAAGAGCGGCAATGAGGTTTTCGCCCTTGGCATATAGCTCATTTATGTTGGCAGCAGCATACGGAGTGAACACGCAAGGCATAATATCGCCGTCCCAGTTGATGTAGAAGTAACCAGTCCCCCGGCCAGCGGCTATGCACCCCAGGCTCGCCGTTCCTGAATTCCAAAAATCCACCATAAATACCTGACGCTCACGCACAAGCCGCCACATTCGCTTCAACATCTCTACGCGTGCTTCGGGAGGAACTACTAAATCGAACGTTTGCCCGCGTCCGATAGGCATGTACTGGAATATCCAGCAGTAGAGTGCTCCCTGATCGTAGTAATAAAAGTCTACGAATTTTTCGCTGGTGATCAGTTCCCAGTTATCCCTCGTGGCAGTAGCCGAAATTCCAAATATAACACCATACTTGCGTAGGTTTTCCATGGCTTCGAGAATCTTTTGGAATACGCCCTGACCTCTTCTACCGTCGGTCTCGGCCTCGAAGCCTTCGACCGATATGCATGGACTAACATTTCCGACCTCTGCTATACGCGCAACAAGCTTATCGTCCAGAAGAGTTCCGTTTGTGTAGACCATGAACACGTCTTGCGGGTGTCTTGCTGCGAGCTTGAGAAGATCCCACTCGCCATCTCGCCACAGGAACGGCTCCCCGCCAGAGATCACAGTGAAGTGTGAACCAAACAACTCACGTTTCTCTCGGCAGATGCGATCAAACACTTCAAAGCTTAATTGGCCGCCCTTGAGCGCCGCGTCCGAAGCATAGCAACCGATGCATTTGAGGTTGCATTTGCCTGTAGGGCTAATCGTGATAAACGATGGTGGGTCGAATCCGAGTTTATCGAGGGCTTTCTGCGAATCCTCATTCAAAAAAACGTTGCCTAGGAATCCCTCAAGCACCGATCGCAGACATTTTTTGGATATGAATCCGCGTTTCATCAGCCTGTCCAACCCGTGTAGCAACGCGGATGCGCAATCCAATCGATCTTGTTGGACCTGTCGCAACGACCACTTCATTCCGGTCTCTTGAGCTTCTTTGTACAAAGCCCTTTCGACTTGCGACAAAACGAAGCTCCTTACCTGGTCTTGCGACATCAGAACTTCTATCAGCGCCCTAAGCGAACGCCTTACGAGGATTTCCCGAATGTTCATTGCCTCACCTCAACATCCACCAGCTTACGCTGGCTAGAAAGTGTGCGGCTAATCCGCTCGGAACCACGCAAGCAACATTCAAGGCTTACCCAGTTTACCTGGTTTCAATTCGTAAGTCAAGCCCGGTCGGCAACAGGTACCAACTCTCACGCTTGTTGTAACATCTGACTTATAGAATTATACTCGCCATTGATGTTCCTTTCGTTTTATTGCTTGCTTAATTGTCTACAAAACGAGGAGCCTCATCCACAATTTACACACCCAAATAGGACGCTACCATTCATACACAATACTTGATGTAATCGATAAAAGCAAAAGGCCTTGACATGCGTTTCTAAAGGTGGGTATACTGAAAACAGGTTGGGTAGGCGGATATGCGGATTCGGTAACACATGCCGATAATAACTAGAAAGATAAGTGACGAATGGCAGCGCCACTTATCCTCGGCAGCAGTTGCTGATATCCGAGAGGAGGGTTTCAAAGTGTTTGGTTGCATTCGTTCCCGATCAAGGGCAGGGAAAGGTTTCACACTCATTGAGCTCCTGGTTGTCATTGCCATCATCGCTATTCTTGCGGCGATACTGTTCCCCGTCTTTACCAAGGCGCGTGATAATGCCAAGCTTTCAAGATGCTTGGT
>Ga0272448_1008902_pt1 | contig 10344 bp, 18 predicted proteins | sample YNPCB0191_FD_202220 | JGI IMG/M metagenome (GOLD analysis project Ga0272448, IMG submission 202220) | Hot spring sediment microbial communities from Yellowstone National Park, WY, United States - YNP-CB-019-1 | ecosystem: Environmental > Aquatic > Thermal springs > Hot (42-90C) > Sediment... | reverse complement strand
GACCATCGAAGGCGAGCTGCCCACCAGCAACAACAATTAGCCGACCGTGAGGATATTTCATTTGCTTACCCTGCGGGATACCCCGAGCTGCCTTCCTCTCAGCATTCTTCAAATGCTGCTGAACATGCATCGTAAGATACTCGCCAATCGCGTCTATATATTCTTTCGAGGCGGCGGGATTTTGCTCATCAGTCGGTGCCTTAGAAATTGTCTCGAACCAATCAATATGGTCTTGAACATGAGCTAAATCATCTTGGTCATCTCTTACTTCTATTCCAATACCCTCAAGAAGAGCCTGATGCTCAGCCGCAGTTTCCTCACTATTTGCTGGAAGCGGAACTAAACGTGGGTCATCCATCCAGCAATAAAGAACATCAAAGAATCTTGTATGATTATATCTTGTCTCACCAGTCTCACTAAAAGAAATATCCCGCCTTAACTCTTCATCAATAACACGAAGTTTAGAAAGGTCAACTTGTGGAAAGTTTTCAGCAATCTGTTGCTCTGTTTGCATCTGAGCGTGTATTAAATACCACAGCCCATCTGTTTTCTCAAGCCCCACAGCGCCAGGTGAAGGAAATACACCCGGATTCTCAACAACAATAGGACGAACCACACCATCGGGATTAAGGGTCTTATCAAGTGTGATATGAAAAATGGCGGTTCCTTCGGTTAGAGCAATATGTGTCGCCTGTAGTATCGTATCATCCCAACCGTTGTTCAAACGCTCTTGTTCAATTATCTCGTTGACATTATTAACGTTCGGTAGAATTGTAATGTCATGCCACATTCCTGTCAATAATGTTTTTCGGGCACGAATTTGATTGCCAATTTCATTATCAACAAGTTCTTGCTTCCACTCCTCGCCCTCTTGAGCATTTCTATGCCCCCAAACTTCCCAATGTTCTCCCGCTTCGAGTAATCGGCATTTCTGCCAGAAATCAACAGGATTGCCCCATACACCACGATTCTTAAATGACTGCTTCCGCCATTGACGTGCTTCTTCAAAAAGTGCCTTAACAAATGGCACAACCTCGTGAGAACCCTCACGTGGAATATCATGAGATGTAGAATCGTCAGCGTGAGAATTCCACCACGAAGAAACGGTATCTTTGAGATTGTTTAGTTTAGTCCGTAAATTCACTTTCTGTAACCTTCTTGTGTCTTCTATAAAGCTTCGGAGATTTCTCTACCTTTGGTGGTTTTTGAGGAACGGGGATGCGAAACCTTTTACTCCGTTTTGGCGGTGACTTCATAGAAAACTTCATTACACGCTTTTTCGTAATCATTCCAATCAATGCCAAGATAGCCCGCCACAATGCGTTCTATTGCTTCAGCAATCATGTGCTCTTTGTGATACGGCGCACCTGAGAGAGCACCTGGCTCATCAACATCTAAATGGTCTTTGTCAAATTTTGTTATTTCTTCTTCGGTAATACCATGCTCTTGTGTTAACAAAAATTCCACGAACTCATGTATAAAGACCAAAAGTGCATATCTATCGTCTTTGAATCTCGCAACCCTAAACGCCCACCGCGTCGGCGTTATACGATAATAATCCCCCAAAGTGCTATAACGCTGTTGAACAAGGGGAATTGTTTTGAAATCAAACTCTATCATCTGTCATGTCACACAAATTACTATTGCCAGTGCCATTCCCACAGTTGCCTGCAATAGTACCACAAACTTGCTAAGAGGTTTTTGGAATATCAATCCTAACGGCGTCCAATTCATCCAGCCCCATACTGGCGGAAGAGGATATTTCCCTACCCAGTGGTATAGCACATCATCTCCACCAAACCAATGAAAGACCAAAAAAGCAATTGCTGCTTGCCCTGAATAAGCTACAAAGATAAAGAAAAATAAAGTGTATTGAAAAGTCGTCTGCATTATTCTGTAACTCATCAACAGCTTACTTGTATAAGCCTCCGTGACTGCTGTGTAGCCGACCACGTCATAGGTCGTAAACAAAATAGACCCAGCTATAAAAGCAGCGATACTATAAAATGGTGGTTCTCTGAAAAAGAATGCGAGAACAAAGAAAAGAACAGAAACTATTAGCCAGCGGTAATAACCCGTATCAACGAGAATTTGTTTTAATGTTTGCAGCCGTTGTTGGAATATAGACATCGTTACCTCGGCTTAGTATGGTTCTATCAAAATATAGCCCACAGTTGAACTGTCAGTAGAGCTGGTGCTTTTAATCGTAAAGCTCGTATCAGTTCTTGCATAGACATAAGGTACACCAAGTGTGCCAGCGCGTGCTTGTGTAGTTAAGAAAATAATTGTGTTTGCTGTTACCTTAGACGTATTTACGGTTGCCGTTCCACTGGTAAGTGTTACTTTCCCAAAGGTAATTCCCTGAGCAATCTTTAATTGACTGCCGGCCGTTGGCAGAGAAATGTCCCCATATACCGTCGCATTGTTGCGAACTACAATTGAATAGAAATATCCCCCGCCTTGACCTAAAAGAGCATCTGTTACTAAAAATGTCCCAAGAATTAGAAAAAGGACGGTGGCAACAAAAGTATGTTTTTCATCGAGTTTTCTCCTTAAGTTTGACTTTAAGTTTGGCTTTGATTTTGAGTCTCATATCGTGTACCATGCACGCTGTGTATAACTTGCTCGCTTCTCTGCTTCTTCGAATTTCTCTTTAATGAAATCGCCCCATGTATATTGTTTTACCACCTTCGGGCGGTCAGGCGCACGTAATGACATAAAAGCATATTTCAAGGCATCATAATCGTGGTCATCTTGACCATCTGCAATATCAAGGGGGTCAACATCATTAACCACAAGACTTGGCAATGTTTTGATTATTGACTGAACTCTATCGAGGAAGAATAGCTTGGGTGGTTGAACAACCTCTCCCTTTTCATTTACTCTATATTGCAACGCATCTTTTATTGCCTCATTGCATGCAACACGAAACCGATACTCTTCGCTCGCCCGCTTGGAAACAGCAATAAGAATTGGCGGAACCGCTTTCTGAGAAAGGAATACTTCATTCCATATATTCTGAACAATCTGGGCGGGAGTTCTCTCGGTACCAACATCTCGTCCGGTAGCACTCCACATATTTACATCAGCAACAATACGTATGCCTTGTATCCCGTTCTGTAGCATCCACCTTGCACTATGCTCAGCGAATTCCGAGGCACTCTCGCCATTAGGGCGGCTCTTGGTTGGTTCACTTCTAAATTCATGCTCAACATAGATGTTGTCATCATAGTCACGGGCGAGAATCTCAATTGTCTTAATATTACCATAGTCTAAACCACCCAAACGTGCCCACTCAGAAGGAAGTTCACGGGTTGGTATAACATGTATCTGTGTTGCAAAGGCCCCAAAGAACTGCCCGACAGCAATATCCCAGCTTCCCTCAAAGAATGCTTTACGCTTAATTGGGTCAGGCTCCGCCGCAAGCTTAGCAATATACAGCTTGTCATCACGATAAACGGGATTATCGAAGACAGTCGCAAAGATACGTTTATAGGTAAGGTAATGTGTTTGAGCACCAATCTGCGCGGGAATCTTATATGTTTTGCCCGGCTCAAAGCCATCTATAAATCTCTTCTTTATCCATGCCCGCCCTATACCGAGAGGATTAGCGGTCCAGCGAACGGTTGGCTTTAGATTCGGGTCAGAAGTTCTGTTTTGAAGAACAAGGAAATTAAACTGACTCTCTAAGAATTCTTCAAGCTGGTCAAAGCAAAGCGATACAATTTCCCATCCTTGATATTTCGATTCATCTTTGGGGTGTTCAACATTATGGAATGCAAGCCATGCACCAGAGGGAAAGAGAAATCTGTATCTATCGCCCTGCCAAACAGCCTTTAACTGCGGAAGCCGTGAAAGCCAATATTGAGCACGGTCAATAACTTCTGTAAGTCTTTTATACTCTCTACGGAAGATAACACCGTGAAACCGTGGGTTGCTCAAATATTCGGGCCGGAGATTATGGAAAATAAGTAAATCTGTCTTCCCGGAGCCCTTTCCGCCATCTATACCAACGAAATCTTCGCTTGCCGATAGAAACTCAGATTGCTTCCCATAACGCAAGGGCTGACCGGGAAGTGAATCAGGTTGCCAAATTATCTTACTCATCTTCTATATTCTCAGTGCTCTCAGTACTATCTTCCGGTTCTTTTTCTGGTATAGCGAGTGTTTGGGCAGGAATAATGATGGAGGAAATATCTTCATCTGCGGCGTCACCCGCATCTTTAACTTTGCCGAAATAAGATTCTATAAGAAAAATGCCAGCCTTCGTATCAGGCTTTTGGGGGTCAGTTGCTGCCTTACCCAAAGCCCTTATTATGGCACGCAAATCAGTTTCTTTCTTGATGTACTTCTTTAATAGTTTTGAGGGAGTCCGCTTCTTATACTTCTTGCGGATGGCAACTTTCTTCTGACCCTTGACCATCGGTAAGTTTGGCGAAAAAACATAGGCGCGGGAGCTCAACCTTTTTCATCATTCCCGGCCGGATTACCCTCCCAGATGCCGCGCCCTTATTTCCGCCAATAATGCCTCCCTATTTTTAATCTTTGCCTCTGAAAGAGTCCTCTTTAGAAGAATCTCGTACCAAGGACTCACTTTCAGTGACTGTAACTTCTTTTGTATAACGCTGTAGGGAATGCGGTTGATTCCTACGATACCCCCTTCTATCTATATAACAATTTTCAAAAGAGGGTTCCGCCAAAATCTTGAAGTTTTTTATGCTTCAAGACAGCTTAACTTGTTGGAACACAACGACTTACAAAATTTGGCTGATTTCCCGATTTACGGGAACTCGGTAAGTGTTTACAGGTCAGATGCTATGAAACAAGGAAGGGATTATAAGGATGGTTTGGCAGTAGTATTAGGCTCACTTACTTCCCACCGCAATTTCTCTTGTAGGGGGTGCTTATCTACACGTGGTCTATTTCGCCTATTCCAAGTCCCGCCGCCAGCCATACCAACGCACCTCCAGCCAGCCCCTCGTAGTGAGGCACCACTTTCAGTACTCAAGGTATAAGTAATTAAACGACGATATCCTAAAGCCTTCGTTGCCCTCCATGCTGCCGCATATAAAGCTGAACCCGCATTAGGGCAGCCGTCTGTTGCTAACCTTGTTACTTCTAAGGTCCAATGGTCATCTAAAAAACGGGCCACGGGTCTTCCAACTATAGCCACCCCGCGAATGGTACCCGATTCATCTGCTACAGCAATAGAAAATTTATGCCCTCGCACTGGCCTATGATGACGATGGTATTGTCTGACAAAGCCATTGGCTTCATCAAGTGTACAAGGTACAATAGTAAGTTTGGGCCGTCTATCAGCACTAATCATCAGAATATAAAACGCGTTTTAATAATACTCACACCAGTCACGCCAAAAATCCCATAGTCTCTCAGCTTTAGAGCCTTCTGGCAAGATAGCGGGATTAAAGCCAATTAGAAGAGCATATTCGGCAAAGAGAACTAAGCCAACAGCACCAATTAAAATAGGAAGGATTCCAAGGATTATTTCGGATGGCTTATATCTTGTCATTGTTCACCTCATTGAATTTCATAGTAGTGGGCTTGGTGTATTCTTAATTCTTTCTTCCGCAAGTCTAACATAAGCGGGATTCAGTTCTATGCCAATAAACCGCCTACCTAATTTCTTGGCTATAGCCGCAGTTGTTCCGCTACCCATGAAGGGGTCAAGCACTACACCCGGTTCAAATCCAGCATTACAATTACAAGGAATTGTCCAACCGAGAAATTCCTTTTTAGCACTTTCCTTCGGTATATTATAAACTCCCCTTCCTCCTACAACATATGCCCCTCTTTTTAGAGATGACCCAACATATCCGCTTTTAATTATTCTCTCCCTCGGTTTCCCGCATCTCTTACAGACCTCAGCGGGGCATCCCGCCAAAATCATCCGTTCAACAAGCTTTTCGGGGAAGGTTGCAAAGTGCGCTCCGTGAAACGGTTGGGTTGGTATTTGCCAAACACACCGCATATTACGCCCGGGGTATGCGGGGTCTAACTCTTTAGCAAAAGATTTTAATTGATTACTCAAAGTCATACCAGCGTGAATACCCAATGCTGTTTTCTTAGAAAGGCTCCTACGTTTAGCTCTTTCTAAAGATGACTCTTTCAGAGGTTCAAATTGTTGGTCGAAATAATACGTTGGTTCCTTTGTGAAAAAATATATCTTTTCAAAATCTATCGTAAAGCGGTCCTTGGCGGAGGAGGGCAAACAATTCGGTTTGTACCATATAATTTCATTGCGGCATAGCCATCCCGAATCTATCAATGCAATTTTAACTCTATCGGGAATACCAATAAGCGATTTACGCCTAACTCCATTAACCCTTGCTGCCAGCGGTTTTTGTTTGGAGGTGGGAAAATAGGTTTGTCTAACCACATTCTGGAAGCCAGTGCTTTGGCTTGTCTGTCCATAGCCGCAATTTGAGCCGGCATACGTATCTCCTAAATTCAGCCACAAGCTTCCAGTCTTTTTGAGCACTCTTCTAATCTCTATAAAAACTTCAAGTAAGTGCTGTACATAAAGTTCTGGTGTAGGCTCAAGTTCCAACTGTCCATACCAAGTACCACATTTTGAACAGAAGGCGCTCTGCTTATTGTCAAATTTTTTAATGAAAATAGTTGGCTTCGTTCCATGTACATCTTCTTGACAACCCTCTTGAAAATTGCGGTTCTCATGTTCTAAGGTTACTGTATGAAAAGACCATTCATGCTCACAGTCTTTATTCCCACCCCAAATAGTATTCGCTTGCTCTCCATACCATCGGAGTGCCCAATATGGGGGACTTGTAATCACTGTATCTATTGATTCATCGGGAATTTGTCTTAGAATGTCAAGAACGTGACCCTCAATTATCTTATTTACAAAGTCTTCGGGGAATGTAAGCCTTCTTTCGTTTCTCTCTGCCATACATCTTTTTCCAATATTCTTGCTCTCTTAGTGCCATAAGAGGGTATGGGGTTTTTGAGGGATTAAACATTAGGTGTATAGAGATATCCATCGATGGCATATCGCCCGTATAATGCTCAGTAAATTCATTCAAGGGACAAGGCATTCTATCACGTCGTTTCATCCAAGTTATCTCGCTTTTCTTCAGAGAACGAGGCATTCTTTGGCGTGGCTTCACCGAGGGGTTCCATACTAATTGTGATAACTAAAACTGCTTTGGTGGGATGGTTTTCGTTAAAATCAAGTGTCTTCAACCAGAATATGGGGTCTCTCTCCGGCTCCAGACCCCCCGGTAAGTCTTGCAATAGAATGGGAAGCTCGACCTCCCGTCTTATGATAAGTTGCTCATCTAAATTGAGGTAGCGAGGGATTGTTATTGGTTCAAGCAAGCCCGTCTTCTTGTTATACTTCATGTCTCGCATAAGAACTGTCACAGGAGAAAAAGCAAACTTGGCGGTTTCACATGTCAGCTTAAAGTTCTTTGTCATCTTCGCTCTCCCTACGGTTTCCAAAATAAAAGTGCCACTATACCTAATACAACTACCAAAAGGAAGAAGAATATTGCACCAGGTATATCCTCTGCCCTCGATGATGGACCTGCAACAACAACAAGAAAAAAGAGTAGTCCTGTTAGTGAAATAACGATTCCTATTATTAGTGCACTGATTACATCCAGATAATCATGAATCAGCTTCATTTTTCACTCTCCTTCCATTGGGTTAGTATTTGCTTTACCCTATCCACCTCTTCAGGATAAAGCCATATTCCTGCTGCATCTATGTGGAATCTCAACTCAGGGAAAGCGTCAATAATAGCGAGGTCTAAATTGTACGACGCACGATAATCATTCCACCCATCATATTTACCAGAACTATCCCAAAGAAATAACATTTCGGCCCCTGCCCCCTCACCTCCCAAGTAAAAGGTTAGGTCAGGAAACATAGGCTTTAGAACTTCAACAAACTTCTCGCCTAAAGCTCTCCCTGTAGTCTGGACTGCCTTGACCGCATCCAAATAATCATCGATGAGTTTCATGTTGAATCTCCTTCTTCTTCAGTTGGTGTCCTAACCTTGGAATTGGATGTGCTTTTTGCCACATATCTTCAGCACACCAAATGGCTACAACTATCGTTTCTCTTATTTTCTTTAATTCTTCTATGGTTAAATTTGCTATTGCACTATTAACCGAAAAATCCACTTCTCCTTTGTGATAACCAACTGAAATTAAGTCAACTTCTGTTTTCATCTTCAGTCTCCTTCTTATTCCCACCCCAAATACTTCTTTGTTCTCTTGTATGGCTCTAAACCGCCATGCTCTTTTGGCAATTCAATCAGCATCCAATGTGTGGGTTTGCGGATACGAAATGCACAATGACCCCCAGATATTCCTTCAAATCCAGTAGAACTCACATAAAACTCATGTGTGGTCTCCCAGCACTCAACAGCATGACAGAAAGGAACATAATCTTCTTGGTCGCCTATTTCTCGATAGGAATGTTCAGATGGGATTTGTTCAGAAGCAGATAGTTCGGATAACTTTGCTACAACCAAGTAAAGCCCCTCATAAGTGCCATTTAATTCAGGGGGCTTTACTTCACTGATTTTGTACCACTTATACAGTTCAATTTTCATGGTTGAACCTCCTTATAGCAATTCTTGCTCACTAAGAGTAAAACAATTATCGGTCTTCGGGTTTCCAAATTCTCACAATGGGTTTAACAAAGCCATCCAATATAACAGCACCAGAATTCTTAAATTCTGTCTCCAAGAGTATCCTATTCGGCGAGAAAGAATTAGCCAATCCCGATATTGGCGGGGGATTAATCTCTACAAAAACCTCGCCAGTTTCTAAGTTGTGGTAAACCAAAACCCTTACTTTGCGTTTCATGGTTGAACCTCCTTATAGCAATTTTTGCAAATGAACCTCTGTATAGGTTCTATTGAAATATCACAACAATCTCCAACTCTCAGAAAACATCGGGGCAGTATTCTTTTTCCAAAATGGCTCTCCAATTATACGACCTGTTATGGAATAAGTTTGAACCTTTATCATCTTTTCCTTTTTATTTACATCAATAACAACAAAAATTGCATAACCGCCATTAGGGTTGCGAAACTTATCGCCAACTGAAATTAAATCAATGGGTATCATGTTCTTCCTCCAAAACATTAAGCCGCTTCAATTCATCTATGAGCTTATGAAAAGCAAGTCTAAGGTCGAATAGCTCCTCATATGCAACGGTGCTGACACATATAAGCCTCGCTGTGGTTGCGTACAGAATTATTGCAAATGTAAATTCATCGACCTGAATATAAAAATCAGGCCCACTACCTTCGTGATTGAACCTAAACGGCAATTTTGTGGCCTTAGCCTCAATGGCAGATAAAAGCCTCTCTCTATTCAACTTCATTTGCTATCCTCAAAAAGGTCTAACGTATTTGGGTCACGCCGCATTGTAACCACGTCGGGCGAAAGAGACTTTTGGAGAAACTCGCAGACCTCATCATATTGTTGCGGCGAGAGGTCTTTTGAGCTATTGACCTTATAGTTCTCCATTAGCAACCTCTTTACACCATCATGTGACCATCTCTTAGAGAATGCAATCGCATAAAGACGCTTGACTTGTGCATCGCTTATCACAACTCTTAGTCTCCTCTGTTTCTCAGGTCGTTAGTTCAATATATGAAATAAAAACAAATTTGTCAAGTGGAACCGTAAAGTCGAAGAACGCCTGCAACTCAATAGAACGGTCATTTTTCGCTAAGGGGTGTTCAGATATAGGTAAGCACGTTTTCTTGCCTCTAAAACGCTCTAAACGCGAAATAGGGGTATTTGTAATAACCAACCGAGAGAAATTACCAAAAGAGAAGAATTGGCAATTATTAGGAAAAAGAGGTAATTGAGGGAATTTCGGTGAAAATAGTCGCTGTGGACAGAGATGAACCCCCAATCGGAACTGCGCGCGCCTGCCCGCCCGCGGGGGAATCGGGCTTGCTGGATTCCCCGATTTTGCCTTCGACCTCTCTATTTTCCTATAATGATATATTATGTAATTTTTAAGTGCTTATTTTTCAATGACTTAGCAATTTTACTATACATAATCTTCTCTTCTCTGACATGATGACACATAAAATAGAGCATGCGTGCATTGCAACGTTGACGCAAACAAGAATGAGAAAATGAAAATTGTGAACGCTGAGCGTACAAGGTCATCTCTTTTATTCTTCTCTCTTTGCTCATATGTGCATGACCTTGCTCGCATTCTTTTTATACCTAATTCTCGCTTCATCTACACTTTTTCTCTTCTCTATTATATATAAATTCGAATCATTTTTCGCTATCAACTTTTGTGCCAAGCTCATTTCCTTCATTAAAA
>Ga0272448_1008900_pt1 | contig 10345 bp, 4 predicted proteins | sample YNPCB0191_FD_202220 | JGI IMG/M metagenome (GOLD analysis project Ga0272448, IMG submission 202220) | Hot spring sediment microbial communities from Yellowstone National Park, WY, United States - YNP-CB-019-1 | ecosystem: Environmental > Aquatic > Thermal springs > Hot (42-90C) > Sediment... | reverse complement strand
TGGCTAGCACAATCAAATTTGCCATCCTGCTCTCGCGTGGACTTGCAGCAACCTCCGAGGGCGCTGCCGTCGCCGGTTCGGCTTGGGGCTGGAGGTTCTGGCGGATGGCGGTTTCTGACGGCAGCAGTGTGGTCGTGGCGACGTAGAACTTGGGCAGGAACAGGCTGACGATCACCGCTCCGGCCACCGCCGTGAGCACGGACAGTGCCACCATGTACTTGTGTCTTCTCGCCGCATAGTATACACGCCATACGTCCATACGAAATCCTCAGCTCCCCTCGGTTCGGATTCGGTTCCGGATGGCGATCCCTAGATCGCCACCCGGAACCCGGCAGCTCGCCTACGCCAAAACGCGTCTGCGCCTCAGCAATGGCAGCGCCAGAACTGCTCCCGACCCAGCCAGCACAAGCGTGTTGGCATCAGGAATTGGCGGCTCGCACGGTCCAAGACCTGCTGCCGCCCAGAACGAGCCCGTCGGCCTAACCACCAGGACGGCAAAGTCCAGACTCGTAGGCAGCGAGCCGGAAGTCCACTGAATCGTGAACCCGCTCTTCGACCCCAGCGGCGCGATGTTGAAAACGCTGTTGGTGGTGACGAATCCATCTCTAACGTTTCCAAACGTCGGGCCGAGCGAGGACACAGGACCTTCCCATCCCGTGGCCATCCATCCCGTCGGAGGCACGCCCTCTACCACAGGAACAACTCCATTGAGCGTGACCGTCGGGTAGACCGCGAAACCTCCGATCTTGTAGCCGGCGGTTGTCTGGTCGTTGAACACGGTGAACGAATACGTGTTCGTGCCGGAATTGAAGGTGTAGTCCACGTGGCCGTAGTTGTTCGCTATGGACAGGTCGCTCCATACCGGAGCGGGGTCGGGATTTGCCACAGCGCCTCCGGCGCAAAGCGCCAGGCCACAGGCCACAGCCAGCACAAGATACTTAGTTTTGTCAGGCACCAAGTTCACCTCCTCAAGCAGTGCTGGTTCAGTTTGTCATACTACGAGGCCGAACCGTCGGCCTCAGCCAGTCGTCTCCCTACCTGACCAGGAGCACGCCCCCGTCCGGATATGCACGAGCGACGTGAAACTCGTAGCCTGCTCCCTTGTCGGTAAGCAGTTTCGCCAGGGCCACCGGGTCCACCGAAGCGAACGCAGCGGCATGGCGGGAGATGAACGCCGCATCCACCCGTCCGAGCTTTCCCTCCATTTGCTTGAGTTGCCTGGGGTCGAAGGGGAACCAGACGGCTGTCCTGCGGCCGTACCACGCCACCGCCCACGGACAGTCACAGACCACGATCGCGTCCTTGGGCAGAATGCTGTCCATTTCCGCGAACAGCGCCGGAATGCCCGGTGGAGCGGGCGTGACGTTGCGCGCGAGTGCCAACCAGGTGGGCAGTCCCGCGAATATTACAATTGCGGCGATCAGCGCAGTCGCGCGACCGGAAGAACCCAGCAAACGACTGGCGATGCTGAGCATGCAGCCGGCCGCGAGGACCGTTGCGATGGGAATCAGGCCGATCAGGTGACTTCCCGCCTGGTCTCCGAGCGCGATGCCAAGCGTCCAGGTGATAATGCACGCAATAAGAAGCCTTCGCGCCGCTACGGCGTGCCGGTCCTTGAGCCTGACGAACAACGCCAGTACGAAAAACGGAAGCACATACAGACCGATCTGCTGCGGCCACCCATAGTAGAGCTGCAGCATACCCGCAAGCGCCTTGGATGCCAGAAGCGGGACGTGCGTAATCGCGAACCCAATCGGTGACGGCAGTTCGCCAAAGACCCGGTGCACGCCGTACGCGGGATACTGATCGGTGTTGATCAGTATGTCGTACTCCGACACGGTAAAAAACGGGCTGCCGGCAACGAGCGCGTTGCGGACCATCCATGGCGATGTGACGACCAGAGCCGCCGCGGCGAATGCCGCCACGCCGAGTCCTTTGCGCCTTGCGCAGGCAAACCAGACATAGATCATCACCGCCGGTGCAAGCAGCGCCATGCTGTAGTGTGCCAGGCATCCGAGTCCGAACACAGCACCGGCTCTGGCGTAATGAGCAGGCCCACGACCTTCAGGGGCGGTCAACACATACCAGAACCAGACCGTCAAGAACGCTGCCATCATTGCCGACGAGCCGCTGACCGCAAGCTTCGCGGTCTCGAACTGCGTGGAGAACAACGCCGCAGCCAACGCCGCCGCCCCCAACGAGAAGGACCTCCGCGCCAGCATGAACACCATCAGCGTAGTAAGGCCGAAAAACGCAAGCGACGTCGCGATGACAACCGAATCCTTGGCGCCGAACGCCCCGAAGAGCAGTGCAAGCGTGACGGGGTAGAGCGGCGGGTTAGTAACGTCCGGTATGGGGACACGCGCGTGGGCCGCGTACAGCGAGAGCGGCGTGAGCTGACTGGTGACGAAGCCCTTGCCCTCGGCGATATTGCGTGCGGCCTGCGCGGCGTCCATCGCCCCGGGATGCAGCAACTGCCCGAAGCCGAGGGCGGCGCGCAGCGCGATTATGAGCGCCAGTGGACCGAACGCCACCACAACCAACAATAGCTTTCGTGTCGCAGTGTCGAGTCGCTCCTGCGCATTTTCAAGCGGGCGAGAACCGGTCAGCACGTCTGCCACGGCCACACCTCCCGGTTCGCGGGGTCCCAAGTCGAAATGCCTGTTTCGGACTTTTGGACCCGTGATTTGGCGGGACACGCCTTTTCGACTCGCTTGCATACCTCTTTGAGCGCCGCGACAGCCAGATCACAGATCGGCTGCGACGGCAGGGGCTTGTTGGGGTCTATCGGGCCCATGACGCGTACGGCCGCCCCCTTGGGGCCCAGTCCGCGCAACCTGCACCATAGCATGCCTGCGTTGAGCCCGAGAAGATCGGTCGGGTTTCCATTTGGGCCAACGAACGTATAGAGCGCGACTTTCGACGCCTCCCCATCGTCAAGGATGAGTGCGTGGAACGGCACCATAGAACCGTCAGGCATGGTCAGCACGACCACGTGCCTGGCCACGACGGCGATGCCGGCTCCAGCGAGGCAGGAGTCGGGCAGGTGGAACGTGCGCTTGCGATGGCCGTAGAGGACGAGCAAATCGGCGACCTGTCCGGCCCGCTCATATGTGCGCCACTGGATCGCGTCTTCTGCCAGCATGCGGTGAACCTCTGAGTCTGCCGTGATTTCGTCGACGAACTTCCAGTCGCCGATCCGAACGGGCAGCGGCTTCGGGTCGAACACCACTTTTGCGCCGCGCTCGTCGGCGCGAGACCACATATTGAACGCCCCCGCTCCCACAAGGAGCGCGAGCGCGGTCAAGAAGCACACTTTCTGTCTCGCCATACGCTCTCAAACCGCCTCTTGAGCAAGATGACAACAGACAAGGCCATAACGAAGACGACCGGGCCGCTGAGGTCGTGAAACCGCATCACGTCGTGCTGAATCGCGTCGATGTTCGCTACCACGATCACAACCAGCACCCTAAGCACGTTGGCCGCGAAGGCCAGCGGGACAGCGGCCAGGAATATCGCGACGCGCGCAATAGTCGAAGTCCGCGCCAGATACGCCAGGACGGCCGAGAAAGCACTCAAGCAGTTGATCGCACGAATGCCGCTGCACGGGAGGTCCACTTCGAATCTCATTCCGTTTGCCAGAAGCATCACACCGTGACTCTCGCAGTCGAGGCCGAATAGTCCCCCAATCATCGCCGCATACATGCAGGATGCCCTCTGCAGAGGAGCTCCGATTCTCTCGACGAAGAAGTCGGGCGGCGGCGTCATAAACATCAGAAACGCGATCGGAAACGCGAGTTCCCGCAGCATTCGCCACCCGGCGAACGTCCAGACCAAACCCGCGATCACGATAACCATCGAAAGCCCTGCCAGGAATGTCACGTCCGACCACCTGCTGAACGCGAAAACCAGAACTCCGGCACCCAGAAGCAGATTGCCGGCCGGAGTCGGCTGGATTGGCACGCTTGCCAGCGCCCTGCGCTTTGCGGCGACTATCGCGAGCGCGACCGGAACCACCACGATCCCGTGGGCGTAGTTGCCGTCGGATAGCCACGCGGTGAAAAGTTCTCGCATTGTGCCCGCATAGAGCCATACTACTGCTGCGAAGATCAGTATTGCCGACCACAGTGTGGTCGGAACGTGTCGCGAAAGGGTCTTGTAACGCATGTCTCAACGCGGCCTGATGGGGGTTCTGGAAGGTCGGCGTTACGATACGCCTCTCCGGCCCTTCGATACGCGCCTCCGGCGCTATCCAGGGCCTGCGGGGGTGGTCGGGGTTCGGGTAGGTCGGGAACCCCACACGCCGACTCCTAGAACTGACGGCGGTAACGGATGCGGATATTCAGTTCCCCCAGGCTCTTGGGGATGATACCCCTGACCGCGGCGCCCGTAAACGGCTGCCCGGCAGACTTTTTTAACAGGCCATAACTAGCTGTGGCGTGTCAGTGTATAGCCGAGTGCGTTGTGTAGCAATACTGTACAGTCCGTTACTGTCGGGCTACGAATGTTGAAGCATGCAGGAGCAGAAAAGCCTCCCACACGTAGAGCGCGTCCGAGGGTTAGCGGGGGCGGCCAGCAACCGCCCCCACGGATTTCGCACACGGCACGCCCGCAGCTCGGGTCAGTGGAACGCGACCAGCTTATCCGGAATCAAACGCAAGACAGTCACGGGTTGCGCGCCCGCGAGTTCGCGGCATAGAATCCCCGTCGCGGCCAGAGGCATGCCGACTGTCACCGGGTCCCCGCCGGCCCTCGGCGCGCCGTCGCAGCGGATTTCGATTCCCTTGACACCCCTGGCGGAATCCACTCCAGAGCCGTCGTCGACGACAAACCAGCCGGTATCGACAGCCGTCACGCGCCCGGACAACGTTACCTGCAGACCGAGCAGATCCGGGATCGGACTAAGCGCGCTTTTCTGAACTACGCCAACCGGCTTTATGGGCTTGTCGGAGCCGGCGCAGACGTAGGTCGCCTCGGCGATGACCCGCTCGCCGTTGATGGTCGCGATCCTGCCGCAGACATCGACTATGTCGCCTGCCTTGAGCCCTTCGACAAGTTCACGATGTGCAGGCAGACACCGAATGCCTGCAAAACGGTCAGGTTCTTCGATGAAGAAGCAGTCATCGAACACTGCCGTGACGGTTTTGCCCGCTATCGAGGCCCGTGCGCCATCGACGTGGGTCTTGAGGCTGGCCAGAGTGTCGAACCCGACCTCCGGCGCGACGGTCACGGGCGGCGAGACGCCCATATCGCTCCACCGCTGAGACGGATTCCGCGCCTTTACGGAAACGTAGTAGGTACGGCCGACTTCCAGAGGCAGATCGTCGCGAGCGATGGAAGTCTCGATTCCCGAGCTGGTCCACCCAACAAGATCGCAGCCGCCGGGTGTCGTGCCGATCGCGTAGGTATACTCGGCAACCATGCTGTCGGGATCGATGGCGCTCCAGGAGGCGACAAACCGATCGCCGACCATCATTGTCGCGCTCGGCACCGTTACGACGGGGGTGGTGGGCGGCGTGAGGTCTTTGGAAGTCGTGTCGCGCACGCAGTAGATCTTGCCGTCGTAGGAGCCGAAGACGACGCTGCCGTCGGCGCCAAGAGCGGGCGAGCTGGCCACCGAGTCTCCGGTAGCGAACTCCCATATCTTGGTCGGAACGATTGTCTGGGAGGTTCCGCCCTGCCCTGGGATCGAGGTCTGCATGGTCGAAATGTAGGCGTAGACTTTCTTGTCCGAAGTGCCGAAGTAGACGGTGCCGGACGGATCGACGGCCGGCGAGCAGGTCATCCCTCCGCCCGGCAGGTCAATGTGCCACAGCTCGGTTCCATCCGGTCGCAGCGCGTAGAATCGGCCGTCGCTGCCTTCGTAGCCGGTTCCGAAATACAGCGTACCGTCAGGACCAATGGCGGCAGAGGAATCGACCGGCAGACGCGTCTCGAAGCGCCACTTGCGGGTGCCGTCCGGGTTTATTGCGTAGAAGTAACCGTCGCCGCTGCCCACGTAGATGACGCCGTCGTGGCCGATCGCCGGCGCCGGCACGATCGACGAATAGGTGAGATGACGCCACTTGCGGGTGCCGTCGGGATTGATGGCATACAGAGCTCCATCGTCGCTTCCGAAATATACGACACCGGCATCATCGACGGCCGGAGACGAGTATATGCCGCCGCCCGTCGGATACGACCAGAGTTTCGCACCGGTGGCAAGATCGAGCGCATACAGGAACTTGTCTGTGCTGCCCACGTAGACAATGTCGCCCTTGACAAGCGGCGACGAGAGGACCATCCCGCCGGTCGCATAGGACCACCGCTGGTCGCCGTACTTCGACAGGCTGCGAATGCGTCCGTCGAATGTACCGACCAGTATGCCGCCGTCGTCGGCGATGGCGGGCGACCCGCAGACCGGCGATCCCAGGTCGGCCGCCCATCGAATTGTGCCGTTTTGTGTGATCGCGTAGAGTTTGCCGTCGTAGGAGCCTACGTAGGTCGTGCCGTCAGCCGCAATGGCGGGCGAGGATTCGACGATGCCTTCGGTTGTGACCGTCCAAGCGAGATCGCTGGTACGCGTCGCGTTGAACAAACCGCGCCCCTGGCAGCGCGAGTCGTTGCGGAACCGAGACCATATCGCGGCGCCGCTCGTGTAGCCGATGCCGTCGCTGCATCCCGTCGCGCTCCAGGCTCCCGATCCGCTCCTGGCCTTGACCGAGAAATAGTAACGAAGCATCGGATCTATGGCCAGTCCGGTAAGGGTTACCTCGTGGGCGGTACCGGCGCTGGTCCAGCTGGCAACGTCCGTCGCACCGGGGCTCGTGCCGACACAGTAGACATATTCGACAACGCCGGACTCGGGATCGGATGAGAACCACGTGGCGTGGAGCCTGTCCAGAACGGAGGTCGTGTCGCCGTCGTCGATGACGATCGGCGTGGTGGGCGGCGTGGAGTCGATAATTACCCCGTCAGAACTGCCAATCGCGCTCCAGATGCCTGCTCCGTTGCAGATTCTGACGTTGAAGTAGTACGTCACGCCGTCGGAAAGGTGCAGGCCGGTAATCGTACACGACGTTGCCGGCCCAACCCTCCTCCACGTCGCAACATCCGTTGCGCCCGGCGACGTGCCTGCCGACACCTCGCATTCAACTATGCCTGATTCCGGATCCTCTGAACTCCAACTCGCCCAGAGGCTGGTCCTGTACCCCCAGTAGACGCCCGTGTCTGTGACGACCGGAGTCGATGCAGGCGTGAGGTCGACCTTGATGCCGTCCGAGGACATCGCCGCGCTGGATGCACCCGCTCCATTGATCGCCACGACAGATATGTAGTAGGTCTGGCCGCCGGCCAGAGACAGGCCGGTGCGAGTGTGCTGGGTTGCCGAGCCAACGTCGAGCCAGTCGGCAACGTCGTTGGAACCGGGCGCGGTCCCGATGCAGTAGCGGAAACCCGTGATGCCGGACTCGGGGTCGGTCGCGCTCCACGAACCGTGGAGTGAAGTCGCGGAGGCGGTGAACTGGCCGTCGTCGGTGACCGATTGCATTGTCGGCGGCGTGTTATCGACCTTGATGCCATCCGACGTGCCTGCGGGGCCTGTGAGTCCGGCGTTGTTTGTGGCGCGCGCGCTTACATAGTAGGTGGTACCGGCGAACAGGGAAAGGCCGGCAATCGTGACATGAGGTCCCGCCCCCGCGTCGCTCCATCCTGCAACGTCGGTGCCGAACGGAGTGGTGCCCACGGCGCACTCGTAGTACGCAACTCCCGACTGCGGGTCCTCGCAGGCCAGAGTGACGTGTAACTGCGACGCGTTCGCCGTGAACGCGCCGTCGTCGGTGATAGTCGGCGCAGCGGGAGGCGTTGTATCGACCGTGATCCCGTCCGACGAACCGACCGCGCTCACGAGCCCGACCCCGTTTGTCGCGCGGACATTGATGAAATAGGTTGCCCCGTTGACCAACGCCAGATCAGACCGGCTTACCGACGTCGCCGTGCCGACGGCAACCCAGCCGACAACTTCGGCACTACCGGCGGACGTGCCGATCGAGTATTCATAGAGGGCGACGCCGGTTTCGGGATCGGCTGCGGTCCACGTCGCGTGCAGCGTCGTCGTACTGCTTGTGAACGAGCCGTCGTCGGTGACGACGGGCGTAGTCGGAGGCGTGGCATCAACCAGTATTCCGTCCGACGTGCCGACCGCGCCGACAAGCCCGGCGCCGTTGGTCGCGCGCACGCTTATGTAGTAGCGCGTGCCCGAGACAAGCGACAGACCGGCGACGGTCTTCTCGGTCGCGGCGCCTGCGTCGGTCCAGCCGAGCACGTCGGTGCTTCCCGGTTGCGTGCCGACCGCATATTCGTATTTCGCAATGCCTGACTGCGCGTCCGACGACGACCATACCGCATGAAGCTGACCGGCATCGGCCGTGTAAGCGCCGTCGTCGGTGACCGTCGGCGCGGACGGCGGCGTGAGGTCGATCAGGATTCCGTCCGAGGTCCCGACGCCGCTCACCAGCCCGGCGCCGTTGGTTGCGCGAACGGAGACGTAGTAGGTCTTTGCATCATCGAGCGAGAGGCCGTCGATAACGATTGACGTGACGGGACCTACCGTCATCCAACCGCGCACGTCCGCTGCGCCGGGAGCCGTGCCGACCGCGCATTCACACGAGGCCACGCCCGATTCGGGGTCGGCCGTGGTCCACGAAGCCGTGAGCTGGGTCGGCGAGGACCAATAGGCGCCTGGGTCCGTCACGATCGGCTGTGTGGGCGGAGTGGCGTCCGCCACAATGCCATTGGAGCTGCCGACCGCACCCATTACGCCGACGCCGCTGATCGCTCGGACGTTGATGAAGAACGTCGTTCCACTGGTCAATGCTAGGCCCGTCGCGGTGATTTCGTTAACAAGCCCCGCGTTCGTCCAAGCGCGCACATCGGTATCACCCGGAGTAGTACCGATTGAATACTCGTAGGATGCGACTCCCGACGGCACTGTGACGGCTGTCCAGGTCGCATGGAGTCTGTCCAGCGACGAGGTGAACGCACCGTCGTCGGTAACGGTCGGGGCCGGCGGCACTGAGGTATCGATCAGGATGCCATCCGACGAACCGACTTCGCTTACCAGGCCTACCTTGTTCGTCGCACGCACGTTGATGTAGTAGCGCGCTCCGTCGTCAAGATTTAGGCCGGTTCTGGTGACCGAGGTCGCAAGCCCTATGTCGGTCCATCCGACCACGTCGGTGGAGCCGGCGGCGGTGCCGATGGAATAGCTGAACTTGTCGATGCCGGACTCGGGGTCGGCGCTGCTCCATGTTGCGTGCAAGGTCGTCCGGCTTGCCTGGGATGCACCATCGTCAATGACAACCGGCCTGGTCGGCGGCGTCATGTCAACGGTTACGCCGTCGGACGAACCGACCGGCGAATCGGCAAGCGCACCGTTTGTCGCCACGACGCTGACGTAGTAGGTCTGGTTGTGCGCCAGGCCAAGGCCGGTGATAGTCGCCGAAGTCGCGGTTCCGGCGTCGATCCAGCCGATGACGTCGCTCCGGCCGGCCGCCGTGCCGACTGCGTAACGGTATGATTTGATTCCGGACTCGGCGTCTGATGACGACCACGACGCGCGGAGTTCCGTCGTCGATGCAGTCCACGCGCCATCATCCGTCACGCTCGGCGTTGACGGAGGTGTGGTGTCCAGCACAATGCCGTCGCTCGAGCCCACCGGGCCGACAAGCCCCGCACCGTTGGTGGCACGAACGTTCACGTAATAAGTCGAGCCGTTGGTCAGGGCAAGACCGGTGATGATCGCCTGTGTTGCCGTCCCCGCGCTGGTCCAGCCTTTCACGTTCGTCGCTCCCGCGGACGTGCCCACAGAATAGCTGTAGGCCGTGATGCCCGATTCGCCGTCCGCTGCGGACCAGGTCGCGTGAATCGAGCTTGGAGTGGACATGAATTGTCCGTCGTCGATAACGACCGGCGCAGAGGGCGGGGTCGTATCGACCACAATGCCGTCACTCGACCCTATTGCACTGGAGGCTCCCGCCCCACTCAGCGCCTTTACATTGATGTAGTACGCAGCTCCGTTGGTAAGCGAAAGGCCCGCACGGGTGACGGATGTGTCGGTGCCGGCGTCGGTCCAGTCGATTATGTTGGTTGCGCCGGGTGTCGTGCCTATGGAGTAGTAGTATTTGACGATCCCCGACTCCGGATCGGACGACGTCCAGGATGCGTGAAGAGCGGCGGCGTTGGTGGTGTATTGTCCGTCGTCGGTGACGACGGGAGTAGTCGGGCCGGACACGTCCACGGTGATGCCGTCGGAACTCGCCGGCGGGCCGGTCAGTCCTGCGCCGTTTATCGCGCGCACGGTTATGTA